>UMID01038375.1_pt1 | contig 13525 bp, 8 predicted proteins | sample 1965691 | NCBI WGS metagenome assembly UMID01 (sample SAMEA4836115, study PRJEB28245) | human gut metagenome | biome: gut microbiome; material: fecal sample | place: Denmark | collected 2008 | reverse complement strand
CGCGGCACCGCTTTCCGAGGAGCCGCCTTTGGCTGCACCAGCTGTCCGCCCCGACGGGGAGGAGGAGCTCCGCCCGGCCGAACCGATCGGTGAGATACAGCCGCTGCGGCGTGCCGTACATGCGGACGAAGCGGGGGAGTAACCCAAAATAAACAGGACGATGCTTACTTCGGTCATACTGATTGTCTTAATGCTGTTATTGTCGGCATTCTTTTCGGGCATGGAGATCGCTTTCACGAGCAAGAACCGCCTGAAACTGGAGATCGACCGCAAACAGAGCCGCATGTTCGACCATATCGCGGAGATTTTTTCCCGCCACCCCGGGCAGTATATCACCACGATACTGGTGGGCAACAACATTGCCCTGGTCATCTATTCGCTTTACATGTCGTTGCTGCTGCGCGGCATCTTCTATGCGCTGGGGTGGGAAAGCATCGCCCGTAACGGTTCGGTCGCCATCGAAACGGCCGTGTCGACCGTCATCATCATCTTTGCTGCGGAGTTCCTTCCCAAGTCGATCTTCCGCAACAACCCCAACTTCTATTACCGCGCCCTGGCGCCGGTGATCTATTTCTTTTACCTGCTGCTCTATCCGATCGCCCGCCTCACGACGCTCATATCGCATGGTATCCTGCGCCTGGCGGGGCGCCGTGTCGAGGAGCGGGCCGTGTCGCACAGCTTCGGCCGCGACGATCTCGCGGCACTGCTCGATACCAATACGTCGGAACCGCGCCCCGAGCCGGACAACGAGTTCAAACTTTTCCAGAATGCGTTGGATTTCGCCGACCTGCGGGTTCGCGACTGCATGGTGCCGCGTGTGGATGTCGAGGCGGTGGATATCGACGACACGTCGATCGGGCAGCTCACGGCGCGGTTCGTCGATTCGAAATATTCGCGTATTTTCGTCTGGCGCAAGAGTATCGACAACATCGTCGGTTATGTCAATTCGAAGAGTCTGTTCACGCGCCCGGCCAATATCGCCGACGTGATGATGCAGGTCAATTTCGTGCCCGAGACCATGCCGCTGCAGCTGATGTTGCAGAATTTCATCAAGCACCGCAGCAACATCGCCGTGGTGATCGACGAGTTCGGCGGGACGGCGGGCGTCATTTCGCTCGAGGACGTGCTCGAACAGATTTTCGGCGAGATCGAGGACGAACACGACATACCCGACCTTACCGAAAAGCAGGTCGGCCAGGACGAGTATGTCCTCTCCTGCCGGCTGGAGGTGAAATACCTCAATGAAAAATACGGGCTGGGGATCGAAGAAAGCAAGGAATACGATACGCTGGCGGGCTTCATCATCTTCAATTACGACGGGATCCCGACCGCTGGGGAAACGGTTTTCATCGGCGGCCTGCAGTTGCGCATACTGCGTACGACGCGTTCGCGTATCGAGCTGGCGAGGGTCAAGAAATTGTAGGAATTTTTATATTATAATAAAGGCCTTTTCCGAATAAATTTTACTACCTTTGACTGCTAATTCGAAACAAACGAATAATTAACGATTTATATGGCAAGTTTAAACACTCTTCGCACCAAGTTCGGCATCGTGCTGTCGATTGTCATCGCAGGCGCCCTCTTGGCTTTCATTCTCTCCCTGAAGACCGAAATGGGCTTCTCGGGTAACGACCCCCGGGTCGGTGTCATCAACGGTAAAAAAATCAACTATTCGGAGTACTACAACCAGTACGAGCAGATCAAGGCGCAGAGCGGCGCCCAGGAAAGCGACGAACAGCAGTCCGCCATGCTCGCCAATGCTGCATGGCAGGCCCTGATCGGCAAGTATGTGCTGGAACCCGGTTTCGACAAGATGGGGCTGCGCGTTACGGAGCCCGAGCGTCTGTCGATGGTCAGCGGCCAGCATCCGTCGCAGGCGTTCTACAACGCCTTCGCCGATCCCCGCACGGGTGAGTACAACGTGGCTGCCGTCGGACAGTTCCTCGCGCAGGCCGAAACGAATGCGCAGGCACAGCAGGCGTGGGCGCAGCTCAACGAGCAGGCCCGCATGGAGCGTGAGATCGCCAAGTACCTCGGCCTGATCAAGGGCGGTGTATATGTCAATGCACTCGAAGTCGCGAACGGTGTGAATGCGGCCAACAATACCTATTCCGGGAAATGGGCCGGCAAGAAATATTCGGCTGTCCCCGATTCGCTGATCCAGGTGAAGTCCGGCGACATCAAGGCATACTACAACAGCCATAAGGATATGTTCAAGCAGACTCCCTCGCGTACGCTGTCGTATGTCGTGTTCGAGGTTACCCCCACGGACGACGATATGCTCGCTCTCGAAAAGAGCGTTGCCGAGGTGGGCGCACAGTTCGCCGCTACGGAGGAGCTGAAGTCGTTCGTACGTGCTAACCGCAACGGCAAGATCGCCGATACTTATGTTTCGGCGGCTCAGCTTTCGGAGGACGAGGCCAAGGCACTGCTGGCGGGTGAGACTTACGGCCCCGTGCTGAAGAACAACCAGTGGACGATGGCCCGTGTGCTGGATTCGAAAATGGTGCCCGATACGCTGGGAATCCGCCATATCGTGCTGCCCTATACGCAGGAGGCGCTGGCCGACAGCCTGCTGACGGTAATCAAGGGCGGTGCCGATTTCGCACAGCTCGCCTCGCAGTATTCGGTATACGAAGCTACGGCAGCCAACGGCGGCGAAGTGGGCGTGGTTCCCTTCTCGGCTTTCACGGGCGAATTCGTTGCCGCGCTGGCCAATGCCAAGCGGGGGGACGTGGTGAAGGTCGCTTCGGGCGATGCCATCCAGCTGATGCAGGTGTACCGTGCCGACAAACCTTCGAAGCACATGCAGGTGGCGACGATCACCTATCCCGTCGAGGCTTCGGCTGCGACGCGCCGCAATGCCCACAACCTGGCCGGCACTTTCTCGGTGAATGCCAAGGGCTCGGTCGAGGCGTTCAACAACGCCGCTTCGGAAGCGGCCGTTACTCCCCGTGTCGCCTCGCTGGCGCAGGGCGAGCGTACGATCCGCGGCCTGGAGGATTCGCGTGAGGTTGCCCGCTGGGCTTACGGTGCCGAGACAGGCGATCTTTCGGAAATCTTCACCGTCGGCAACGACTATGTGGTCGCTACGCTGACCGAGATCGACGACAACGAGTACACCCCGGTCGACAAGGTGGCTGCGCAGGTTCGCGCCCAGGTTCTCCGGGACAAGAAATACGATTATATCACCAAGCAGATCGCCGGTACGACGCTCGACGAGCAGGCTGCCAGCCTCGGTTCCGAGGTCGCCGATTTCGACGGCGTGACTTTCGGTGCCTTCTACGTGAACGGCCCGGGTGTCGAGCCCCGTCTGGTAGGCGCCATCGCTTCGACGACCGAGAAAGGCGTCCTGTCGGCTCCGGTGAAGGGCATGTCGGGGGTTTATGTTTTCCAGGTGGATGACATCCAGACTTCGGACAAGCAGACTGCCGAGGGCGAGAGGGTGCGTGCGCAGGCCATGGCCGAGAGCATGGCGCAGCAATTCTCGGTGCAGGCCATCCAGCAGATGGCCAACATCCAGGATCTGCGCGGCGAATATTTCTAAGCCTCGGATAAAAAATACGATATAGTTTTGAACGCCGGAATATTCCGGCGTTCTTTTTGTTATTTTTGCGTATATTTAGAAGTCGTATCAAAACATATCGCATACAATTATGAATAATTTTGTTTATCACAATCCGACGAAACTGGTTTTCGGCAAAGGGCAGATCGCTCAGCTCGCAAAGCTGATTCCTGCCGGCAAGAAGATCATGATTACCTTCGGCGGCGGCAGCGTGCGCCGTAATGGCATTTACGACCAGGTCGTCAAGGCCCTCGAAGGCCGTGACTGGGTCGAATTCTGGGGCATCGAGCCCAACCCGTCGGTCGAGACCGTCCGCGAGGCCATCGCATTGGGGCGTGAGCACGGCTCGGAGTTCCTGCTGGCCGTGGGCGGCGGGTCGGTCATCGACGGTACGAAGCTGATCGCTGCGGGGCTGCTTTATGACGGCGACCCGTGGGAGATCGTCCTGAAAGGGCAAGCGGATAAAACCGTTCCCCTCGGAACGGTGCTCACGATGTCGGCGACGGGATCGGAAATGAACAACGGCTCGGTGATCTCGTGCCAGGAAACGAAGGAGAAATTCCCGTTCAACGGCGACTATCCGCTCTTTTCGATCCTCGATCCCGAGGCATTGTTCTCGTTGCCGCAGAAGCAGATCGCCTACGGCCTGGCCGACACCTACGTGCATGTGCTGGAGCAGTATATGACCACGCCCGGGCAGTCGCGCCTGATGGATCGTTGGGCCGAAGGCATTCTGCATACCGTGATCGAGATCGCACCCCGGATTCGTGAGAACCAGCACGATTATGCCGTGATGTCGGAGTATATGCTTGCGGCGACCCTGGCGCTGAACGACATGATCCGCATGGGAGTGGCGCAGGACTGGGCGACGCATATGATCGGGCATGAGCTGACCGCACTGCACGGGCTGACGCACGGTGCGACGCTCGCCATTGTCATCAACGGTACGTTGCGCGTGCTGCGCGAGCAGAAGCGCGGCAAACTCCTGCAATACGGCGAGCGTATCTGGGGTATCACCGGCGGTTCCGACGAGGAGCGTATCGAGCGGACGATTGCGGCCAACGAGGAGTTCTTCCGTTCCCTGGGGCTTTCGACGCATCTTTCGCAGGAGGGTATCGGCGAGGCTACGATCACCGAAATCGAACGCCGCTTCAACGCTGCGGGCAGCAGGTTCGGCGAGGCGCACAATGTCGACGGGGCGATGGCGCGCAGGATTCTGGAAGCCTGCCTGTAACTTGTCCCCGAGACCGTCTGTATCCATGAAAAAATCCCCGCCGAGATGTCTCGGCGGGGATTACCGTATTCTGTCGAACCGTTATTCGGCGAGCAGGATTTCGAGAATCTTGATGGCGGCCGTGGCGATCGGGGTGCCGGGGCCGAAGATGGCGGCGGCGCCGTCGCGGTACAGTTCGTCGTAATCCTGATGGGGGATTACGCCGCCGACGATCACGATGATGTCCTCGCGGCCGAGCTTCTTGAGCTCTGCGATGATCTGCGGCACAAGGGTCAGGTGGCCTGCGGCGAGCGACGAAACGCCCACTACATGCACGTCGTTCTCGACAGCCTGTTTAGCGGCCTCCTCCGGGGTCTGGAACAGCGGCCCCATGTCGACGTCGAAACCGATGTCGGCATAACCCGTGGCTACTACCTTGGCACCGCGGTCGTGGCCGTCCTGGCCGAGCTTCGCGATCATGACACGCGGCTGGCGGCCTTCCTTCTTGGCGAATTCGGCGCACAGCTCCTTGGCACGCTCGAACTGTTTGTCGTTTTTCACTTCTGAACTATATACTCCTGATATTGAACGAATGACGGCTTTGTAGCGGCCTACGACAACCTCGCAGGCGTCGGAAATCTCACCCAGCGAAGCGCGTACCTTGGCGGCCTCGACAGCCAGCTCCAGCAGGTTGCCCTGCTTGGTCTTCACGCACTCGGTGATCGCTGCGAGGGCCTTCTTCACGGCAGCCTCGTCGCGCGAAGCGCGCAGCTCCTTCAGACGCTTGATCTGGCTTTCGCGCACGGCGGTGTTGTCCACGGCCAGGATGTCGATCGGAGCCTCTTTCTCCAGGCGGTATTCGTTGATGCCGATGATCTTCTCCTCGCCGGAGTCGATACGCGCCTGCTTGCGGGCCGAAGCCTCCTCGATGCGCATCTTCGGAATCCCGGTCTCGATAGCCTTGGCCATACCGCCCAGTTTCTCGACCTCCTGGATACGCTCCCATGCCTTGTGGGCGATCTCGTTGGTGAGCGACTCCACGTAGTAGGAGCCTGCCCACGGGTCGACCTCGCGGCAGATATTGGTTTCCTCCTGGATGTAGATCTGCGTATTACGGGCGATACGTGCCGAGAAGTCGGTCGGCAGGGCGATGGCTTCGTCCAAAGCGTTGGTGTGCAGCGACTGGGTATGTCCCAGGGCGGCGCCCATGGCCTCGATGGCGGTACGTGCCACGTTGTTGAACGGATCCTGCTCCGTGAGCGACCAGCCCGAGGTCTGCGAGTGGGTGCGCAGCGCCAGCGACTTGGGGTTCTTGGGCTCGAACTGCTTGACGATCTTGGCCCACAGCATACGTGCCGCGCGCATCTTGGCGATCTCCATGAAGTGGTTCATGCCGATGGCCCAGAAGAACGACAGACGCGGTGCGAAGGCGTCGATCGACATGCCTGCGTTGACACCTGCGCGCAGGTACTCCAGTCCGTCGGCCAGCGTGTAGGCCAACTCGATGTCGTTCGTGGCGCCCGCCTCCTGCATGTGGTAACCCGAAATCGAGATCGAGTTGAACTTGGGCATGTTCTTCGAGGTGTACTCGAAGATGTCGGCGATGATCCGCATCGAGAACTCGGGCGGATATATATAGGTGTTGCGCACCATGAACTCCTTGAGGATGTCGTTTTGGATCGTACCGGCCAGCTGGTCGAGCGTGCAGCCCTGCTCCAGGCCGGTCACGATGTAGAATGCCAGGATGGGCAGCACGGCGCCGTTCATGGTCATCGACACCGACATCTTGTCGAGCGGAATGCCGTTGAAGAGCACCTTCATGTCCTCCACCGAGCAGATCGACACGCCGGCCTTGCCCACGTCGCCCACCACGCGCGGATGGTCGGCGTCGTAACCGCGGTGCGTTGCCAGGTCGAAGGCCACCGACAGACCTTTCTGTCCGGCGGCGAGGTTGCGGCGGTAGAATGCGTTGGACTCCTCGGCGGTCGAGAATCCGGCGTACTGACGGATGGTCCACGGACGCATCACGTACATCGTCGAGTAGGGGCCGCGCAGGAACGGGGCGATGCCTGCCGCGTAGTTCAGGTGCTCCATGCCTTCGAGGTCTTCGGCCGTATAGGCGCCCTTGACGGGGATGCGCTCGGCCGTCAGCCACGGCTCCACCTGTCCGCAGCCTTTCGAGGCGCAGCAGCTCTTCTGCCCGCCTGCTTCGTATGTCAGTTCTGAAAATTTAGCTCTCATGATCAGATGCCCATTTCTTTAAGATAAAACTTCAGAGTCTCCAGGACGTTCGACTTCACCGAGATGAAGTTCGTGATGCCTTGGGCCTCCAGTTCGGGTGCGCATGCGGGAGCGCCTGCGACTACGAGAATGGCTTTGCCGGCGAGCAGCTCCTTCACCTTCGGTGCGGCCTCTGCGTAATCGTCGTCCGAAGCGCAGACCACCACGATCTCGGCTTTCGATTCGAGTGCGGCCTTCACGCCCTCCTCGATCGACTTGAAGAAGGTGTTGTCCTGCACGCGGATTCCGGCGCAGGCGAAGAAGTTGCACGAGAACTGGGCGCGGGCGCGGGCCATCGCCAGGTTGCCGCAGGTGAGCATGAACGCCTTGGGCTGTTTGCCCGAGCGGTCCACGTGCAGGCGCATCGCCTCGAAGGCCATGGCGCCGCGGTAGGGCGTGAGGACGTTGCCTTCGGCAGCGGGACGGGTGACGGCTTCGGCGGTGATCTCCTTCGGGGCCACCTCCGTGAAGTTGGGGAACTGGTTGGCGCCGAGCAGCGTCTGGCGGCGCGTTGCGATGGCCTTGTCCTTGGCGGCGGCCGAAGCCTCCACGCGCTCCTTGATGAAGCCGGCCTTGTAGGCCTCGGCGTAGCCGCCCTTCTCCTCGATTTCGAGGAAGAGCTTCCAGGCCTCGGCGGCGATCGACTGCGTGAGGTTCTCCACGTAGTACGAGCCGCCTGCGGGGTCTACCACCTGGTCGAAGTGCGATTCGTGCTTCAGGAGCAGTTCGACGTTGCGGGCGATGCGCTTCGAGAACTCCGTGGGGCTTTCGAACGCGGCGTCGAACGGCGTCACCTCCAGCGAATGTACGCCGGCGATGGTGGCCGACATGGCCTCCGTCGTGCCGCGGAGCATATTGACATAGGGATCGTAAACGGTCTGGTTCCAGTCTGCCGTGCGGGCGTGGATGTGCATTTTGCAGGCGCAGTTCTTCGAGGGGTTGTAACCCTTGACGATGTTGGCCCACAGCATGCGCGCCGCGCGGAACTTGGCGATTTCGAGGAAGTAGTTCGAGGTGACCGAGAACGAGAAGCGCAGCTTGCGGGCCGCCAGCTCGGCGTCCACGCCGGCGTCGGTCAGGCGCGCGATGTAATCGTTACCGGCCGAGAGGGCGAACGCCAGCTCCTCGACGATGGTCGATCCGGCGTTCGAGAAGATGCCGGCCGAGACGGTCACGATACGGATGTGCTTGTACTCGCGGGTCTTTTCGATCAGCGAGGCGATCTTCGCGAAGCACTTTTCGCCGTTGGGCGAGCAGAAGTCGCCTTTCTGCGACAGTCCCTTGACCAGCGGGTCGATCGAGAAGGCCACGTGCGCCTCGGAGGCAGTGCCTTCCTTTTCGAGCTTGGCGATCACCAGTTCGGCGATGCTGCCCGTCTGCGCGCCGCAGAAGACCATTTCGATGGCCGGGATCGAGATTCCGGCGAGCAGCTGATCGAGTTCTTCGGCCGTGAAGCCCTCCTTCGCGATTGAGAAGCCCAATGAATCGACGCCCGAGTTGAGGAGTTTCAGCGCCTCGGCGTTGGCCTCCCTGGGACATTTTACCTCGACGGTCTGATGCACGCGCCAGCGATTGTGGCTGCGCGTACCTCTGACGTACGGGAACTCGCCTGCCTGCGAGCCCAGAAAACGGATGCCTTCGAGGTTTTCGGCGCGGTAGTAGGGGCGGACGTTGAATCCTTCTCCCGTACGCCACACCAGCTTGCGCTCGTAATCGGCTCCTTTCAGGTCGGCTGTAATCACCTCTTCCCACTTTTCGGTCGGGACCGGCGGGAACTCGGTGAACAGCTTTTCACGTTTGGTATTTGCCATGACTATTTAGAGATTAGTATGTGTGTAGTTTCGTTCTGTTTCAAAATTGCACGTAAAGTTACAAATTAATTACCGAATTGTAACAAGAAATTGTTACGAAAATAACAGTGCGGCGGAATTTTTCCGGATTTCGCCGCCCGCCGCATTTCCGGACGGCCCGGCGCGGATGCTGTCTCCGGTGTGGTTGAATGGTTGAAAAATGGTCTTTATTTCTGCTTATTTTTGGGAAAACGGGAAAATGCATTTTGGGGATTTTTCGTGAAAAATGAGGCTGTTTTTCGGGAAATGACTGAAAATTTCGGGTGTGTGTGGCGAAAAATGGTTGTTTTTTCGGGAAAATGATGAAAAAAACAGCTGTTTTTTGAAAAAACGGTGATTTTGTAAAAACAACGTAACGGAATAATTCGTACATTTGTAGCCGGAACGAAAGATGTACCGCAGCGGGGGAGCGGCCCCGGGTTAGTTAGGTCGGCAGGTCCTGCCGGGAGGCAGTTGTCCGGTTGAATTTCAGGTTAGGTTTTAGTTTGCAATTATCGGGTCCTTCCCCGCGCGGTTTTTTCTACGAACACTAAACCCTTAATCAGTCAGGTATATGTCATCATTACTCAGATTCAAGATGGTCGATGCGGCCATAAATCACACGGCCGTCGAGGTGAAAGTTCCCGAGGGACGCTCGTCGGACTACTTCGGAAAGAAGGTATTTGGACGTGCGGCTATGCGGAAGTATCTCGACAAGCGCACCTATGCGGCCCTGCTCGACACGATGGAAAAACGCACGCCGCTTACGCGCGAAGTTGCCGACAGCATCGCGGCGGGTATGCGCCAGTGGGCGCTGGAGCACGGTGCGGACCACTATACCCACTGGTTTCAACCCCTGACGGGCGGTACGGCCGAGAAACACGACGCCTTTGCCGAGCCGGACGGTCAGGGCGGCGTGCTGGAGGAGTTCTCCGGCAAGCTGCTCGTGCAGCAGGAGCCCGACGCCTCGTCGTTCCCCAACGGCGGCATCCGCAATACGTTCGAGGCCCGCGGCTACTCGGCCTGGGACCCCACGTCGCCCGCCTTCATCGTCGACACGACGCTCTGTATCCCTACCGTCTTCATCGCCTATACGGGCGAGGCGCTCGACTACAAAGTGCCCCTGCTGCGCTCGCTGACGGCCATCGACAAGGCCGCCACGGAGGTGTGCCGCTATTTCGACAAGAATGTCGAGAAGGTCTTTTCCTACCTGGGCTGGGAGCAGGAATATTTCCTCGTGGACGAGAGCCTCTGGGCCGTGCGTCCCGACCTGATGCTCACGGGGCGTACGCTCATGGGACACGAGTCGGCCAAGAACCAGCAGTTGGAAGACCACTATTTCGGGGCGATTCCGACGCGTGTGATGGCCTTTATGAAGGACCTCGAATACGAGTGCCTGAAGTTGGGAATTCCGGTCAAGACGCGCCACAACGAGGTGGCTCCCAGTCAGTTCGAGCTGGCTCCGGTTTACGAGGAGGCCAACCTGGCCAACGACCACAACCAGTTGCTGATGACCATTATGGACAAGATCGCCCGCCGTCACCAGTTCCGCGTGCTGCTGCACGAAAAACCCTTCAAGGGGATCAACGGATCGGGCAAGCACAACAACTGGTCGCTGGGAACCGATACGGGCGTGAACCTGCTCGGTCCGGGCAAGACCGCTTCGGAGAACCTCCAGTTCATCACTTTCCTGGTGAACGCCATTTCGGCGGTTTACAAGCACAACGGCCTGCTGAAGGCGTCGATTATGAGCGCGACGAACGCTCACCGGCTGGGCGCCAACGAGGCGCCTCCCGCCATCATTTCGACCTTCCTCGGAACGCAGGTGTCGGCCGTGCTGGACAAGCTGGCCGCATCGAAGGGCGACGATGCCATCCGTTTCGACGCCAAGAACGTCTTCAAGATGAGCGGCATTTCGCACATCCCGACGCTGCTGCTGGACAACACCGACCGCAACCGCACCTCGCCGTTCGCCTTCACGGGCAACCGCTTCGAGTTCCGCGCCGTGGGTTCGTCGGACAACTGCGCCGAGGCGATGATCGTGCTCAACTCGGCGATGGCATACGAACTGACCGAGTTCAAGAAGGCCGTGGACGCCAAGATCGAGGCCGGGGCCAAGAAGGAGAGGGCCATTTACGAGGTGCTCAAGCAGATGATCAAGGCCTGCAAGGCCATCCGGTTCGACGGCAACGGCTATTCGGACGAGTGGAAGGCCGAGGCGAAGCGGCGCGGTCTGGACTGCGAGACGTCGACGCCGCTGATCTTCGACCGCTACCTGGACAGGGAGAGCCTGAAGATGTTCGGCGATATGGGGGTTTTCACCAAGGTCGAACTCGAAGCCCGCACCGAGGTGAAGTGGGAGACCTATACCAAGAAAATCCAGATCGAAGGCCGCGTGCTGGGCGACCTGGCGATGAACCACATCGTGCCGATCGCTTCGAAATACGAGGCGCAGTTGCTCGACAAGGTCTATAAGATGCATCAGATCGGAGGGCTGAACGCCTCGTCGGACATTCTGCTTATCAAGAAGATTCAGGACCATACGGCCTCGATCCAGAAACTCACCGGCGAGATGATCGACGCCCGCAAGGTTGCCAACCGGATCGAGGACCCGCGTGAAAAGGCCATTGCCTACCACGATACCGTGGCTGTCTGCTTCGACGAGATCCGCCGCCATATCGACAAGCTGGAAGAGATCGTCGACGATCAGATCTGGCCGCTGCCGAAGTATCGCGAACTGTTGTTCCTGCGCTGATCGGGCTGATTACGGCATAGAAAAACCGGGAACATTCCTTTCGGAGTGTTCCCGGTTCTGGTTTCATATCTTGCGGAAATTATTCGTCGTCGCGGTACATGTGTTCCACGTAAATGGCGTGCTGCATCGCCTCGCGCTTCGCGATCGAAGGCTTGGTGAAGTACTGGCGGCGGCGAAGCTCCTTCAGGACGCCCGTGCGCTCGTATTTACGTTTGAACTTTTTCAGGGCGCGCTCGATGTTTTCGCCCTCTTTTACCGGCATGATAATCATAATATTCTTTGTTTTTTGTTGTTTTGAATCTGTTTGTTCGTTCTGAAAACTGCGGGGTGCGCATCCTCGATGCATCTTCCCCAAAAACGGTCGTTTTATTCGTCGGCAGGTCCGCTGTCCGACCCGAATTGCAGATAAGGAGCCAGCCGTGCTGCCTCCTCGCGGGTCAATATGTTCTGTTCCACCAATTCTCCAGCGGTACTCCAACCTCCTTTCAACTGTCTTGCTTTCAGCAATTTTCGTAATGCCTGCGGTGCTATGTAGGGGTGTTTCCCCAGCACTTTCGGACTTGCAAAGTTAATATCAATTTTCCGAATTTTGCAACTATCGCAGTAAATTTGTTTCAAAATTTTTTCATAATTGCGTTCCCGCACTCCCGGAACCTCTGCGAGTTGCTCCGCGCGGACGAATCCGCCGAGCCGTTCGCGGTAGTGCATGATCGCCACGACGGTCCTGGGACCGATGCCCACAACCGAGCGCAGCGTCGCCGAATCGGCCGTGTTCAGCTCCACGGGCTGTTCGATCGGCCGCGCCTTCCGTTCCGGGAAGATGACGTAGGGTTCCAGCGCCGCGGCCACCGAGTCGCTCACGACGTAGCATTCGCGCAGGTCCTCCATGTCGTAGATGCCGCTCAAATCCCGCCAGCGGATGAACGCCTCGGCCTGACGCTTCGACAAGGCCCCGATGGCGCGCAGGTAGCGGGCGCTCACGGTGTCGATGCGGAACGGCCCGGGTGCGAGCGGTTCGGGGAGAATGCGCCCCGTGCGGTATTTTTCGGGTGCGATGGCGTATTTGCGGCCGATGCGCACCCAGGGTTCGAGCCGCCGGTAGAGCGAGTCGCTGATGCCGTAGCAGAGCGTCAGGTCCTCGGGAATGCGGAACACTTTGCCCGCGGCGCGGTATTTCAGCAGGCTCACCGCTTCGTGCTTCGTAAGCCCGAGTCGCCGCAGGTCGTCGAACGAGGCCGTGTTGGGGTCGAAATGCGACATCACGACGCTGTCCGCGGGCAACGCCTCCTCCATCTCGGCCTCGGCGCGGCGGGCCGCTTCGGGGTCGGCTGCCGGGCGTACGAGCATCAGGGCTATGATCAGCAGCCCGGCCAACGGCAGGAATACCGCAATGGCGCGTATTTCGCGGTCGGAAAAAAGTTTAGCCATTGTTCTGTTTATGCGGTCATATGCTTTATCGTTTCAACTGCCGGGAGCATGCGTCGTCTCCCTTCCGGAGGGAGGCCGGAGCGGGGCCATGCTTGTAGATGGCTCCGCAGGCGGCAATGACGGCGGTCGAAAGCGATTTGTACGTCGAAGTGTGTATTCGTTTTGTCTATTTTCCGATCTCCTCCAATGCCCGCTTCACCGAACCCCAGCGCAGCAGCAGTTTGCGGGCCTCGGTTTCGTCAAGCCCCGACGCTTCGGCGACCATCCGCGTTCCGCGGGCCACGAGCTTGTCGTTGGTCAGCTGCATGTTGACCATGCGGTTGCCCTCGACACGCCCCAGGCGGATCATCACGGCTGTCGATAACATGTTGAGCATCAATTTCTGGGCCGTTCCGGCCTTCATGCGCGTCGATCCGGTCACGAACTCCGGTCCTACGACCGCTTCGAGCGCATAC
>UMID01036839.1_pt1 | contig 13604 bp, 10 predicted proteins | sample 1965691 | NCBI WGS metagenome assembly UMID01 (sample SAMEA4836115, study PRJEB28245) | human gut metagenome | biome: gut microbiome; material: fecal sample | place: Denmark | collected 2008 | reverse complement strand
CTCACGAGACGTACATGGATACGTGTTCGCCGCGCCCACTCCGGCAGCGATACTGTCTCCAAGAAGGCGAACGGAACAGTACCGGCCCGACTTGATTTTGTTACCAAATGCTCCAGCAGCGGCTCCGACGTAATCACTCGGTATGACAGACGAGCGCCGCGTATCGAGAGCACCGGTGTGGTTATCGAAATAGTAGGTGGCGTTATTCACGTTCTGCTTGCCGTACAGCATCTTGCCGCTCGGCCAGCTGTAGCATACCGTTTTCCCACCTAGTCTCTGCCAACCGTACTGTACTGCGCCGGTATGAGCGTCCAACAGGTACCACGCGCCGTCAATGGGACGTTCCCCATATAACATCCAACCCATCCGGCGATCGTAGAATACCCACTTCTGAGATTTCGACAGGTGTACAAAGCCATACTGCATAGCACCTGTCGATTCATCGAAGTCATACCAATGCCCATTGATCAGCTGTTCCCCGTACAGCATCTGGCCGGAGGCATGGTCGTAATACACCCATTTATGTTGTGGCGAGTTGAAATAGAAGCCATAGGACATCGCGCCGATGTTCTCGTCGAAGTGATACCAGCCGGCGTGGCTCTGGTCATAGTTCACGTAGCGTTCCCCGTAGAGCATCTTCCCCGTGGTCAGGTCATAGTAGACCCATTTGCCGCCATTGGAGGAGACGTGCGTTATACCCTTCGCCATCGCACCGGTGGTGGTGTCGAAATAGTACCAGGCGCCATAGCGGTAATCTTCGCCCTTGACCATATGACCGGCAGCGTCATAGCGAACCCATTTGCCACCATTGGATTGAAGATATACGTCCTTGTTACGGGCTACGGAACCATTCGTGTCTATCCAATACCAATTCTTATCTTTAGCATCGTATATTTCTTTGGAACAGACCTGTTGACCATTTTCGTAATAATGTTCCTTCTTCGAATCCCAACCATTGACCGGATGAGCGTTGGCATCAGCTTCAGAGAAAGGACCTGAATCGATGGCTCCTTCCTCTGCGTAAGCGTAAGACGTATTGTTGAAACCAGCACCTAGCAAAAAAATCGAGACCACGCAAAATCCGAAAAGCACTAATCCTTTCAACCAAAAAACCAGTTTTTTTCTCATCGAAGTTCCTAGAAGCTCTTCTTCTCTTCCCACAGTTGCCCTTATTCGCGTATCTTCTGCTTCTTATTGCCTACGAAATCAATCATCTGCTGGACGCCACATGCCGCCATCGGAATAAGCAGCAGGAAAAACGGCAAAGTGTAGATACTTTTTGCTTCCCAGAAAAGGTAGCAGAGAAAACCACCGATGAACGACGCACAAAGCAAAACCCTAGTAAAGATTTGAGCTGCATCAACCCCGATAGGCTTTTCCTTAATCAACGAACGAAGAAGACCAAGCAAGCCGATGAGCGCCAATAAATATGTAACAGTTTGAGCAACATTTTCATATCGAAGTAACACATCCGAGCCATTGCCGATAAGGAAGAACGAACTCAAACCGACAAAATGCTTTGAGGATTCGCCCAACTCCGAATACAGTGATGTCATAAATGTTGGTTCAGCCCATTCTGACGCAAGCTTGCCAGCAAAGAAATGCATCCCGTTTCCCGGATTATGCAGGAATTCTGAGAGTCGTCCTTGAACGAAATCTCTGGAAATCTGGGATTGAAGAGAATAATCATTACCTGTATTTTCAAATGCATCTAAGGCAAATCTGCTCCACCATCCAGGCGGCATATTATCTGGATGTCCTAATCCAAGAGCAACCCATGAGAGCATCGGCATGCCTTTGCCAAAGTCCTGGCCAGTCCAAGACTGCACTAACGCAACAGGAAGTTTAGAAATGATAAACGCTGCCAAAGCGGAAGGCAAAGAGATCAATAATTGCCAAATACAGCGATTATGCCAAACCGCAAAAACAACAGCAAGAAGCGCGGCAAGAACCACTATCTGATATGTCGATTTGAAAACAATGCCGGTACCACAGACCAGGAAACCACCAACAATCGCGAGAGCGCTGGACCAGGTCCTCCTCATGCGAAAACCTTCTGCGATGATCCAGGCACCGCAGATCGTAATGAAGAACCCGACGGCATTGGGATACACGAAAGCCGCGAACATCATAAGAGGAACGCATGTTGCAATCAGAACGGTGAATGCGCCATGACCCTTTTTATTCAACCCGAGCATGCCGCTCAAGCGCCACAAAACCGCGACCAATGCAGTAACCGCCACGGCACTGACAATCTGAAAGGCAAGAATATTGTTCGATCCAAACAAGGCAAATACCAACAGATACCACAGCATTGGCCCGCTTTGGAACGGGTAATAGGAGAAATATGTGTGAGCGCTTGGAATGCCTCGTGCAATACATTCCCTCTGCACGTTACCAGCCGAACAATAGTCAGCACCAAATTGGCTGATATCACCTTTAAGCAAGACATCCGCAGCATTCATCAGACTCTGCGAATCCGGATATGTGTATGTTACCAAGCTCAATGAAGTAAGCCAGATGATCTGCAACATTATCGTATATACCAACAATGCGGCAAAAACCCAGTAGCGTGGCAACTTCGAAAAGCCTTGCGCAAGCAAGCCAAACAGAGCACATAACATGACCATGCCCAGCACAAATGCAATGGATGGCATGCCAAAGTGGTAGTCAACCTGCTCTGTGATACTTCCGAGTTGCGAATTGGCTCTCTTAAATGTAACTGTAAAGAGAATCGACAATACGAGCAATACCGCGACAATAGCAGTCTGAAATCCCAAGGCAAGTACAACGAGCCATCTCGGTAGCACACGTTTGAAGAATACCCATTTTTCAGGCACAATATCCGGCTTATTCACTCGGTAATAGTCCTATCTTTCCCTAAAAAAATAAACTGCCCACTCAGAGCGTCGTCTCGACAATATAGCGAGGACGAGCTTTAACCTCTAAATAAATTTTTGCTATGTACTCACCAATAATACCGAGTGCCAGCAAAATAAAGCCGCCTAGAATCCACAGGGAACACATCATTGATCCCCAGCCCGCAACGGCATGCCCTGAGAAAACGGAAACAAGGGTATAAATCAACATGACGATTCCAACGAACACCGAGAACAGACCCAGACCGGTGATCATGGTCAGCGGCTTTGTCGAGAAGGAAGTCACACCTTCAATCGCGAAGGAAACCATCTTTTTCAACGGGTACTTGGATTCCCCGGCCACTCGGGTTCCGCGCTTGTAATATACCTTTGCCGTTTTGAATCCGAGAGAAGGAACCAGACCGCGTAGGAACAAATTCGATTCCTTGTATTGCGATAAAGCCTGCAATGCGGCACGACTCATCAATCGATAATCGGCATGATCCGGCACTGTTTCCGTTCCAAGCCATTTCATCAGGGAATAAAAAGCATGGGCGGTGCCACGCTTGAATGCGGTATCGGTTTCACGGTTGTCCCGCACACCATAGACGATTTCAGCACCCCGGAGGTATTCCTGCACCATGTCGTCGACCGCATTGGGATCGTCCTGCAAGTCAGCATCCATAGAAACAACAGCGTCGACATTCATACTCAATGCATGCATTAAGCCAGCAAAAAGAGCATTCTGGTGGCCTCTATTGTGAGCTAGTTTTACACCACGGAATAAGGAGGGATCTTTCTCATGCAGCGACGTAATCACATCCCAAGTCTTGTCATGGGACCCATCATCGACAAAAATAACAAAGCTATCTCGTGCAACAGCCTGCGAATTCTCAAGCTGAATCATCTTTTTCTTCAAAACATCCGCAGTCATATGCAATGCGGCTTCTTCGTTAAAACAAGGAATCACAAAAGCCAGTGTCGGTTCACATCTCATCTGAACTCCACGCTTGTTCGTTTCCATATCATGAGTCATGTATAACAGTGTATGTCATGCTATCAACGCAAATAGTCAAACCCTGCCCACAGCTTCATCACGTATCTTCAAAGGCCTCCTTGCATAGCGGTATTGCCACACCTCTAGACATACACCAAAAGCTCCAACGAGTGACTTGCAAAACAAGCTTTTGTTATGGCAATAGCTATAATTGGCCTCGGACAATGAGAAGAAAAAGCAATAATGTTCCAACGGAGAAAAATCCTAATCGGTTTTTAAACCATTACAATGCTACAGGGAATTACTTACCCGGCAATCGCACTGGGCAGCGAGCCTAACGCAATGCAAGCGTCTTCTAATAATCAAACTGCCGTACCGGTTCAGAATCCAAATAGTACCCAGAGAGATGATTCTAATGCAATCGCTTCAGAGGCCAATGGTGCCTCGCAATCTTCTGATTCAGTGTCCGAATCAACACAACTGAAGAAATAATTCAATCCAGCCAACAGAACAGGAATGACAGCCAACCCGACTCTTCCGAATCGAACAGGAATAACGGCAGCGCTAGTTCCAACGAATCGACTAAAACAGAACAACCTGAAAACGGTTGGGATCAGGATAAGGAGCACTACTACGAAAATGGCACTATGGCCATCAGCAAGGAGTGTTCATTCCAAGTTCTCCGACAAACCGCGAAGACGGAATCTGGGTCCGTTTTGATGAAAACGGTAATTTACGTTTCCGGATCATTCAGCGAATCCAAAGCACGAAAATCAGCCATGACAGGCAACACAGTCGCCATTATTATGAAAGCGGCTGGAAAATTCACCATTTTCCAGCCGAATCAATCAAGCAGTATGACTGAGTCTGAAATGTAAATCAGGAATCAACCTCGGCCTGTGACACTATCGAAATAATGCCATGCTTGCCATTGTGGAACCCACGTGTTTCCGTGAGCCATAGCTCCTGTAACTGGATCGAAGTAGTACCATAGACCATTCTGTTTCTGCAAACCTTTTACCATTTTGCCGGTTTTCTGATCATAACGGACCCATTTACCGCCATTCGCACGTATAAAAATATCACCTGTACATCTTGCACCAGTAATGTTGTCAAATAGATACCAGCCAGAATGCTCTTTATCAAAATTAAGATACGCTTCGCCATGCGCCATTTTGCCGGTGACCATGTCGTAGTATACCCATTTGTTCCCATTGGACAGATATGTCATCCCCTTACTCATCGCACCGGTCGTAAAGTCGAAGTTATACCAGACGCCGTATCGGAAATCCTCACCTTTAATCATATGACCATTGGAATCATAACGAACCCATTTACCACCGTTCGAACGCAGATAAACATCCTTATCGTGCGCCATGGTTCCATCTGAATCAATCCAATACCAAGCATTACTCTCAGGATCGTAAATTTCCTTGCTACGCGCTAAAGAACCATCTGAATCCCACCAATACTTTTGGCCATTTTTGGTAACCCAATGCCCGCCATTCACATACGCTTTATTTCCAAACGCATTCATGTCCACATTGCCACTGATGCCGTCCACTTTGCCGGAGCTGGTGTATTGCCATCCGCGACTGTCGGTCGGGAACGAGTCAAATCCCATGCGAGCGCCGTACTGCGCCACCCACGTGGTTTTAGCGTAAATGTCGGCATGTTTCAGCGGGCCTTGCAGATAGCTGGTGTACGAGTAGACGCTCAGGTTCTTGTATCCGGCGGACTGCAGTGCGCTGTACCAATTGTTGACGATATCGTTGTACACGTTCGGATCGGTGGGCGGCTGATGCCCCTCCCACGTCCACTTTTCCAAGTCGTAGTACACGGGGTACGCCAAATCGCTCGCGTTCACACCGAATTGCTTGAGTTTGGCGACCACGTCGGCACCTTCTTCTTTGGCAATCGACGGAGTGTCCGCGTAGGAATACCAGTAAATGCCGAACGGGATGCCGAGTCGCTTGCATTCGGAAATGTTACGTTGCGCTTTCTTGTCAGCATTGTTGCCCTCGCCGTAGCCAAGGCGGATGATCACGCCTTCCACACCGTCGGCTTTCGCTTTGGCCCAGTCGATGTCGCCCTGCCATTCGGAAACGTCAATCACGCCTTTAGCTTGCTGCACGAACAGGTTGTTCTGGTAGTCGAAGAAGGCTTTCGTATTGTTGTAAGTACCCCAGTGCGCGCCGTATTCATTGCTTTCGAATTTGGAGAGCTGTACGTTCGCGTCGGCTACAGCATCTTTTACATCTTCCGCACTTACCGGAATGAAGGATTCGCCATTGGTTTTGGCGAGCGGATCCGGCTGCTGATCCTGCGTACCGACCAGTGTCGCATCGGTCACGGTTTCGCCGGTTTCAATATTCTTGACCTCACCTTCGGAGGTAACGGCCAGGTCTTCCGAAACTACAGTTGCATCGTCGGAAATCTCGCCACTGACGGTGCCTGGAAGTTTCGCATTCGGATTGTCAGGCATGCTGGTCGCCAACTGCTGGTCGCCCGTCTGATCATCCGGCTGATCGTCAGATTGCATAACAACGCCACTATCTGCAGTAACGGAACTTCTCTGCGCAACAGCATCCTCAATCGCAATATCCTGCAATGCGTAAGCCGGCGTAACCGCAACGGAAGCCGTCAACGCAACCGCAGACAGCGCAGTCGCAATCTTCAAAACATGATGTGGCGAAACCATTCGTCAGCCTCTCTTGAATAAAGTCATCAGCCCCAAATTATTCGGCGCGAACGCCCTAATCGCCAACTCTAACCGCACCCCGCAACCCCAGCACAGCACTTCTTAAAAATTTTAAGAAGTTCCGGCAAGCATGCAGAAGTTGAAGAATGGCCACGTGCATTATATGAGGCAACACGAGTGCGGTAAATCGGTGACGAACGGGTATCGTACGCTGTATATTGGCATTTCAGGTGGGCACTCGGCACGGTCAACATTGACCAGGACCGGAAGCCGGCACCAGGGATCACAGAATAGCAGGCAGATTCTGGAGGGGTTATGGCACGGCACGGCAAGAAGCCAAGCGAGGAAAATACCTCGTCACGCGCACCGAGAACAATTGCCGGAAGCACAACGCCCAACACTTCTGCCGACGGTATTGATGCCGCTACCAGCAGCAGCGCTTCCAATGAAACCGACGCAACCGAAGCCAACACCAACGCGATCGACACCAATGCGATCGACACCAACGCAACCGGAACACGCACAATCGTCAGTGGAGACACGGCCGAGACCAGCGATCAGCAATCGCTCGAAGCAGACGGAGCCGTTAAATCCAACAAATCCTGTCAACCGCAAGACTCGTTCGACGAGGTCATAGCGCAAGGCATCAGCGATGGCGACGCTTGGACGGACCAGCATGTAAAGCGCTTCTACCGCCAAATCATTATCACCGTAGTCGTCGTAGTTGTCGTTCTGGGTACGATTTTCGGATTCACAGGCATACGTGCGTCGCAGCAAATGCGTGACCTGGCCGCGCTAAACGACTGCAAGGAAGCCGTCACGGCCATGAACGCCTCCTATTCGAAGGCGTTCCAGCTGAAGGCAAAAATCTCCGAAGCGTTCACCAGTTTTGACGAGTCTTACGACCTCGACAAGCTTGCCGAACTTCACCAGACGGAAGTCACCGCTCCGAAAACGCTGAGCTGTGCCACCGACGCCTCCTCCACTATCAGCAAAGCCAACGCCGCGAAAGCCGAGTATGACAAGCAGGCCAAGCAGTTCAAGCAGGCCCTGCAGAAGGCCGACGAATCCACGGCCACCGATGGCGGTGACGGAACTGACGGAACGGCCAGTGGCAATAACAGCACCAACACCACGGAAGGTACTGATTTCCCAAATCAAAGGTAAGCAGATTGTGCTGAGTGCCGCTGATGGAAGTTCGAATCTTAACACGGTAACTCAAGTGCGTTATTGGTGGAGCGGGAATCCGGCTATTTCCAGTCTGCTCTATAACGATCTTGGATTGCCGGCAAGTCCGTTTATTACGGTTGTTGAGTAGGATTCGCAGCCTTATAACGTTAGTCGACGTAGTGCGGGGCGCTGGATGCCATGCGGGGCGTAATACCGTTATTGCCGTTGTCATCGTCATTACCGTCTGCATTGGAATCTTGCGATTTACGAAGCGATCCTGCAGCCAATGAATGTATGGATCGAACGGAACGGCCAAGCTGCGACTGCTTTTCCTGCTCGTCCGATTGGATTGCAGGAAACGCACCAGTCACGGGGCGAACACGCCCGGTCGCAGTGGGAATGAAGCTTGGCGGCAGCACTTGCGCGGTAATGGCACTCGGCGATGATGCATGATAGTGGGCCATCGAAGCCAGGGAATCGCGGGTATCGAGCTCACGCCGAATATCTAGCTCATCGTCGGATTCAGCCATCGCAGCACTTCCTCTCTTCCGGCGCTCTCAGCCGACAATCTCTCCACTGGTAACTGTCACCGTTTTGAGCGTAACGCAAGGCAGTATGCTACTGCGAACGAAATCAGCGATATGTGCAACTCCCCCACTGTTCGCAACTTTTTCGTAGCACATCTACGCAACAGGCCATTGTAAAATCGCTGTTTTTGGTATGAAAAAAGGGCTTTCGGAATCATCCGAAAACCCTACTGGCGGAGAATACGAGATTCCGGCAGCGACTTGCTGTTTTCGGTGTAATTCCAACGTTTCTAGGCTGCCGATTAAGTGTTTCGCCGCTTAACTCGCCGCCCCTACGGCGTGTCGCGATGGGGTGAAACGGGTGGTTATGAACGGGTGCGTTTTGGATTGCGCGAAACAGGGGAGAGTATTGAGGATGCTTTTTCCATGAAGAGCGTGTAGTTTAACCAGTATATAGAACGGCCTCCCTTTGCCAACAACAGCGATGTGCTAAAGATTACGATTCCGAATGAGGTAATGCGATCTATTCCCCATAGGCAAAGTGAAAGTGTTTTCAAGGATTATTAACCCATCGGAAGAGCTTGATTAGCTTTGATCCTTCGTGTATACAGCGTCTAGTGGGAACTAGAGTGAACCTAGTGAGCCAACATGGAAATTCAGTGGCAGGCGAAGATGTATGTCGGAATCTCAATGATTTCAACGTTTCCAAGGACGCCGGTTGGCACCATCCTGCGGCAACATGGAACCTACATGGAAATTTACAGTGCCTACATGGAAATCAGTTTGTATCAGTCAGTGGGCGCATGATGCGTGCGCTCAGCCCTTGGCTGACTGATACTAGCAAGCTTTTGTCTGACTGAACGCATGCATCATAAAGAGCAATTGGGTATCGAGCTGGTTGCGGGATGCAGGGCGGATAAAACTAATCAGCCGTTATATTCGATATGTAGGCTGGGGTCGCTTTCGTGTTCGTCAATGATTTGGTTGTAAGCCTTGACCAGACGCGAAAGGGTTTCGCGACGTGCTGCGTTGGTGAAGTGGCCATGCTCGTGCACATTGCTGGAAAGGAACGATTGCAGGTCCCAAACTTCAAGGCGGTTTTCGAAGCCCATGTCGGAGGCTAAGTCCCATGCGGTTTTGACGCGGTCGCGTACAGTGATGATGATTGGATGCAGCCCGGCCTTGATGTTGCGCTGGCATTTATCCATGAGTAGGGATGCTGGGGCAGTGGTGCAGTGTATGGCTGTGTCGCCGACATTGAAATCGCCTCCACGCCCAGTCGGATCGTCAGCAACGGACGCGCCGTTGATTTCTACTTCTGGGGCAACGATGGTGAGCTTCGCTGCGACAAGATGTTGCAGAACGGTACCGACGTACATAGTGCCCGGATTTTCCTTTTGTCGCTGCGCTGCCTGCTGCAGCAAATGTTCCACAGCCGCATCGACGGAAAGCGAGTTGTCGGATTCCAATTTGAATGGTTTGCTGGTGAAGAATGCCCGAATTCGTTTGACCCAGTATTGCTCGATCTCGGTGAATTGCTCCGCTGTTGGACGTAATTCGTTAATGAGCTCGGCATAGTCGTGCATCAATGCCATGGTGCCGCGGCTGGTTCGTCCGCCCTCTGCTGCGAGGAGTCGTGTGATGCCATATTCGGCAAGGATTTTCTGGCAGTTGTCTTTGCTGATTCCCTTGACTTGACCTTCCTTGTTCGTGTGATAGTCGCTGGCGTCAATGGGAAGCGTGTCTGCGGAAAAGAAGCGATTGAGCTGGATGGCGGCAGCCAAAGCGCCCTTGGTGTTTACCTGATGGGACTTTCGGAAATCATCGATGGGAGTCAGATCCATTGTTTGCCTCGCTTATGCAGTGTGATTCGAGAGCAGAGTTTGCTCCACGTACAGGTCTTTGCCAAGGGTGTTGTTCAGAGCAGGCATGAAGTAATGCTTGCCGAGCCATTCCACGACAGGGACGGAGACAGCGTCGCCGAATCCGAACATCACTTGATTGGGGCGCAGGCCCGTAATGTTGTAGTGGGCCGCGCCCATAAGAGCAGCGTATTCGCGTGGCGTCATCCAACGGACAGCGGCTTGACCATTGCCCATGCGAATGATTGCCTGGCGAGATGAGCCGCCTCGTGCGGTGCGCAGGCAGCCGGAGATGTCGTCTGCGCGAACTTCCCATACGGCTTTGCCGTTGCGGGTGCGGCGATAAGCGGTCCGGTAGGAAACGGTTGTTTCGTTACGCAACGTTTCCACGCGGGCAGTCTGAACCGGCGACAGCGAATCAAGGAATTTGGCGGTTCTTTCGGCGTCCCACCAGCGTTCGTCGTCATCAGCCATGTTCTCGACGTACATATTGAGGCCGGACATCAGAGGAGACGGCGGCTCAGGCAGCGGTGCGCGATGCGTGCGGAGAGAGGTGTCCGCAAAAACCTGCTGCAGCCAGTCAGGGCGCAACGAAGAATCGAATTGTTCGGCGGACGGCGGGTTCTGCAGGCCAACCAAAAAGAGTCGCGGTCGGGACTGAGGGATAAATCGACGGGTATCGATGGACAATACGTCTACGGAGTAGCCCAGTACATTGAAAGCATGCACCGCTGCGGCGAGATCCTCCCCAGAGTGGGAAGTGGCCAATCCGTTCACATTTTCGAGAATGGCAATCGGAGGACGGCTGTCCCCAAGTTCTTCGAGCAGTCGCACGTATTGCCAGAAAGCGCCGGATTGTTTGCCGTTCAGGCCCGTACGAGTGCCTGCAAGGGAGAGATCCGTGCAAGGAGAGGATCCCCAAGCGATGGAAGCATCATGGGGCAGGTCGTCGCCGGAGAGCTCGCTCATATCCCCCTCGACAAGGGTGTGGCCCGGCGTATCCGTGAAGTTATTGCGATACATTTCGCACTTGGCGGAGTCGATGTCGTTCGACCATTCGACTTGGAAGCCGGATTCTTCGAGCCCAAGGCGTGCGAGGCCTATTCCGGCAAAGAATTCGAGGGCTTGTGGGCACGCCTTGCCGGTAGCCGTGTGCGTGCGATTGTCGTTCATGCTCCCACCTTACCTCGTGCCTGACTGTCGTCCTAACCATGATACTCTATATATAGAACAAGCGTTCGAATAAGTGTCGTGAAGGAAAGAGGATCGTATGACGAAGCTTAGTGATGCTGTTAGCGCGTCGAACTTGGATTCTTATGAATTAGCCCGAAGATCCAACGTGAGTGAGAAAAGACTAAATGGATATCTGTCGGGTCGACATTCGTTTAGCCGGGCACCTCTAGAAGACGCCGTAGCTATTGCTAATGCTCTCGGAGGCCGCATTGAAGATTACATGGAAGATGCGGCGGAGGACGGCGAGGCGGAAAAACTGGATGACCGACTTCGTCTCCAATTATTTCTGGATAGCGTTGACGAATACGAGCTAATTATGAAGAATGTCGGTCGCCCTCAGACAGTGACGATTGGCGGCTCTGGAGAAAAAACTGAGAAAAGGTATAGTCAGCTGATTGTTGAAGGGATGCTATTGCGCAAATATTATTCCTCGGATGAAGTTCAATTGGCGAAAGTGATTGATTCGTTTAGGCGTCTTATCCCAGACGACGCGTCTCCAGATGTGCTGCATACAGTAGATCTGCTGGAAAAAGATACGCCTAGCCAAGGGAATAAGAGCCAGATTGTGTTTTCTAATGCTGATGGTAGTTACTCCAGCAGTGTGGATTTACTTTTTGATGTTCTCTATGGAATTACCCTGCATGGAGATCCTGATAGGATCCAGAGACTTGCTAGATGGCCAATTACGGCACAGTGCCTTGCCTTATATGAGTCTAACGTTGAGAGACGCAAGGGTGTGGTGACTGTTCGACAGTATATAGATCTTGCAATCAAAGATGGTCTTTTTGCGCTGGATTAATGAGCGTATTTGAGAAGGCGCGGGGCAGTTCGCTATGGATTGAATTGCCTCACGCCTTGCTGAGTGAACTCGCTGCAGCAGTTTCTAGGATCAGCTGCTATTCGCGCTCTCGCCGAGCCATCTCGCGACGGGCTTGGCTGGCCCACAGGCCTCCCTTACCGATGAGCTCATTCAATTGCGTGGCGTTGAGCTGTTGGTAGTGCAGGTCTGTTGCGCAGGGAGGGAGACTCGCCTTCCATCCGGCCATACTGTTCCCGTGGTGACGTGAGCTGCGATATCTAAGGCCAAGGTGCTTTTGCCAGTCGCCGGATCACCGTCAATCAGTACGATCTTTCCTTTGGGAATATGGCCCAGCCGCAACCACAACGGTCGCTCCGGTTTCACATCAGCCAAACGGGTCAGCGAATAGGCGCGGGGCGTCAGTTCAGTCTTAAGCTCAGACTCAGGCTGGCTGCTTTCGCTTGGCAAAATCTCAAACTCCAAGCCGCTCATCACCGCGTTGGAAGCGTCGTGAGCCTCACCCAGCCGCTTGGATAAACGTCAACGACCGCACGAACGGTGTCAGCGTCGGCGGCCATCCACAACGGGTGCTTGTCGGCGGTGTTGCCGCTTTGCCTCGTTGAGCCATGCTTCCGCCTAGGTCTCATAGCCTTTGTCGAATCGCTTGTGAATGCGCGTAGGAAGATGCGGATACTGGGATCGGGCTTCGACGGGCGGGATGTATGAGACGTCGTAGGAGATCTGCCCGTTGGCACCGACTTTTCTCTCAATCTTGCCGAACCGGCGTCGTCGGCTGGCTGGCCGTGTGCTTTGTGAAGTGCGTGCTATGATGATCAATTCCAACCGACGTAAAAGCTGCCAAGCGGGCGACTCTGAAGTCTGCCGCTCAAGTGCTTAAGCGGCACCGCTTATCTTACCGCCTATCTTACTGTAAAAGACGGGTCGAAAAGGATGATGAAGGAGAGTGGGTAATCGTTGAAAAACCGCCAAAAACGTTGAAATTCCGCCGTTTTTGGTATGAAAAAAAGGGCTTCCGGAATCATCCGGAAACCCTACTGGCGGAGAATACGAGATTCGAACTCGTGAGGCTGTTACACCAACACGCTTTCCAAGCGTGCGCCATAGACCACTAGGCGAATTCTCCAATTATGCAACGCCTCACATTGTCTGTCTGTGAAACGCAACTTGATTAGAATACAACAGTTTCTCCTAAACCACAAATCGGCGTGTCGCAACATCCCAGATCACCCACTCACTGGAATAACCAGTACGCCCACAGGCCTTCCACAGTCCGAAAACCTCCACCCACTGGAGGAATCCTCCCGCAGGCCGGCTTGCCGACGTCCATAATCCCCCACCGGGCGGAGGAAAACACCCTGTGCGAATAAAAAAAGACCTTCCGGGAATCCCCCAGGGGGACTCGACCAGAAGGTCCAGACAGTTGAATGCGGCGGCGC
>UMID01015638.1_pt1 | contig 13740 bp, 10 predicted proteins | sample 1965691 | NCBI WGS metagenome assembly UMID01 (sample SAMEA4836115, study PRJEB28245) | human gut metagenome | biome: gut microbiome; material: fecal sample | place: Denmark | collected 2008 | reverse complement strand
AGTTCTCCCTTTATCAAGGAAACCAACTCTTTGTCATCGTTCCATTCTTTCATTTTTTTGTTCTATTAAAAGATTGTTTTTACTCTGTTATAGTAACAGCAAAGGTAGTCTGCTTTTAAAAAAGAAAGAACTTTTCAGGACTATTGCACTTATGTAAAAAGGCGAAAATATAACCAAAACATATACAAAACGGAAGTACTATTTTGCCACATCGCGCGGAGATACCCCCATCTGTTGTTTAAAGATGCGTGAAAAGTATTGCGGTGACTGAAAACCACACTGAAAGCATACTTCTTTTATGGACATTTCCGTGTTTCTTAAAAGTTCCACCGCTTTATTGATTCTTATCTGATTCAGATAATCCAACGGAGAAAGATTCAAATACTGTGAAAACAGGTTTCTGAGATAACGTTCACTGATACCTACTTCTTCCGCCACCTTATTTATATTGATATCCGAATGATAATTCAACCGGATATAAGCAATGGCTTTTCTCAACGAGTCATTGGTACAGATAGGTAAATAAGCTTCATCCATATAGCGATAGATAAGCACCAGCAACTCTGCATAGTACATCACGACCAAGTATTGATAATACACACTTTTTGTCTCCAGCTCATTCACAATGCGCTGCACTACCCGCATGATACGGACATTATTCACAATTTTAATCAGCCGGTTCTCTTCAGAAAACAAGAATACGGAAGTAGGTACCGAAGCATCTTTGCCCACCCGGGAGTTCAAGTTAAAGTTAGAAAATATTTCGGGCAAAAATTCCAGCTGCATTAAAGTTGTCCCTTCACTGCCCGCCTCAAACAAATGATTGACGTCTGAAGTAATGACCATTATCTCTCCTTCCTTGAAAGTCACGCTTTCATTATCCAAATGAAGAATACAATAGCCTTTCTTCACATAGTTTATCTCAATGCGCAAATGCTTATGCGGACCATACGTTTCCGAAGGATAAAACGAGATAAAGCGAAACACATCCGCCAGACGCTTACTCTTTAAATTTTCGGTTATCTGCTCCAATATCTCCCAAAGGGAAGAGTGTACGGCACATGCATCCATAATCTTCTTTATTTCTTTGTAATACAAATATAAAACGATTTCTTCATTTATTCCACTGCTAAGTCTATCCGACTGCCCGGCTGAGTATCATATTCCACCACTTTATGCTCAAAAGGAGAAAAGACTGCAAGACGGCCCCCTTTTTCAGCGTAAATTTCCAGTCGGACAACCTTTCCATCCTTGAGAGCCGCCGAGACAAGAAAACCTCCCATGGCCCGCAGGTTGTTAAAAGATACATTCTTCCAACTTTCGGGAACTGCCGGAAAGACCCGTATCACTCCCGTATGGCTCTGCAATAACATTTCATGTATGCCTGCAGCAAAAGCAAAGTTTCCCTCAAGCGTAAAAGGGCGATATGTGAACTTCGATTTCCCGCTGGCAGACTGGTCACCATTGGCATGGAACGTATTTTTCAAGCAGAAGCATTCGGCAAAAGTTCTCAATGCTTTTGCTGCTTCTTCACCGTTGAATGCACGCGCCTGCATATTGGCAAACCAACTATATGTATATCCGGTCCAATAATCCGGTCCGTAATCATTCATTTTCTTTAAAGTGGCACGAATGATTCGTTGCGCCTTTTCGCCGTCGCTCCAGTCTATGATGCCCAGCGGATGAATGGCCAATGCATGAGAGAAATGACGATGAGATGCATTATAAGGAAATCCTTTGGCAAACGTAAGGCTTCCCTCATTATCCAAATCAAAATCAGGCAATTGGCTTTTCAATTTATTCCAATGCGCTGCTTCGGTCTTTATTCCCAGTTCATTTGCCATCTCCGCCCCCGCACCAAACAGGAAATGCATCAGCGATAAATCATAATTTGTCATATCCTTGAACCATGCCTGCAATGAATTATCATAAATTTCGGGACTTGAGCTGAACTCCAAGCGACGAAATCCTTTGCTGTCGACAATCGAATTTTGCTCCATGTATACAGCTACATCCTTCAAGAAAGGATAAGCTCTTTCTTTCAAGAACTCCTTATCGGCAGAATATTTCCAGTGCAAATAAAAATGCTGTGCCAACCAAGCTCCCGCCGTTTGAGACATGGCATACTGAATCCATCCTCCCATAGGTTCTCCCGTCAGAGTGCAAACCCCGGGCACATTCATACCCTCTGTTTCAAAATATTGGCGAGTATAGCGTTTGTAAGTGTCACGCTGATTCCACAATGTATTCAGATATCCCAACCCCTCAGACAAGTGATTGCCCGCATACGCAGGCCAATAACTGAGTTGTGTATTCAGGTCGTGATGATAATCCCCCTTCCATGGTGGTAATTTACCGTTATCGGCAGTCCATACAGCCTGCAAAGAAATAGGATAAGAATTTTCACGAGTTGCCGAACCGAACTTATACATCTCATTATAATATTGTTTTTGCAAAATACTGTCCGGAAGAGAAACAGACGACTGTGCCCAATAATGTTCCCAATAATCAAGATGCGCTTTATAGTCCTTTGCCAGGCCACGGAGCATAGCAGTCGACGTCTCTTCTTCTGCCTGTTCTCCGCTCAAGGAAGACGTGATGCTCCACGTTCCATACAGTGTATTTCCCTGCCGTTCCCATTTCACCACCACATCGTAAGAAAAATCTCCATATCCTTTCTGATGATACACCAATTCATTGTCTTTACGGATTACACTTCCCTGCTCATATCCCAGTCGTTGCAAATCCTGTCCCGAAACCGGACTTGCTTCGGCACTGCTCCCCTCTTGCCTATATCGAGGAGCCACCAACACAGGCTCCAGCTCCGTAGTCAGATTTTTAAAAACAAACCACCCCACCGGTTCTGTAGCATGAACAAATGTTTGCATTTGAGTACCATTTGCCCAAGTAGCTTCACACAAAGCATTATCCAGATACAAACGTACTTGTACAGGCTTTCCAAGTTTCGTCAACGGAAACTCCAAAGCCGCTCCCGGTATTTTGGAAGGAGCAGGCATCCTGTCATAGGGTTCGTCGAATTTCTTTTGCACAGGCCGATAATCACCTTTACGGATATGTTCCTTGACCCATGCAAAGCGATAATTATTCCCCGACAGACTATCTGCCGGACGCAAATCCCACAAATCGGTACGGTCCAAGGAAAAGCGCAAGGCGGTATCTTTCTCCCATACCAACGCACCTACCGTGGCGTTTCCCAATGGAATGCCTTCATCCCAACTTTGTGCCAAAGCCGGAAAGACCAAATCATTACCTGATGCCGTAACGGGACAATAATCTGCCGGAGTGCTGCAACTCATCATTCCCGCCATCAGACCTAGTACAAATATCGTTTTCAATTTCATGTCATTCAGTATATCAAATTCAAGAATCTTTTGCAAACATACACAAATCAAATGAAAACAAGGCTCTAAATTCCAAACTTACTTTTAACAAATTCGGAATAAATGGAAAGAAAACATGTAGAAAATGGACAGCAACAGACATGCTTGGCAATCCGGAACGGACTCCTAAGCTTTTTCTTACTTCACACTAAGGCTTTATCTGCCAACAACCAGTACGTCCCACTGTAGCAGGACGTATGTTCCATTGCAGCAGGACGTACGTTCCACTACAGTAGGACGTACATCCCATTGCGGCAGGACGTACTAACATGGCAATCAGAAAACGTTAGTCCGGCGGAGGAAAAGCTTTAATGTTACCGTTCCATCCTTCTGCCCTTATATAATAATGTATAGCTTACACACTCATAATGAACACATTCCATCATATCCGTTTTTTATAATTATCTTTTATGCAAGTACCGAATTCTCCAATTCATACCATTAACTTCTTTTACGTCTTTATTTCATTCATTGTAACTTTGCCGCCATCAAAACAACTTCTCAGAAAGGAATATTTTTAATCTTAATTAAAAACTAATATTATGCTAAAGAAAAATCAAGCTATGAAGCTTATTCTGCTAGCCGGAGCCTTAAGTTTTCCGGTAACCGGTATGGCAGAACAGATGCCTAATCAGCCTAGAACAAGTATTTCCCAACAAAACGGGAAAGTTACAGGTACTGTAGAAGATGCCTTGGGAACTGTTATCGGAGCTACGGTTGTTGTTAAAGGAACAACAAACGGAACAACCACCGACATTGACGGACGATTCACCTTGGAAGGAGTAAAAAAAGGAAGTATCCTACAGATTTCATTTGTAGGATATACTACGAAAGAAGTAAAGTATACCGGACAATCCGTCCTTAAAATCATGCTACAAGAAGACACCAAGACCTTGGATGAAGTAGTAGTGGTAGGTTTTGGTACACAAAAGAAAGTCAACCTGACCGGTTCCGTAGGTACCGTAGACTCAGAAGCACTCGCATCCCGCCCCGTACAAAATGCAGTACAAGCCCTGCAGGGTGTAGTACCGGGATTACAAATCACCACTACCAGCGGTGCATTGGATAATAAGATGAGCATGAGTATCCGCGGTACAGGAACTATCGGCGATGGTTCTGATGCAAGTCCGCTAGTGTTGATTGACGGCATGGAAGGAGACATCAACTCCATCAATCCACAGGATATTGAAAATATCTCTATCCTGAAAGATGCCGCAGCCGCTTCTATCTATGGTTCGCGTGCACCCTTTGGTGTAATTTTGGTAACCACCAAAAGTGGAAAGAGCGGAAAAACGACCATAAACTATAATAATAACTTCCGCTGGGGACAGCCCGTAAGAATTCCCAAGCAAATGGATTCATATACATTTGCCACTTTCTACAACGATGCAAATATCAATTCGGGAGCAGGAGCTTATTTTAATGCAGAACACCTGCAACGCATCAAAGACTATCAAGATGGTAAAATTACCGACGGAGTTCTAGCTGATGCCAACAATAAATACTGGCTCGACGGATATGCCGGCGGTAATGCAAATACAGACTGGTATGATGTGATATATCGCGAATGGACATCCTCACAAGAACATAACCTGAGTTTCAGTGGTGGTAATGACAAAGTCAATTATTATATATCCGGTAACTTCATGGATCAAAAAGGATTGATGGAATTCAACCAAGATACCTACAAACGTTATACCGGTACCGGAAAAATCAATGTACAACTGACTGATTGGGCAAAAGTGAATTATACCAGCCGCTTTACACGCGAAGACTTTCATCGTCCTGCCTATCTGACCAATGCATTATTCCGCGACTTGGCACGCCAAGGCTGGCCCACACTGCCTGTATATGACCCCAACGGATACATGTTCCACTCTCCTTCTCCGGCACTCCCCCTCCGTGATGGTGGAAAACACAACATTCAAACAGACAATATATATCAGCAAATATCTCTTATTCTTGAACCGATAAAGAACTGGATAACCCATGTGGACTTTAACTACAGAATCAATACTGTGAACAACCACTGGGATACACAGACTTTGTATAATCACGATGTACAAGGAAATCCATACCCCATCGGCTATTATCAAGACACAGAAGCTCATGAAGACCAAACCAAAGAGAACTATATGAACTTCAATGCTTATACGGAATATTCGCACAGCCTTGAATCGGGACATAACTTTAAAGGTATGATTGGTTTTCAAGCCGAAGAAATGAAACAACAAACATTCGGTGCGACCCGCAAAGGTATTATCGTACCCGAATTACCTGAAATTGATATTACCACCGGACTGGATTATACCGGAAAAGTAGTAACTCCTTCCGTAAACGGTTCGCGCGCAGCTTGGTCTACCGCCGGTTTCTTCGGACGTATCAATTATGACTACAAAGGCAAATATCTGGCAGAAGTCAATATCCGTTATGACGGTACCTCACGTTTCCGCCGCGAACAACGCTGGAACTGGTTTCCTTCATTCTCTCTCGGTTGGAACATTGCCCGCGAAAACTTCTGGGAATCATTGAGCGAATATGTAGGGACCTTGAAATTACGCGGTTCTTATGGAGAATTAGGTAACCAGAATACCAAATCATGGTATCCCACTTACCAAACCTTAGGTGTTTCTGCCGGTGGCGGCGGTTGGATACAAAACGGTATCAAGCCCAATACAGCTACAGTTCCCGGATTGATTAGTTCTACCATGGGCTGGGAACGCATACGCAATTGGAATATCGGTCTTGACTTCGGTGCCTTCAATAACCGTCTGACCGGTTCGTTCGATTATTATACCCGCGAAACACTAGACATGATAGGCCCTGCCCCCGAACTTCCGAGCATCCTTGGCTTAAGCGTACCCAAGACCAACAATACCGACTTGAGAACTTATGGTTTCGATTTAGAAATAGCTTGGCAAGATCGTCTGAGAAACGGACTGGGCTATGGAATCAAATTCGTTCTATCAGATTCGCAAACAGAAATCACCCGTTACCCGAATCCTACCAATACATTGGACAAATATAGAAAAGGTAGAATGCTGGGAGACATTTACGGTTATGAAACTATCGGTATAGCTAAATCTGACGCAGAGATGGAAGAACATCTGGCTTCTCTTCCCAATGGAGGACAAAACGCCCTTGGTTCCAACTGGGAAGCCGGCGACATCATGTATAAAGACTTAAACGGTGACGGTAAAATAGACGGCGGAGGCAATAAGTATGATGACATGGGCGACAGAAAAATACTCGGCAACAACAAACCTCGCTATCAATTCGGTATTGACCTGAATGCAGATTGGAAAGGTTTCGACTTCCGTGCATTCTTCCAGGGAGTAATGAAACGCGACTACTGGCAAGGCAGTGCATACTTTTGGGGAGCCACCTCATTGTGGCATTCTACCGGCTTTGTAGAACATGCCGATTACTTCAGAGCCGAACCTTCAAATGATTTGCCGACCAATCTGGACGCCTACTATCCGCGCCCCATCTTTGGTTCCGATAAAAACAAGCAGACACAATCCGGTTACTTGCAGGATGCCTCTTATATCCGTCTGAAAAACCTTCAATTCGGATATACCCTGCCGGTATCTCTCACCAAGAAATTTGCCGTATCTAAATTACGCATATTCGTATCAGGTGAGAACTTGTGGACCGGAACCTCACTAACCAAGATATTCGACCCTGAAACAATCGGCGGTGGAGACGAATACAATGGAAATGCATATCCGTTAAGCAGGACATTCTCTGTGGGATTGAACGTAACCTTATAATCATTAAAAAAAACAATAATTATGAAACATAGTAATATATTCAAATATGTAGCCGGAGTCGCCGTTTTGGGCTTCATGACTTCCTGCAACGATTTTTTGGACCAAGAACCGATGTCTTCCGTTTCACCGGAAAAATATCTGAAAGATGAATCCCAGCTGGAAGCCTATGCCAACAAACTCTATACAGACATACTTCCCGGACATGCCTACGGATACGGACTTTATGGAGAAGATAACCACACAGACAATCAAGCGGGTTTCGGTTATAACAACCGATACATTCCCGGACAATGGAAAACTTCTCAATCTTCGGGAGGCTCATATAGCTTTGGAAATATTTATAGTTGTAACTACTTCTTTGAAAAAGTATTGCCAGAGTTTGAAGCCGGCACCATTTCCGGAGCAGAAGAGAAAATACGCCAATACATCGGAGAAATGTATTTCATGCGCGCATACGAATATTTCAAACGCCTCCGTTCATACGGTGATTTCCCTATTGTCAAGGCTACCCTACCCGACCAAATGGAACCGTTGGTAGAAGCCAGCAAACGCTCACCACGTAACGAAGTGGCACGCTTCATTCTATCGGATTTGGATTCCGCCATCGAGATGATGTCTTCGGGAAAGGGAACAGAAAAAACCCGAATCAACCGTGAGTGTGCACTGCTGATGAAATCACGTGTAGCTCTATTTGAAGGTACTTGGCTGAAATACTTCAAAGATACTCCTTTCGTTCCCAACGGACCGGAATGGCCGGGAAAGAGTAAAGAATATAATGCTAATTATCAATATCCGACAGGAGATATCGATAAAGAAATCGACTTCTTCCTGACAGAAGCCATGAACGCAGCCAAGGAAGTGGCCGACGCAACCCAACTGGTTGAAAACACCGGAACAATACAACAGGCTATCTCCGAACCGGCCAACCCCTACATGGATATGTTCGGAGATGAAGATATGTCGGACTACAGCGAAGTACTCTTGTGGCGTCCATACAGCAAAGCATTGGGATTGACACACGGTGTCGCAACAGCCGCCCAACACGGGAACTATGGAATAGGTGTTACACGCGGCATGGTAAACGGATTCCTGATGGCAAACGGCTTGCCTGTCTATGCAGCAGGCAGCGGATATCAAGGAGATGAAACTATATCCGATGTCCGTAAAGGTCGCGACTCACGTTTACATATCTTTTTAAAAGAACCGGGACAAATAAATGTTTTATTCGAATCGGCAGAAGGTGATATGGCAGTGCCTATCGAACCATTCCCGGTAATCCTTAACAATAATGCAGAAAAAGGATATTCTACCGGATATGCACTCCGCAAAGGAAATAATTATGACCAAAAATATTTAGGTAACGGGCTATGCTATACCGGCGCACTGATATTCCGTGGCACAGAAGCGCTGCTCAACTATATAGAAGCATGTTATGAGAAGAATGGTTCTTTAGACAATATTGCCCAAAGCTATTGGACACAGATAAGAAAACGTTCTCATGTAGATACAGACTATAATAAAACCATCGCTGCCACCGACATGGCTAAAGAAGCACTTAATGACTGGGGAGCTTATTCGGCAGGCAAACTGATAGACCCGACCCTCTACAACATCCGTCGCGAACGCCGCTGCGAACTGATGGCAGAAGGTTTACGCTATATGGATCTGATGCGTTGGAGAGCTATGGATCAGATGATTTCCACTCCATATCACATTGAAGGTTTCAAATTATGGGGAAGCATGCAGCATTGGTACGATAATGAAGACGGTACTTCGCAACTGGTTTATGGTATGGATAATCCTAAAGCCAATGTTTCTGACCCGGCTATCAGTCCATACTTGCGTCCTTATGAAAAGAATAACAACAACCTGGCTAAAGACGGCTATCGCTGGGCTATGGCTCACTATCTGGAACCATACAGAATTCAAGATATGGATATCACGTCAGGCGGCGGTTCCATTGAGAACTCACCCATCTATCAAAATCCATATTGGCCAACAGAACCCAATATGCCTCCATTAAAATAATAATACGAGGAAATAATTTTCTGTACTCAAAAAAGGGATTGTGTCTAAACGTTGATAATACTGTCATTTTGTTAGTAGGGCGAGGTTCGCTCGCCCGAAAACAGTTTGCTTTGTGTATTACTCCCAAGGTCGTGGTCATCGGTAGGGGCAGGCAAACCCTGCCCCTACCGATGATGATTTGATAGACCGGTTTAGTTTTGACACACCCTTTTTAATTTCTAAAAAGACATTGCTTGATAAGCCTCAGCCAATTGCTTCATCGCTTGTTCAATCACAGAACGCGGACTTGCCACATTCAGACGCATATATCCTGTGCCTTCCTTTCCGAACATCGCTCCGTCATTCAATGCCAGATGCGCTTTATCTGCAAAGAAATCGTTTAGTGCTTCCTGGTTTAATCCCAGTTCACGGCAATCAAGCCAAACCAAATAAGACGCTTGCGGACGAATGGCTTTAATCCTGGGTGCATGAGTTTTCAGGAAATTGTCAACATAATCAATGTTTCCCTGTATATAAGCCAAACATTGGTCAAGCCACTCCGTTCCGTGTGTATATGCCGCTTCCACGGAAAGGAAAGCAAATACATGCCCCATGTCCAGTTCACCGGCATCCATAAATTTACGGAATCGCGCACGCAGGTCCTCATTAAAGATTATGGCATGAGAAGCAGCCAGCCCCGGCATATTAAACGCCTTACTGGGTGACATAAATGTTACCGAATTCATCTTTGCCTTTTCACTGATAGTAGCAAAAGGACGGTGTTTGTAAGGAGGAAGAGTTAAGTCTGCATGAATTTCGTCAGAGAACACCAGCACTTTTTCTTCGTAACAGATTTCTGCCACTGTGCGCAGTTCGTCTTCTGTCCACACCACGCCACCGGGATTATGAGGATTGCATAAAATAAACAGTTTACAACCTTTTACCTGTTCGCGAAAGGCATCCAAATCCATTCGATACATACCATTCCCCCATTTCAGGGGGTTAGTAACCAATGTACGCTCATTGCGGGTCGTTACCCAAGCAAAAGGATGGTAGACGGGCGGCTGAATCATCACCTTATCTCCCGGTCGGGTGAAGCTGTTCATTGCCATACCGATGCCGGGAACAATGCCGGGAACAAAGTTTATCATCTCTTTTGTGACATCCAAATCATAGCGTTGTTTCACCCAATTAATGATTGCCCGATAGTAACTGTCAGGTTTCCCCGTATAACCCAACACTTCACATTCACAGCGTTTACGAATGGCATCCACAATAAAAGGAGCTGTACCAAAATCCATATCTGCCACCCACAAAGGAATCAAATCCGCACGTCCCCACACTTCCTTCGCCTCTTCCAGCTTAACGGCGGCAGTACCGTTGCGGTCTATTACTTTATCAAAATCGTATTTCATTATTTGTATCTTTTAAAATCGAATTCAAATATATAGAAAAAGTCCGCAACAATCCATATAAGGACGGAAGATTTTCCGTCCTTGTTCATCAACTTCATTATTTAAGCACCTTCAATACTTCAGGTATCATTGTCCATACAAACTTTTCATCTTGTGCAGTAAAAAGATTGCCATCAACCACAGATTTATCGTCTGTCGCCTGCCCCTTGGTGATGGCCGGCTTTGCCAACGGATGCACTGCCAGTTTCTTACCTTCCGTTACTCCTGCAAAATCAAACAACATACCTGCCGCACAATGACCTATCAATATTTTACCTTTTTCACCAAAAGCCTTCAGTACGGACATCAAATCAATGTTATAAGGTTTATCTGCATTCTGTGCAAACACAGGAACTGCATCTCCGCATGAAAATACCACAGCATCAAATTCATCTTCGTGTCCTACCAAATGCGCAATTATATCATCTGCCACCAATTCAACACCCGAATTCGTTTTAATTTGCTTTGTTTCCGCCACTGCATATACCTTATAAGATATACCATTCTCAAAAAAGGCTTCCAAATACTGGAACAAACCGAATCCATTCACCGGATTCACTGCCAAAACTGCTACTTTCTTTGCCATAATCTTAATGCATTAAATAAAACAATTAATATATCTGTTAAAACAATAGTTATCTTTAGTAAGTTTATTACTTTTGTGCCACAAATGTAACGTGCCTCTTTCATAAAAACAAGAACGCACTTCAGCATAAGCAGGTTACACAGAAGTAACCGTTATTGAACAACAAGAACATACAAAAGATTAAAAAATGCAAAACTTCCATCCTAACGGTAATTGTCCCATACGAGACGTGCTCAGCCGTCTTGGTGACAAATGGTCTATGCTGGTTCTTATCACACTACATACCAATGGAACCATGCGGTTCAGTGATATTCACAAAACGATAGCCGATGTATCACAACGAATGCTCACCGTCACTTTACGCACACTGGAATCTGACGGTCTGGTAAAACGAAAGGTATATGCCGAAGTTCCGCCACGAGTTGAATACTGCCTGACGGAAAGAGGACTGAGTCTGATACCCCACCTTGAAGGACTGGTCAATTGGGCTTTGCAGCAAATGCCGGGGATTATGGAAAGTAGAGAAAAAAATGATTCAGTTCAGAAACCCATGTAAAGTGACCGGGAGAAAAGAATATACCTCCATAACCGGACATGGTTCATTTGCAGAATAGGGCAAGAACTGTCCCTATTAATAAAACAATACCTGCAAGCAAAGTGATGAAAACCAATTTACCTTTAAGAAAACTGTTGCGCTCCTTTTCTTCCCATTCCCGGGTTTCATGGGCAATATGCTCCAGTTGCTCATACGACACATTACACTCCGAACGTTTGCCCTTCACATCAAGCAGACGATTCCTTGTCTCATTCAGCCGTTCGCGACTCGCCCGGCGAAGCTCCCTGTTTTCCTTATCACGCCGCATCATGTCATTGATGCATCCCAGAGTTCCCATACACCCTCCTTTATTTAATGAATAATGATAGCCGACAATGCAGACCTGTCTATTCACAAATATACTTTATTTATTCCAGAATACAAGTTATTGAGACAAAGAAAAAATATTTTTGAAAAAAAACTTCTTATTTATTTGTTTTTGCTAGAAAAGTATTACTTTTGCAGCGTATTCAATAACAATGAGAACAAAATGAAAGCATTATACAATACATACTTCTTTTTCTTTTATTACTTTTACTTTAGCAACAAAGTGAAGCGGGAGTTTGTATGTGTACGTTAAACAATGATTAAAACAATGCGATAATAACAACGAAATCCCGCTTCCGGCAGAAGCGGGATTTTTTTATAATATATATATACGAATGAAAAAGATAGCAATACAAGGTGTACCGGGCTCGTATCACGACATTGCCGCCCACAAGTTCTTCCCCGGAGAAGAGATCGAACTAATCTGCTGTTCCACGTTCGAAGAAGTCTTTGCGAACATAAAGCAGGATAGCAATGTAATTGGTATGCTCGCTATCGAGAACACCATTGCAGGCAGTTTGCTGCACAACTATGAGTTACTGCGCGAAAGCGGCATGACCATTGTCGGCGAACACAAACTACGCATCAAACACAGCTTCATGTGCTTGCCGGATGACAATTGGGAAACACTGACAGAAGTCAACTCCCACCCTGTTGCCTTGGCACAATGCCGTGAATTCCTGATGCAACATCCCAAACTGAAAATAGTAGAAACGGAAGATACGGCAGGAAGTGCGGAAGCCATCAAACGGGAAAATCTGAAAGGACACGCCGCTATCTGCTCCAGATACGCCGCCGATTTGTACGGAATGAAAGTATTGGAAGAAGGCATCGAAACAAACAAACACAACTTCACGCGTTTCCTTGTAGTGGCCGACCCATGGAAAGCCGATGACTTACGTGAACGTTCGAAAGTAAACAAGGCCAACATCGTCTTCTCCCTCCCTCACAACGAAGGAAGCCTGTCGCAAGTGCTCTCTATCTTTTCTTTCTATAAAATAAATCTGACCAAGATTCAATCATTACCGATTATAGGCCGCGAATGGGAATATCTGTTCTATGTAGACGTAATTTTCAATGATTATTTAAGATACAAGCAGTCTATCGACGCCGTTTCACCATTGACTAAAGAACTTAAAATATTAGGAGAATATGCAGAAGGAACATCAACCATATAATATTCAGCCGGCAAACCGTCTGGCGAATGTTAGCGAATACTACTTCAGCCGTAAACTGAAAGAAGTGGCACAAATGAATGCCGAAGGTAAAAATGTAATCAGTTTGGGTATCGGAAGCCCTGACATGCCTCCTTCGGAAGAAACCGTCAATGTGTTGTGCGAACAGGCAAAGCGTCCTGATGCGCACGGATACCAACCTACTGTCGGCATTCCTGAATTACGCAAAGCCATGGCCGACTGGTACAAGCGTTGGTATCATGTAGAACTTGATCCGGCAACCGAAATCCAGCCGCTCATCGGTTCCAAAGAAGGTATCCTGCATGTGACGCTGGCATTGGTCAATCCGGGTGATCAGGTATTGGTTCCCAATCCGGGGTATCCTACCTACACCTCTTTAAATAAAATATTGGGCAGTGAGA
>UMID01044558.1_pt1 | contig 13758 bp, 8 predicted proteins | sample 1965691 | NCBI WGS metagenome assembly UMID01 (sample SAMEA4836115, study PRJEB28245) | human gut metagenome | biome: gut microbiome; material: fecal sample | place: Denmark | collected 2008 | reverse complement strand
CTTATTATCTATAAAATATTGAGTAATAATCGGTTGTAAATACCGGTCATGTAATGCATTGAAAAGTATCAAACTGCCCGAAACAGTGACAGACATAGAAAATTTAGCTTTCTATTACTGCTCTATATTAGAGAACATCAATATCCCCGAGAAGGTAACGAAAATAGGAGAGCAAGCATTCTATAATTGCCAGAAACTGAAAAGTATCAAACTGCCCGATAACTTGGAAAGTATAGAGAAACAAGCATTCTATGGCTGCATTGCATTAGAGAGCATCGACATCCCCGACAAAACAAAAGATATAGGAGAGCAAGCATTTTTAGTTTGTAGCGGTCTGACAAGCCTAACGATAGGAGATGGAATGATAAACATTGGAAAGGAAGCATTCTTGTATACCTCGTTGCAAAGTGTTACCATACAATCGGCTCAAGCCATAGGAGAATACGCTTTCTTCGGTTGCTCAAGCCTGAGTGACGTAACCATAGATCATGTCAAGAATATAGGAGAAAGCGCTTTCAGTGGTTGTACGAGTCTGTCAAACCTCAATATAAAAGGAACAGAAAGCATAGGAGGCAACGCATTCAAAAACTGCACAAGTCTGGCAAGCATCACCCTGCCACAGACGATAACCGGCATAGGAACTTTCGCATTCGCCGGTTCGGGACTGACAAGCATCACAATCCCGGGATCGATGAAGCAAATATCAGACGAAGCTTTCAATGGATGCACCGCATTAAAAACCGCCACCCTGGAGGAGGGAGTGGAAACCATTGGAAAAAACGCATTCACCAACTGTAAGGAGCTGACAGACATCACTATCCCATCGACCGTAACAAGCATAGGAAATTATGCGTTCAACATATGTCCAAAGTTGGCAACCGTTACTTTCGCAGGAGAGACTCCACAATTGAACAGTCTTGGGCAAAATGCATTCCAATCATGCGAAGCGTTGACAAGCATCGATATCCCCGACAACGTAACTACACTGGCCACACGTACATTCAATCTCTGCACGACACTGGAAAACGTAACACTCCCCAACCAATTAGAGAGTATAGGAGACTTCGTGTTTAATGAATGCTCGGCACTGAAAAAGCTGGACATCCCCCAGAATGTGACAAGCATTGGAGGGAACGCATTCAATAAGTGCGAAGAATTAACAACTGTCAATTTCTTAGGACAGGTTCCTCAACTAAACAGCATCGGAAAACACGCATTCTACGAATGCCAGAAACTGGCGGACCTCACCCTTCCCGACAGACTGACGTCGATAGGGAAAAGCGCCTTCTATCGATGCAACGCCCTGACAAGCATCAGAATTCCCGACAACGTGGTCACAATAGCCACAAAAGTATTCCAAGAGTGCAGCGGACTAGCCACCGTTGTCCTTCCCAAAAATCTGGAAAATATAGAAGACTTCGCGTTCAACAATTGTAGCGCATTGGCAAACTTTGTTTATACAGGTTCTGCATTACCAGCTCCAACAGTAAGGGCAACAGCCTACTTTGGAAGCGACAGACTCAAGTACCTGTTCCTCCCCAACTATACATCCACCATAACAGGAACAAGCCTTAATTGGGCAGATATAACTTGGAAGAACATCCATTACAACGCAAAAGCCGGTACAGACATGGGCACCATTGATGCCTTGACGAATATCTATAATTATCAGAATCATATAACACAATAACCCATATTAAGACAAACTTATGGTAGCAACAATCACCCGAATACTCAATGTCCTGCGCACATCCGCTCCAAAGCGTTTCTTTGCCCAGAGACACCTTTTTACCCCGGTACTCATGCTCGTTTCGGCCTTCCTTCTCACCGCATGCACCGGGCAACTGACGCTCCCCGGAGAAGACGAAAGTGGAGAAACCTCTCCCGAAATCCTCGTGGGGAAACCGATACAGATAGGCAATGCACTCTCCACCAGTGCAGTGACTCGTGTGGATGGAGCCGTAACGACGGACAGCGACTTCCCCCAGGTGGGCAGCACTATGACCGTCTTCCTCACTATTCCCGCCGCAGATACCCCCGATCACAAGCCCCGGCGCTTACAGTCGAACTATACCTGCACATATCGAAATTATGATGACGCCGCACATATCGTGACCTCCGCCACCTGGACGGCAGATGATACCGACGGGAACAGCCCCCTATGCTGGCAGTATGCCGACGCACGACATATATTCGCCGCCATTTCTCCCGCCATCCCCCTTACGGAATATTCTGTGAGCAATGCCGACGGCACGGAAAATCCGTTGCCGGCAGCCACCTTCACCTTGCCCGGCACCTTCGACGAGCAAAGTTATGAATATTGGAGAAGCTTGCGTTCCACGTACCGGGCCTGCATTGTGAAGAAGCCCACCGCCACTCCCATCGAACTGAAAATGCGCAAAGCGCTGACAGAAGTGGAAATAGCCTGTGACCTTTCCGTCTACAACAAAGAGGCTATGCTCTACCAAGTGCCCCGCACCGCCTTTTTCAACCCCACAACGGGAGAGGTAACCGCCCTGCGCGAGGGCATCACCGCCACACTCAGCGATGACGGCAACGGTGCAGCGGACAGTGACAAATTCATACCCGATTACACTATCGGAGGAGAACTTGTTGCTACCGGAAATACCACCGCTTACACAGTTGATGCTTTGGGTATGCTTTATCGTGCCCTCCTCTTACCCACCGCATACTATGAAAGCGGTGACAACCGATGCGACGGCAGCGGCTCACTTTCTTACTTTTTCACTGATATAAGCGGAATAAGCCACCTCTACAAGAATGATATTCACGCAGGGATGGATACCAATGGCAATCCCGTTGCCGATGGCGGTTTCTGCCCCGGAAGCGTACTGCAAATAATGAATAGCCTATATATTAACAATAGCGAGATAAAACTACTCCATTGTGATGGAACCTATGCCGGCGGTACAAAAATCATCCATGGGCTAAACGCTTTGAAGGAGTTGGGTGCGGAAGCCGAATTCAACTCTATTATTCTCACCGGTCCGTTAGGAGAACGGGAACAGAAGATAATGCAGGCAGTGGCGGATATGGCGCAGGCTACAGAGATAGGATCTATATATGTAGAGCAAGTTCACGAAATAACCGATGGGCTGTTTAAGAATTGCAGTAAAACAAGTGCTTTTATTTTCCCCAAAGCCACCACAATAGGCAGTAAAATCACTGCCGGTTCAGAAAGCCGGATGTATATGTGCTACCTCCCGGCGGCTAAGGAAATCGCTTCTGATGCTTTCAGCGGATGCAGAGCCTTCGACTTATGCCTATCCGGCATCGATGAAAACGGCTCATTCTTCCTGCCCGAATTCAATAAAGATGCAGATACCCAAATAGCTTATCTCTGCCTCGTTGACTTTCCCGAAGGCTACTTTGAAGCAGCAGAAGGGGCATCACTGGATAATGAACGCCAAAGGCAATTGGAAAAATGCATGAAGTTCATAGGAACAGAAGATAGTGGTCTTATCGCAACCGGAAGATATGATTTTGGCGAATAAACCGGACAATAACAGATAAGCAACTAATGACAACCCAACAAGCTATAACAACCCAGTAAGTAATATATCAAAGAAACTTACTCAAAATAATAACTTATAATATATGATAACAATGAAAACAACAGTTCACAGTCCGGAGACTCTTCTCCATCATCTGCTCCACAGAGCAACCATCTTCCTTATGGCAACATCAGTAATCATCACCACCGCCTGCGAAAACAGCGATGACCCGGTAGTGGACCCCGTTCTCGGCAACCCCATTAGCCTGACGCTCCAACTGACGCCCGCCACTGCACAAAGCGGGGCAGCCACACGCATCGCCATCGGCGCCACCACATTCGACAACGATGATGTATTGGGCATCTACCTGGCACACACCGCAGGCGCCACCACCGAACAGCCCATCACTGCCGCCATCGCTCCCTTGAACGCCAAGTGGCAGAACGGTACTTACACCGGTGACCAGATCCTCTACTGGCAAAACACGACGGATATGCACACACTCTACGCCTACTTCCCCTACACAGCAAGCGTAGACGCAGGGTTTAAAGTTCCCGCCACTATCCTTGCCAACCAAAACGCTGCCACCGCCACAACCGACTATGAAGCTGCCGATCTGCTGTGGGGCAAACTCTCCACCACCGCCTTGCAAACGGTCAGCGTCCCCATGCAACACTGCATGAGCGAGGTCACCGTCACCATCGCCCCGGGCAGCGGATTTGCCATCGACGAGCCCCTGCCCGCCATCAGTAAGGTGGACTTGCTATGCGCCGACGGTTTCTGCCTGAACGGTACATGGAACCTTGCCGACGGAAGCATCACAGCCGCTGCCGCCACCGCCGCAACCACCACATTGACTGCCTACAGCCATACCACCACCGCACAAGAAGGAGATACCCCTACCCTTGTCTATCGTGCCATCGTGATGCCGGGACAGGTCTTCGTGAAGAACGCTGACTTTATCCGCGCCACCACTGCCGACGGCACCACATATACCTACAAGCTCGCGATAAAAGACGCTGCCGATGAACCCACAGACCTCACCGCCACCACCAACCATACCTACACTTTCGCCCTGAAACTGAACAAAAGCACACTCAACCTGACGCAAAGCACATTCAGCGTAAGCTCCTGGACATCGGGAGAACCGATTAAAGGCGGAGCCGATATGGACTTATAAGACGCATTAACAGCAAAGACACAAGAAAACTACGTTTCTGCTCTATAACATGGAGGATACGATAACACCGTACCCTCCATTTTCGTATCTTGCGACATGTTTAACCCCTTAAACTCTTAAGGTTATGATTATCGGAGTCCCCAAAGAAATCAAGAACAACGAGAACCGAGTAGGAATGACCCCTGCCGGAGTAGCCGAGTTGGTGAAGAAAGGTCATACGGTATATATGCAGGCAACAGCAGGCATAAACAGTGGGTTCTCTGACGACGATTACATCGCCGTAGGTGCGCAAATCCTGCCTGCCATTGAAGACGTCTATGCCATAGCCGACATGATTGTCAAGGTAAAGGAACCCATTGCACCGGAGTACAAACTGATTAAAAAGGGACAAGTGGTATTTACCTATTTCCACTTTGCGGCCGATAAAGTTCTGACCGAAGCCATGATTGAAAGCGGTGCCGTATGTATCGCCTACGAAACCGTAGAGAAAGAAGACCATTCATTGCCATTGCTCACCCCTATGAGCGAAGTGGCAGGGCGCATGGCTACCCAAGTGGGCGCCCGTTTTTTGGAGAAACCGCAGGGTGGAAAAGGAAAACTAATGGGTGGCGTACCGGGGGTACGTCCTGCACGCGTACTTATTTTAGGGGGTGGCATCGTAGGCACTAATGCCGCACAAATGGCTGCCGGAATGGGAGCCGAGGTAATGATTACAGATGTGAATCTGCCACGCTTGCGCTATCTCAGTGAAGTATTGCCCAAAAACGTAAAAACACTCTACTCTTCACTTCATAACATCAAAATGGAACTGCCTACCGTAGATCTGGTGATAGGTTCTGTCCTTATTCCCGGCGATAAAGCTCCCCACCTGATTACAAGAGACATGCTGAAAATGATGAAGCCCGGAACCGTACTTGTGGATGTAGCCATTGACCAGGGTGGCTGTTTTGAAACCTCCCACCCCACTACTCACAGTGAGCCTACGTATGTCGTAGACGGCATTGTGCACTATGCAGTAGCCAATATTCCCGGCGCTGTCCCGTTCACATCCACCATGGCGCTGACCAATGCCACATTGCCCTATACCGTAGCTTTAGCCTGCAAAGGTTGGAAACAGGCTTGCAAAGACGATCCGGCATTGGCGTTAGGCCTGAATGTGGTGGAAGGAAAAGTGACCTATAAAGCAGTAGCAGATGTATTTGGAATGAAATATGACGAGATAAAAGTATAAAAAAAAACGGTTTTCACATCCGGAGGCCACAGAGTTTCTCATTCTTGCAAGAATAAGAAACTCTGTGGCCTCTTTCATTTCTCCCCCATTTAATAAACGCCAAATAATGTAAAACGCCGGAACTTTCTTTTCCGAGGGTCGTTGTTGTGGACAATTCGACGGGGAAGGTCCCCGCCGCCTAAACCTTTAAAAACTTATAGTTATATGGAAGATTTGAATTTCAGAAAGGGAGATGCCAAAACAGACGTATTCGGTTCAAACCGTATGTTACAACCCTCACCGGTGGAAAAAATCCCCGATGGGCCCACCACTCCCGAAATCGCTTACCAGATGGTGAAAGATGAGACTTTTGCCCAAACCCAGCCCCGCCTGAATCTGGCTACGTTCGTCACGACCTATATGGACGAATATGCAACCAAGCTAATGAACGAAGCCATCAACATCAACTACATTGACGAAACCGAGTATCCCCGCATCGCCGTAATGAACGGCAAGTGCATCAACATCGTCGCCAATCTGTGGAATTCTCCGGAAAAAGATACGTGGAAGACAGGCGCACTCGCCATCGGTTCTTCAGAAGCATGTATGCTGGGCGGTGTAGCCGCGTGGCTGCGCTGGCGCAAAAAACGTCAGGCGCAAGGCAAGCCGTTCGACAAGCCGAACTTCGTTATTTCAACCGGTTTCCAAGTGGTATGGGAGAAGTTTGCCCAGTTGTGGCAAATCGAAATGCGCGAAGTGCCTTTGACCCTCGACAAGACCACGCTCGACCCCGAAGAAGCCCTGAAGATGTGTGATGAAAACACAATCTGCATCGTGCCTATACAGGGTGTCACATGGACAGGACTGAATGATGATGTCGAAGCCCTTGACAAAGCGCTCGACGCCTACAATGCCAAAACCGGTTACGACATTCCCATCCACGTGGATGCTGCAAGCGGCGGTTTCATCCTTCCGTTCCTGTATCCGGAAAAGAAATGGGACTTCCGTCTGAAATGGGTGCTCTCCATAAGTGTCAGCGGCCATAAGTTCGGCTTGGTGTATCCGGGTCTGGGATGGGTGATTTGGAAAGGCAAGGAATACCTGCCCGAAGAGATGTCCTTCAGTGTAAACTATCTCGGCGCCAATATTACCCAAGTCGGATTGAACTTCTCCCGTCCTGCCGCACAAATCTTAGGGCAATACTATCAATTCATCCGTTTAGGTTTTCAAGGTTACAAAGAGGTACAATACAATTCACTCACAATAGCCAAGTACATCCATGATGAAATAGGGAAAATGGCTCCATTTGTCAATTACTCTAATGAGGTGGTGAATCCGTTGTTCATCTGGTATCTGAAACCGGAATACGCCAAGACAGCCAAATGGACTCTCTACGACTTGCAGGACAAACTTTCACAACATGGTTGGATGGTTCCGGCATATACGCTGCCTTCCAAACTGGAGGAATATATTGTGATGCGTGTCGTTGTCCGTCAGGGATTCAGCCGCGACATGGCAGACATGCTGCTGGGCGACATAAAGAATGCCATTGCCGAACTGGAAAAGCTGGACTACCCCACCCCTACCCGCATGGCTCAGGAGAAGAATCTGCCGGTAGAAAGCAAAATATTCAATCATGGCGGAAGACGCCACAAAAAATGATAAAGCAAGAATCAGCTTATCATTCCACTGCTCTATTGTTTTAATACATTAAACAATATATCGAATAAGGCTTTAGGAGACTGAAACTCAAATCTCCTATTCCTTATTCCATATTATTATATAGATTATGGAAAAGAAAATATCAATTTCACAGATCAGGGAAGTTGCCCAAGAAGCCTATGATGAGGTGAAAAAGCAAACAGGAGGCAAGAATGCGGATTACATCCCTTATCTTGCCAACATAGATTCCGGCCTGTTCGGTCTCAGCATCTGCCTGACAAACGGACAGACCATCAATATCGGAGACACAGATTACCGATTCGGCATAGAATCCGTATCAAAAGTACATACGGCCATACTCATCCTGCGCCAGTACGGTGCACAGAAAGTATTGGACATGATTGGCGCCGATGCCACGGGCCTGCCGTTCAACTCTATCATTGCCATTTTATTGGAGAACGACCACCCCTCCACTCCATTGGTCAATGCAGGCGCTATATCCGCTTGTTCCATGGTGCAGCCGACGGGTGATTCCGACAAGAAATGGAATGTCATCGTACAGAACATCACCGAGTTGTGCGGCTCTGCTCCACAGCTCATCGACGAACTGTACCAATCGGAGACAGCTACGAATTTCAATAACCGTTCCATTGCATGGCTATTGAAAAACTACGACCGTATCTACGATGATCCGGAATTGGCGCTCGACCTTTATACCCGCCAATGTTCGTTGGGCGTCACAGCCGGGCAACTGAGCATTGCAGCCGGAACAATCGCCAACAATGGCGTTAATCCTGTCACCGGGCAACACGTATTCGAAGCCGGACTCGCGCCTAAAATAACTTCCATGATTTCCAGTGTAGGTTTCTACGAACATTCGGGCGACTGGATGTACACTGCCGGAATCCCTGCCAAAAGCGGTGTAGGCGGTGGCGTGATGGCTGTACTTCCCGGTGTAATGGGCATTTCCGCTTTCGCTCCTCCTCTGGATGAAGCCGGAAACTCCGTCAAAGCACAAATGTCTATCAGGTTCATCATGAACAGGCTCGGCCTGGGTGTATTCAACGGTGACAATGTGACAATTACGGAATAGATATGAAAACAGCTCTATCAGAATTCATAGTGCGGAAAAAAGGAATATACGGCATACTCCATGTAATCATCTTGCTGCTTTCGCTGTTCCTGGTTATCAGTATATCCGTTGACACGTTCAAAGGCATCCCTTTCTACGAGCAATCGGTGTACATGGAAGTGCAGTTATGGATTTGCGCATTGTTTCTGGCTGATTTTGTATTGGAATGGATTTTGGCAACCAACTGGAAGCGCTATGTCGCCACACATTTCATCTTCCTTTTGGTGGCCATTCCCTATCAGAATATCATTGCCTACATGGGTTGGACATTTTCACCTGAGATTACTTATATGCTGCGTTTCATCCCGTTGGTGCGGGGCGGATATGCAATGGCTATCGTGGTGGGCTGGCTGACGTACAATCGTGCATCGGGCTTGTTCGTGTCCTATCTGACAATGCTATTGGCTACCGTCTACTTTTCAAGTCTTGCCTTTTATGTCATGGAGCATGGAACCAATCCTTTGGTAACAGGTTATGGCGATGCTTTATGGTGGGCGTTCATGGATGTGACAACGGTGGGTTCCAATATCATAGCGGTCACTGCCACCGGGCGGGTGTTGTCCGTTCTGTTGGCGGCATTAGGGATGATGATGTTTCCCATTTTCACAGTATATGTAACAAGTCTGGTAGAGAGGCGTAATAAGGAAAAACAGGACTATTACAAAAAGAATGATTTTTTCACCTAAAACCTTAATTTATGGCAAATATTAAACAAACAGTAAAGCTGGGCGTATTTACCCTGGCAATTATGAATGTGACGGCAGTAGTATCCCTTCGCGGACTGCCCGCCGAAGCCGTATACGGAATGAGTTCGGCTTTCTACTACTTATTTGCAGCCATAGTCTTTCTCATCCCGACGTCACTTGTCGCCGCTGAGCTGGCTGCCATGTTTCAGGACAAGCAAGGCGGTGTGTTCCGCTGGGTGGGTGAAGCCTACGGAAAGAAACTCGGCTTCCTCGCTATCTGGGTGCAGTGGATTGAAAGCACAATCTGGTATCCCACTGTGTTGACATTCGGTGCCGTATCCATTGCTTTCATCGGTATGAACGATGTGCACGACATGTCGTTGGCCAACAACAAGTACTACACGCTGGCAGTGGTGCTCGTAATCTACTGGCTGGCAACTTTCATTTCAATGAAAGGCATGGGCTGGGTAGGAAAAGTAGCAAAGGTGGGTGGCATGGTCGGTACTATCATTCCGGCGGCCCTGCTGATTATTTTGGGCATTGTCTATCTCGCTACGGGTGGCCACTCCAACATGGACTTCCACAGCAGTTTCTTCCCTGACCTGACGAATTTTGACAATGTGGTGCTTGCCGCAAGTATCTTCCTCTTCTATGCCGGAATGGAAATGGGCGGTATCCATGTGAAGGATGTAAACAATCCCTCCAAGAACTATCCGAAAGCGGTATTCATCGGTGCGTTGATCACAGTCATAATCTTTGTACTGGGCACTTTCTCCCTCGGTGTCATTATTCCTGCAAAAGACATCAGCCTGACGCAGAGCCTGCTGGTGGGTTTCGACAATTATTTCCATTATATCCATGCTTCCTGGCTGTCACCTATCATAGCCGTTGCGCTGGCTTTCGGTGTGCTGGCAGGTGTATTGACATGGGTTGCCGGTCCGTCCAAAGGTATCTTTGCAGTGGGCAAGGCGGGTTATCTGCCTCCGTTCTTCCAGAAGACAAACAAGCTGGGAGTGCAAAAGAACATACTTTATGTTCAAGGTATAGCCGTAACCGTATTGAGCCTCTTGTTCGTGGTTATGCCTTCGGTGCAGAGTTTCTACCAGATTTTGTCACAGTTGACGGTTATTCTTTATCTCATCATGTACATGCTGATGTTCTCCGGAGCCATTGCCTTGCGCTACAAGATGAAGAAGCTGAACCGCCCGTTCCGCATCGGAAAAGGCGGCAACGGCCTGATGTGGTTCGTCGGTGGTTTGGGATTCTGTGGTTCATTGCTTGCATTTGTGCTGAGCTTCATCCCTCCAAGCCAGATTTCCACCGGTAGCAATGCCGTATGGTTCTCCGTACTGATTATCGGTGCGCTTGTTGTGGTGATTGCCCCGTTCATTATCTACGCTGCCAAGAAGCCAAGTTGGATTGACCCGAACACAACTTTCGAGCCGTTCCACTGGGAAGAACAGCCCAATACGCAAGTTGCGGGTAAAACCATTTCTAAAGACTAAAGAAGAGACTTAGGGTTGCGTTTCATAGAAATTCAGTTATCCTTCTGCCACTCCATTCCGAATGACAGAAGAATAACTGAATTTCATTTTCACACTATACACAAGTTCCCCTTTCCACGCTTGGAAAGGGGAACTTTCAAACAAACAATAAGCACAGACAGTGATTCACATCCTCATCCGGCCCAAAACCAAAGAACGAATCGAGGGCGAGGAAAAACCCGGCCCTCTAAACTCCCCGGTGTTCCATAAGGGCAATCAATAGCAATACCCTGAGAATAAACTAAAAACATAGAATAGCGTTATCTCGTTGCGCTGCTACTGTCAGTCGCGGACACAGCGCACAGGGAAGCCGTCCGCGCGGGTGGGAGTGGTCACTGTACCCACCCAATCCCCGTCCATACGCAAAATGCTTGAGTACGGCGAGTCAGCAGAGTACGGCGAGGCCGACCAGCCTAAACAACCCAAACCCACGAAGTCAACACGACCATTGAGACCGTCACGATAGCCGGCTGCCGGATAGAACGCCACATTGCTTTCACCATCCACAGTTGCTTCCGCAGTCCCGGTAGTAAATACCCTACGTCCCCACACTGCAAATCCTCCATCGGTAAAACCTATGCTCTCATTCGTCTGCCTAAATCTATCGGCAGCAATTCCATTATAATAGGAGCCCAGATTACTTGTGTTATAAGCCGACGGAGCAGTCGTAAAATTAGTCCAAATGTCCTGTGGCGGCATGTGATAGCCATAAGGACATGGATCATAAATGGTTTTCTCTATATCCACTACAGTTGCCAATGGAAGACTATTTACTTCGTTCGTCAAGCCGCCACCCCACAATTTATTGGATGCCTTCCAAGGGACTGTTTGCGGATGCGCTGCAAAAATCCAGTTATAAGAAGCATTAGAGTTGTCACCGCCGTAAGAATTAGCTTTATCCCCGCTGTCACACAATATAAATTCCAAGGGGGTTTCCACTGTATAAGCCAGTTGGGCCGCCACCGCAGGCTGATCAATTCCCGTCGTTATCGTGCTGTTCTTCGGCTGGTTGCTATTCTTCAATATCTGGTTTCCACTCCCGTCATAGACAGGAACAATCTCCGCATTATCAGCCCTTGTCATCACACCTGCCGCAGGGAACGGGTCTTTGCGGCCAAACTGGAAATATAGGCCATACGTCTTTATAACATCTGCTGCAACCTTAGAAGCCGTACCGCTGGCAGCACCCAAATTACGGTCCATCATCTTTATTCCCGTACGCTTGGCAGGCGTGAAATGTCCGGAAACGTTGCGGGGGCGTGTCTCGTATGTCTGCACCTTGATACTATTCCCGTCAAACGCGGCCGTTGTCCAGATATGCCAGCTCCAAAGGATTTTGGAAGCGCCGTCTTTGGCGGCAACCACTGCATTGCCCTCAGGAGCGCTGCCCAGCTTGAACACGATGTAGCCGTTGCGGGAATAGCCCACGTAGTCCAGTGTATGAACAGTCCCATTGCTATCGCGGGTTTCCCACACAAGGCCTGCCTTGACGGGAGAAATCTTATCACCCGCAGGTATTTCGGCTCCCGTATAGGAAATCTGCGCCGCAGTCTGTGCACCATTGCCGCGGACTGTGGCCTTGAAGCGATACCATTTATTGGCATCGGTGGTTTTCACCACATAGCAATTGGCTGTACGAGTGCCGGCAGCACTCAAATCCTTGCCCACCAGCACACGACCGTCGTCCAAGTTAGTGCCTTTAATGATGGCATTCACCGTATATTTCGTATTGCGTGCCACATTGAAATCGGCAGGGTCGTTACCCGCTCCCAGATAAATGGCATAGGAAACATCGCGGGCCGTACCATTCTGAGGGGTATAGCTCCCTTCTATCAGGATGTACGTAGCCGTAGCAGGCGCGTTGCCCTCGTAGCGGTCTTTCCAATCGGTCAGGGAGGTGGTTCCCGCCTTGTTTTCAGGGATGTACCAAGTAATTGTGTTGGAGTTATTGCTCGTGTAGTCGGTAAGTTCCGCCGGAGCGGACGGAGCTGTGGCAGCAGATTCTACATAATGAAGTTTCTTTGCCACATTCATCAGTTTGATGGCACTCACTGCGAAAAGGTCGCCTGCGTTCGGAGTAGTCAGGTTCAGGCTGACTTTGGCTACCGAACGGGTCAGGGAGATTGCAAGCGTGTTGGCCGTATTCGAGTCGAAGTTGTTGTTGCTGCCGCACATAGGCAGGTTGTCACCTGTGCCTTTGCCCGAAGTCACTTCGGCTGCCAGATTCTTGAAGTCGGCCAGTGAGCTTCCGTATGCCACTCTCGAAGTCAGGTCGCCCACGTTTGCCAGCACATATACGGTACACGTGCCCATTCCCGTAGCCAGAGAGAGGTCGGTTGTAAGTGTTCCTGTTCCTAAGGCTATGTATCCGCTGTATTTCAGCGTATTAGTGGCGTTGTCGAACTGAAAGACGCAGATTTCGCTTACTGCATCCTCTTGGGAATCGGTCAGGCTTGCGCGTGTTTGGGGGTGTGTTCCGGCATCTGTTACGGAATTCATCTGCGCCCCGGCATCTGTTGCGGAACGCATCCCGGCATGATCCGGAGCTTTACCCGCTTCCTCGCCCAGCACCAAGTCCAGCGAGTTGTCGCCGCGTGCACGAGTGACGCTCCCGGTGTCATACATGGGAGCCATGCTGAGCGCAAGTTTCACAGGCATAGTAGCGACATTGGGAGTTATGTTCGGCTGAATCTCGTCTCCATCCGTACAGGAAAGAAAGCAAAGAGAAGCCGCTATACATAACCCGAAAATACTTGTTATCTTCATAATTGTTATTTCATTTTTTTCCATTTTACATGTTGTACATAGTTAGATGTTGTTTACATGTCC
>UMID01039592.1_pt1 | contig 13871 bp, 10 predicted proteins | sample 1965691 | NCBI WGS metagenome assembly UMID01 (sample SAMEA4836115, study PRJEB28245) | human gut metagenome | biome: gut microbiome; material: fecal sample | place: Denmark | collected 2008 | reverse complement strand
GGCCCACCTTTGCGTCTGATAAAGCCAACCGGCGATGGCAGGGAACGAAGCCGGATAAGCGATAAGAAAGATGAATAGAAGAGGAATATAGCCTGCGGTTACAAATGGCGTGGTAAAAAAGAAAAATCATCTACCTCCGGGCAGATGATCTATAAATGAAGTTCCGTCCGGAATATTACACCAAGCGGACAGATTACAGGTTTGTTCTATGGATATAAAAAAGAGAAAGCCTCCGGTTTTGAGATTAAGAGCGGTGGGAAGCTATGCAAATATTATAAAAGGCTTCCGGCGTAGGATTGCCGCATCCAACCGAACAAGGGGACGCGGCAACCGCACCGGGTCATTTCCCATGCTTCTCTAGATACTCCTTCATTGCTTCGTTCACAATATCTCTGAGAGACATGTTTTTGTCTATGGCAAGGTATTTCATCCGGGTATGAATACTCTTGTCTATGACAAAATTGCAATGCACTGCCGGTTCTTTTTTGGTAGCGGGTGCTTCCTGCCGTTTCTCACCGGCAGGTTTCTTGGTGGGTGACAACAGACCGTCCAGCCCGCTTTTCATATCTCCAGTCAAATCTTTTTTAGCCATATCCGTTTACTTTAATTTCAGTACCTCTTGCGCCAGTGACATATAGTCTTTGGCTCCGTTACTGTTCTTGTTATATTCAAAAATGTTCTTTCCCTTAATCGGGGCTTCGGCCAGTGCCACGTTGTCCCTTATGACGGTCTTGAACACCTTGTCGCAAAATGAATCGTTGATGATTTCCGACACGTTTTTGTTCAGCGTCTTGCGTTTGTCAAACTGGGTGATGACGATGCCGCCGATATTCAGATTCGGGTTCAGCCGTTCCCTGACAATCTCGATTACATTCGTAATCTTTGCCATGCCTCGCATGGCAAGAAACTGTGCCTGAACGGGAATAATCAGATAATCGGCTGCGGTAAGGGCGTTCAGCGTAAGCAGCCCCAAAGAGGGAGGACAGTCGATAAGGATATAGTCAAATTTCTGCGTGTCGAGCAGCCGGGCAATCAGTCCTTTCAGAATCAGTTCCCGTCCGGGTTCATTGATAAGTTCGGATTCCGCCGCCGAGAGGTCGAGGCAGGCCGGAACAATAGAAATGCCGTTTTCCGCTTTGACAAGCGGCAGAGGATATTCGCCTTTCATCGCCCCGTAAACGGTCTTTTCCTCCTCGATAGAGAGGCCGAAAGATTCAGTGAGGTTTGCCTGACCGTCCATGTCGATAGCCAGCACGCGCTTTTTCTTCTGCTGCAAGGCGGCAGCCAGGTTGATGGTGGTGGTCGTCTTCCCGACACCGCCTTTATGGTTAAGGATTGCAATTATTTTTGTCATTGTCTCACTCTTTAATTTATGGTACAAAGATAATACTATTATTCGTAAATACTACGATTAGTATCTACTATTTTACTACGAATATTATTTTAGTAATGTAGTATGTAAGTATTTACTACAATACTAAAATAGTATATGACTAAATGCAGCATATACTATGATGAGTAAACGACAGGTTTCCTAATTTACTACATATAGTATATACTACACTTAGTATCGCCTTATTATCTGTGATATACGGGACAATATCAGTACGGCAAATCGTCCGTATCATCCTGTGGCATATCGACAGGAGGCATAGGAACATCCTCCGCGTCACTTACCGGATTATCCGCATCGGGGTTATTGCTTTGGCTGTCCCGTTTACCGGTATTGATGAACTCCAACGCATCCGCCGCAATGGAGAATTGGATTTGGTAGTCCTCGTTCCTGTCCTTCCACAAGGAAGCCGACAGCGTTCCCTCAATGAGTACCAGCCGTCCTTTGGTAAGATATTCCGACAGTCGGATGTGGTTCTCTTTTTTGCTTCTTACCCTTACCCATGTAGTGACGTTATTCCCGTGTGAATAATCATCAACGGCAATATCAAAAGCGATGAACGTGCCGTGTGTTCCAGTGATAACTTGGCAATCTTTGCCGATGCGACCGATAGTATGAACGTATAACATAATAGAAATTTGTTTGTGGCAGATGGTTAGTCCTGCCGTTACCTTGAATATCTGTTTTTCTTTTTCCCTTTGCTCGATTCCTTTCAGGCGGAACCGCTTTGGGATTTTATGGATGCGGTACACGGCAGTCGGTACAGCTTCATCCGTCAGGCTTTTCCTGCCAATTACTCTTTCATAGAAAGGAAGAATTTGCAGGAAATACACTTCAAGCCGCCGGATCAAGCGCGACAGCCGACCTTTGCATCTGATAAAACCAAACCGGTACGACAGGGAGCGAAGTCGGGAAAGCGGTCATGGGGAAGTTATAAGAGGATGAACCGGAAAATTGTATAAAAAGGGAAAAAGAATACTATAAGGGCATAGTCGCACCGCGTACACCAGACGATACGAGTGTCCCTCCTATAAATGGATATGGCCGTCGGCAGACCGAACGACAATCCCCTGTCCGGCAATCACTACCGAACAGGGGAAAGGTTAAATATGAAATGAATTAGGCAGCCTTGGGTTCGTACTCGGCAGATGTTGTTTCAGGTAGAGAGTGCGAGCGTTCCGCTTCTTTGAGGCTTTCGTCAATCTTACGCTGCAACTCCTTACACTCCAGTTTGAGCTTTGCCAGTTCATCGGTCTTGCTCCACTTTCGACAAACGATGTCCTGTAATACGGGGATTTCGTTTTCAGCCCGTTCCACCGCTTTCTGCTGTTTCTCGATAAGTGAGGGCAATTTGCTTAGTGCACCTTGCGGATAATGTGACGCATCCACGAAGCCAAGGGGCAATGCGCCGCTTAAACCGCATTGGTATTTCAGTCCGCTTAATCCTGCGACAAAGAACGTGTTACGCTCAAATACTCCAGTGATGCTGTACTCGCTGCGCACCAACAAGTCAAGTCCTGCATACGTGCCGATAGTGGCGTATGCTCCGCTGCGGTAGGTCTTGGATATGCGGTGCAGTTCGCGTCCGATTTCCTCTGCAGTAGCTTGTGGCAGGTTCAGAAGCATCGTTACCTTTGTGCCCTCGTAAGAAGTGATGTATTCCAAATCCTTTATGAAACAATCCTTTGTGCGCTTCGCTTTTTCAATATCTTCACGAGAGGCTGCAATTTTTCGCTCGGCACGGATGCGTTCTTTCTTGAAAATGGCCTGTTCTTTTTCAAGTTGCATAATCTTGTTATCGAGCTTTGCCTTGTTCAGCAGGTCGGTATTGCCTGACAGAATAGCCACGAACTCGGCGAAGTTCATACCGTTGTCCTCGTCCATGCCGCCCTCGTCTATGCGGCGCACAGCAATAGTGCCGTTGTTGATTTGGGATATGAACATCTGTTTGTTCCTAAGCAAGTTGAACTTGTATGCGTCAAGTGTCTTTTCCGTGCCGTAAATCACCAGATCGACCACATTACCGCCCCACAGCTTCACGGTGTTTCCCTTGCGTACCGCCCTGCCGTTGCGTTGCTCCATGTCGGCCGGACGATCGGGTAGGTCAAGGGCATTACTGCCCTCTTCCCCCCTCAGAACCGTACGTGAGGGTTTCCCCTCATACGGCTCAAGCTTTTCAAAGTCTCTGTTCGTGTGCAGAGACCGGCTCATCCTACTTCTTGTTTCCATTGTTTTTTATGGGATAATTTGAAACATTCATCATGAACCAACATATTGCATTTCCGTCCGTCTTGTACGGTCGGCATTACATTCCATGCCTTATGCGTGTCAATCGGTTCACCACATATCGGACATTTCCGACCTTGCTTTTCCCATAGGTAAAGCAGGGATTTACGTCCTTTCAGCGTCACAAGCATCTTTGACTTCATTCTTTTATTGAAGTACAGGCGGCAGTCTGCGTCAAACGGATTCATGTCCCCCTTTATCTGCGTATATTGCAGAAAAGGAAACGAAGATGCCAGTTTCAACAAGGTAAGTTGGTCTTCTTTGCCGTTTGATTTCTTGAACTTAGCCGCAAAAGTCCAGCTGTTCCCTCGAATATTGTGCCAATAGCGGTCTTTTATCCACCGTTTCCCTTTCTTGGAATGACGGCGTTTAGCCCATTGCCACAAGGCGAGAAATATCTGATGGTCGATTCTGTGAAAAGAATCACGTGTCGCCCCATGCTGATAATATGCTCCCCATCCTCGAATTTTAGCATTCAACATCCTGATTAATGATTCCTGCTTGCAACCCTTATGACCTTTTGTCACCTTACGGATATTCTCCATAAAACGTTTTTCGGCTTTCTTGGTCGGCTTGGTCAATATTTCATTGCCGAATTTGCGGATGTTGAAACCGAGAAAATCGAAACCGTCATGGATATTGGTTATCACCGTCTTTTCTTCTGATAAGGTCAGACCTCTTTCAGACATAAAGTCGGCTACCAATGGCTTGATTTCCTTTTCAAGTGTTTCACGGTTCTCGCAGGTAATTATAAAGTCATCAGCGTAACGGACAAGATTCACCATTGGCGAATATAACTTACCTTTGATTCTAACTCGTTTATATTTCTCTGCAAGGACTTTCTGCAATCCGTCCAATGTCATATTGGCAAGCGTGGGAGAGATAATGCCACCTTGTGGCGTTCCCTCCTCTGTCGGGAACATCTGTTTGTTGAAGATATAGCCGCATTTCAACCACTTTCGGAGTATTGCCTTGTCCATAGGGATGTTGGCAAGCAGCCATTCATGGCTGATATGGTCGAAGCACCCCTTTATGTCACCCTCCAGAATCCATTCGGGAGAATAGCCTTTTCGGAGAATGTTATGGCATTGCATTACCGCGTCCATACAGCGGCGTTCCTTGCGGAAACCGTATGAACGTGAGTCGGCTGTTGTTTCCGACACTGGTTCTAATGCCATAAGGTAGAGTGCTTGCATGGCTCTGTCTTTCATTGTCGGTATTCCCAACGGTCACAGTTTGCCATTACTCTTTTTGATGTGGACTCTTCTCAATGGCTTCGGCTGGTAACCTCTGCGTTTGAGTTCGCTTATCGCTTGTGTTTTTGCTTCGGGTTTCTCCCATGTTTCCATGTCCACTCCGGGGGTGTTGCCACCTCCGTTAGAAGTAACTCTCTTTACGGCTAAGGCTTTTGCGTAAAAAGAGTGGGTCAGCGTCCACTGCAAGGCTTTCACCTTGTTGTATCTGCCTTCCTTCTGAGCCTTTACAATTCGTGCTTGTAGCTTTCTGACAGCCAACTCCGCTTTAGTCCAGTCTATTCTGTCCCAAAGTGTTTGCTGATTGTCAGCAGGCGCACACGATGTCTTGTTTTCGTTCATTTGCTTTCCTCCTTTTGAAAGTTCTAAAAGTTAATTGTAAAGAATCACCATTTGACAACATTCGGTTTGATTGCCTACCTAATGTCGTCACAGAAGTCTGCCCACTTTCGTGTCGGATGATGTCGCCCACATCAGCCCGTGATGTCGGTTCAATCCGTATCCGCTCCATTACAGAACGGCGTTCGCTTTTTCTGTTATCTTATACCTGCACACCATTCGGCTTTCATTGCTGTCAGCTTACCTGTCATTTTTACATGACAGGAGATATACAGGCTTACCATGTTCCACATAGATAACTAACGGATAGGTTAGGTTCTGTCTCATCCTCCGGCGGTGCTTATATCCGTGTAATCCTACCATGGAGAGGATTAACCGACCGCTTCCCTTTTGGGTAGAGTGTGCCAGTATCTTACACTCTTTCGTGACATTACGAAGTTTACTAACAGTTCGCTTGCGCTAACCATACTATCCAGCCTCGCCACTCTACGGTATGATACTAACCGTACTTGACTTCCCCTCACGGTTCTGTCTTGTCTTGCGAAAGTGTACTTCGTCCCGACCGCTTAATACAACATTAAGGTGCATCGGTCGGTAGGCTACCGCTGACGGAACAGCGGGTTAAAGCTGATACCCGTAAGTATCATTCCAACAATTATCTATGCGACTTCATGTCGCACCCAAGGTATCTCCAAATGATGTACTGCTACGGCTCGCTGTTGTGCGTTCACGCCTGTTCCCAACATGGTCGTGCTACCGAAAAGTACACGTACCTTGCCGTTGTTCATATCCTCGAACAGCCGTTTTCTTGCCCGTTCGGTCGTGGCGCATTGGATAAACTGTATTTCGTCCGCCGGAATACCCAACCGCACCAGTTTCTCCTTGATGTCACAGTAGATGTTCCACTCGTTCGGTTTGTACGTGCCAAGGTCGCTGAAAACGAACTGCGTACCCCGGTTGGCGTTCGAGCGCATATAATAATCATAGATTGTCCTTGCGCAGATAGAAGCCTTGTTGCCGGCATCGTCACTGAACTTGTCGCCCAACAAACGCATGTCGAGAGCCATTTTTCGGGCTACATTGGTTGCAATCAGCATCTTTGCCTTGTCGAGGTTATCAGGTTCGGGTATGTCAAGTCCCAAATCCTCCCATTCACCAGTTTTGGCGAACGACACCAACCGACCGATCATTTCTTCCTGCTGGATAGTCGGCGCATGTGAGAGGAAACGCACATTTTTCTCCGGTACATCGAGGTTTATCATGTCGGCAGTGCGATAATCGGTAATCTCACGCAGGAACATTGCCAGTTCCGGCACTTTGATGTAGGTGCGGAAACGCTCTTTGCGCTTGATTGCACCTGTCACGTTCAGCTCATAGTCAGCGGTCTTTTGCGTGAATATCGCCGCCCACGCATCGAAGCACGAAATCTGCTGACGCTGCAGTTCGTGTGGGCGTAAATATTTGAACATCACATAAAGTTCCGTAAGGGCATTGACAACGACAGTGCCCGACAAGAATGTTGCGCCCAAATCACGCCCTGTCCGGTGCTGAATGTCCCGAATGGCAAACAAGAGGTTCATCGCCCTTTGCGAGCCTCGTGTGTTGCCGATACCTGCAACCCTTGTGTGTCGTGTCTGAAACATTAAGTTCTTGAAAATGTGGCACTCATCGACAAATATGTGGTCTATGCCCATCGAGTGAAAATCCACCGTTTCATCTTTCCTTTCATTGATTTTCATCCGTAGCTCCTGAAGTTTGGCCGAAAGGTTCTGTTTGCGCTTTTCCAGCCCCTCTTGCATCCTGCCGCTACGGTAGCGCATGGTGGACTGCTCCAGCACTTCCAGATTGCGCTCTACGTCGTTCAGTTCCTCCGTGAATATCTCTATCATCGTTTCCTCCGACTGCGGTATCTTGGCAAACTGGTCGTGTGTCAGGATAATACAATCCCAATTATTGTTTTTTATCTTGGAAAACACCTCTTTGCGGTTGGCAGGGGTGAAATCCTCCTTGCCGGGATAGAGTATCTTTGCCGAGGGATAAGCCTTGCGGAACGTGTCGGCAATCTCGTGAACGTTGGCTTTCAAGCCTATAATCATGGGCTTCTGCGCCAATCCGAGACGTTTCATTTCGTAGGCTGCGACACACATAATCATCGTCTTGCCCGTGCCTACCTCGTGCCAGCAGATGCCGCCGCCGAGCTGCTTAATCATCCAAATCGCATCCTTTTGCGAGGAATAGAGGCTGTCGTATGGGAACTGCTCGAAAGAAAGTCCGGGGAAAGTCTGTGCCGAACCGTCATAGGACGGACGTACATAGCAATTGAAGCGTTCGTTATACACCCTTGCAAGCTCGTTGCGCACTTCTGCCGACTGGTTGTCGAGCCATTCATTGAAACGGGTTCTTATATCCTGTATCTTGGCCGCCGCTTCCTGTATGGCTTCCTCGTCCGGCACACGCACCTTTTCACCGTTGCGCTCTATCTCTTTCGTTATTTCGGGTACGGTATCTTGCAAAGCGTGTACGAACAACTCCTCGCCGTTGTAGTTTCGCACGGAATAGGTGTTGTAGGCTACGGGGGAATACCCTTGCAGACGCACCAAATAGGTGTCGTTTACATCGAAGTACATCACACTGGTTTCCGTTCCGAAAAGTTCTGCTGCAAACTCGGCATATAAAGCCGTGTCGATCCAGCGTTCGCCCATATTGATATCGAGTTCTTCAAACGGTATCGGTTCGGGTACGGCGGCTTCCAATGCTTTAATGGCGGCTTCCGCCCACTCCTTTCTTTTGTCCGAGAGGTCGGGCAGACAGGAAACAACCTCTTTGCACTTGTCTATGACATTGCCTGCAAGGAAACAGCCTTTGTGTTCCCATGCGTCACGGACGGGATTATAGAAAATCTCGTCTTTGAGGTCGCTAATAATAATATCTTCCTCGCCCTTTCCGGTAGTCTGCATCAGATAATCCATATCCACACAGCCGTAAAAGTTCAGACAGCTTGCCAACGCTTCTGTAGGGGTCAGTTTCTTGTCGGTGTCTATCTTCTTGAACGCTAAGGGTTCACGCATGATGTCAGCTTTGAATATATCTTTGCCTACCTGCATTTCAATCGTGAACACCTCCACGCCGAGGCTGTCGAGCATGATAAATTCTTTGTTATCGTTCGCATGGAAATAGCCCCACTTGGTTACGAAAGTGTCATAAAGCGTGTTCAACCGTTCACGCAAATACGGCTGTTCCTTTTGTTCCTCCCGTTCTTTGGCTGACAGTTCAAAGTATGCCTTACGGATAGGGAAATAGTCGTTTGCCCTGTCCGTGTTCACCTTACCCTCGTCCACCGGCACGAAATCGACTGCCATTTCTTCATAATGGCTTGACTTGCGGAAGCGGATAACTCCGACCTGCCCCTCGAATGCCACCATTGCGCCCTCTTTCATCCATGCTTCCTGCTTGTCTGTGTAGGCACGTCTGCCTCTGTTCGCTGTCTCAATGGCTATGCTGCCGAAAAGCGACATCTGTGCCGGAGCTTCGCCCATGAAAAGCCCCTTACGGAAATAACGGTCAAAATCATGCTTGAGCAATGCGGAAAGGTATTGCGACATGGCATTTTCATCGCCGAGCCACTGATATTTGCGTACATACTTGCCGTACTGGTTCATCACAATGCGGTTTCCTGTCGCCAATGTGGTTTTAGGCAGGGTGAAAATCCGATTGGTATTCTCTGTCATTGTTCCTGCCGCTTCGACCTTTTCCTTATAGGTTTGCAGAAACGACCGCTCACGGAGCGACAATGCCGCTTTGTGCGTATGCTTTTGGAACACAAGTAAGTCACTGCCTACCTCGATGCCGCCTGTCTGCATGAAAAGTGTGTCGGGAAGACGGATTGCGCTAATCAGGTCGGCATTGTTCACAAGATACTCACGCACGAACTTGTTGCCTGCCGTGTCTGCGACGCCCCTTGATGTGATAAAAGCCAGCAGACCGCCCTCGTTAAGCAATTCCATAGCCTTGACGAAAAAGTAGTTGTGTATGGTTTTGGTGGCCTGTTCATATGCGCCGCCTTTCTTCCACAGCTCCGCATCGAAAACACGGAAATTCCCGAACGGGATATTGGAGGCTATGACATCGAACTTTGTATGCTCGAAACCCATTTCTCCGATTGTCTCAAATCCTCCCGTACTTGTTACCGTATCATCTTGTAATAACGAAAGTATCAGCCCCGAAATATGGTCTTTCTCAATGGCATAGTCATACGTGTCTGGCGTGGCTACGGGCAGGAAACCGCCAATTCCTGCGGACGGTTCGAGAAACGAGCGCATTTGCAGACCGTTTTGTCGGAACGTGGTGTGTATCTGCCTTGCCACCGCATCGACAATGAATTTCGGTGTGTAAAAAGCGGTCAGGACAGATGCCTTGATGCTCTCGGTGACGGCTTGCCGCATCGGTTCCGAGAAATAGGGATATGCGTCTATAAGTTCCTGCAACCTGCGGACGGGTTCGTCCATGTTGCCGCCTATGGGTCGGTCTGTGCCGATGTTCAACACTTCCTTAATGCCACCGAAACCCGAATATCGGGACAATACGGCTTTTTCCTCTTGTGTAGCCTTTCTGCCCTGTACCTTGATTTTCATTGCGGTTTCTATGGCTTCCACGTTGGCTACCAGTGATTTCAATTTGTCGTAACTCATATTTAACCTTGTTTTTTATTTCCCTTTGTTCGGCCTGTTTGCGACCGTCGGGATGATTTTTTCTGCATTCAGAAGGTGGCAGGAACAATCGGGCAAGGCTGATCCGTAAAAATACGCTCGACAGCGGAGAGGAAGATTTTGCGGTTCACTCGCGGCGGAACACCGGCATTGGCAAGATTGGGACGGGCAGATTACCTTCGCGGAAAAATTCAATCCCCGGCAGGTTGCACGGCAGCAGAAAATAGGTAAATGGAAATGGTTAGAAAAGGATCGAGAATAGGTAAAACAGTAAAGCGGACAGCCCGGACGGACTTCCCGGCGGACTGTCTTGGAACTGCGGATGACAATATTCATATCGTCCTCCGCAACTTCAAGTCTGTCCGCGTCCGTCCTTTTGCAAAAGTGGCTTTCCGCACTTTATGTAACGTGTTACACAAAATGCGGAAAGTCTCTTGAAGCAAACTGGCCGCACGATGCCGGATGGCAGACTATAAAAGGAAGAAAGTAACACGTAGAAAAGGAAACTGTCGGCAGACCGCAGCGACAATCCGTATCAAGTCTTTGCCTGACACGGATTGCTTTCGATGCTATGATTGTCAGTCGATGTCGTAACCAATCATATATTCGTCATTGATAAGCAGGTAGTAATAACCGTTGCCGCAATTTCTGTATTCCTTGCTGAAGCCTGCTGCCATGTCGCCATTATCTCGTGGCTCGCACCACAGCGTACCGTCATAGCCACAGAAGTCAAAGCGGCATGTGGAAAAACTTTTTTTGTTCTTCATTGCCTGTCTGAAGAGGTGCATTTCTTTCGTTCCGCAATATTTTTCGATTGTGGCAAGCCCGATACACTTGCCGTCGATGCGTGTACCGGTAGTGATGTGGTTTTCGTAAAGGGACTTATCCAAATCCGCATCGGCGATTGTGCGAAGCCAGTCGTTTGTATGCGTGGCAAGCCGTGCAAGTTTCTGGTACTTCAGAATCAGCTTCCTGTCCGTATTCGCTTCCTGGTCATGGGACGGATAATATATTTTCTCAATGCTTGTCCAATCTGTGAAAACATGACCTCTTTTTCGTTTTCTCGGTGCAATAATACCAATGATATTTTCGTCTCGGTTGATAAACAAACGCCTACGTTGTCCACCAATTCGTACATACAAGCAGGAGGGATTTTGTTCGTTGCGGAGATAGGCTTCCGCCGGATGAATAGTAACAGTTTCCATATCTACAAATTATTAAGTCTGTTTATGTTCAGAGTTTCGGAATTATGCCGGTTCTGACTTGTTTGCCGTCACGGTACAACGAGATTTCTCCGGGCTTGAAGCCCATTTCTCCAAGAGCGATGTCTCGGATATAGTCACGGTACTTTTCGCCTGAGAAGTTTTTACCGCACAAGTTGTTGAAAAACATAGGCATTGAAAAGCCGTCCGTGCTTGACAACACCGTTCTGTCATTCTGTTTAATTTCTTCTTTCATATTCTCTACTCATTGTTAAACTTTGTTTTTCTTTCCCTGCTTTCGAGTTGCAGGGCTGTACTCTCTATTTTTGAGGCAACAAAAGGAAGAAGCTACGGCATCATAAGCCAAACCCGAATAGAAAACCGACCGTGCAACAGTCTGTTTTCGTTATCCGAATGGCAATGTGGTTTGGCGATTATGCGCTTCGTCCTACATTCGCCGACGAAAATGGAGGGCAGCTCCGGCGAGGTGAAGGGAGAAATGGGAGTAAAACAGGAAATAGAAACAAAATCATCAATTTTGTTTGGGCGATTCGGTAAAACGTTGTACTTTTGCAGTGGAAAATGTCGTAAAAAAGTGTGTTTTTTACGACAAAATAGCAATAAAAATGACAACTCAAAGCATTGATAAAAAGATAATTACCGTCATAAACAGGAAAAAGCACGGTGCTATACTGTTTGCAAGTGATTTCGCGGATATGGGAGAGCAGAAGACCATCAACAAGGTTTTTGAGCGTATTACGTTATCCGGAAAGATAATCCGTCTTGCAAGAGGTATTTACTGTAAACCGAAAGTCGATACCGAGTTCGGCTTCGGAATCGTGTATCCCAGTGTGGATGATGTCGCACAAGCCATTGCCCAAAGGGATAAGTGTCGTATCGTGCCTACCGGGGACGCTGCATTGAACAAGCTCGGACTCTCTACACAAGTGCCGATGAATGCGGTCTATTTCACCGATGGTACATCCCGAAGAATAAAAATATATAACGGTAGAGGTATTCTCTTCAAGCGTGTCGTACCCAAGAAGCTCAATTTCAAATCAGAACTTATCATGCTGATTACATTCGCCCTCCAGAGGCTGGGACAAGGCAACGTGAGTGAGGGACAACTCAACCGTATCAAACAATTACTATCCAATGAACCCCAAGAGCTGATTGCCGAGGACTTGAAACTTGTTCCGGGATGGATTCGCTCTATAATATTGAAGGCACTATGAATAAATTTCTGCAACTTCCGGCGGATACGCGCCGTACCATCTACGAACAAGTCAGTCTGCGGTTGGGCATTGATGACCCCAAGGCGATAGAAAAGGATATTTGGGTAACAGGGATTCTACAAGCGGTCTATACATTACCATATGCGGATAAGCTGGTTTTCAAAGGCGGATCATCTTTGAGCAAGGTGTGGAATTTGATTTCCAGGTTCTCGGAGGACATCGACCTTGCCATTGACCGAAGCGTTTTCGGCTTGGAAGGTGACTTGACCAAAAAGCAACTGAAGAAACTGCGTAAGGCATCATCGCTGTTTGTCAAGGAGGTCTTTGCTATGAATTTGCAGGAAATCGTCAATGATAAAGGTCTGGCTGACCATTGCACGATAACGCCAGATCCGGACGGCGAAGGGGATGCAACCTATCCGGAACCACGCAAAGTGCATATCGCTTACGAATCGGTCTTTGGGAATACCGGCCCCGATTATTTGCAATCTGAGGTATTGCTGGAAATTGGTGCACGGTCGTTGTTCGAGCCTACTACCAAGGCAAAAGTAAAGTCTTTGGTAAGTAAAAATTCCACGATAGACACTTCAGTTGCGGATGTGGATATCATCTCGGCCGTACCGGAAAAGACCTTTTTGGAAAAAGCATTCCTGCTTCACGAGTTGTTTACTACCAACGGTTGCCGCCATGCCAATCGCAAGTCGCGCCATCTTTACGATCTGATGAAAATGATGGACGAGCCTTTTGCACAAAAAGCCGTCAGCGATGACGAGTTATGGAGCACCATACACCATCACAGGGAGCTGTTCACTTCCATCAAGGATGTGGACTATACGCCCGACATACGCAAACGTATCGTCCTGTTGCCTCCTGAAGAAGTGCTGAAAGTATGGCAAGATGACTATAAGGCCATGCAGGAGTCTATGATATACGGCGAGCATTTTACATTCGAGCAACTGATCTCAAAAATAGAGGAGTTGCAGACCAGATTCCGTTCAATTTGATTTTTGGGTTTGCAGTAATGCCGACACGCACTCCTGCTGCGTTGCCTTGATAAAGTCTAACAGGAGCATGGGATTGATGCTTTCGCCATTGAGTTTGCAAGTGATATGCAGATGTTCGCCCGTACTGAGACCTGTCGAACCGGTGATTCCGACCACATCACGAGGACGAACCACCGCACCTTTGACAGCAAGCACTCGTGAGAGGTGGCAATAGCTAATGAGGTAATTTCCGTGCTGCAAGGTCACGTATTTGCCGGAAGTTTTATCCTGTCCGACTTTCACGACCACACCGTCCATCATCACCAATACCTTTTCGCTTCGGGCATGGAGGTCGATGCCTCCGTGAAACTTCCTCTTTCCGGTAAACGGGTCTTTACGATAGCCATAAGGGGAAGTGATTCGGATGCGACGCAGCGGATAAGACACGCTGAGATAGCGGTCGATCCATATCTT
>UMID01025516.1_pt1 | contig 13941 bp, 19 predicted proteins | sample 1965691 | NCBI WGS metagenome assembly UMID01 (sample SAMEA4836115, study PRJEB28245) | human gut metagenome | biome: gut microbiome; material: fecal sample | place: Denmark | collected 2008 | reverse complement strand
GAAAGTAAGAAAAAGATTGATCGCCGGATTTTCAACTATATTGAAGATCAACATGACTCAGATTTTATCAAAAAGTCTCTAAGTATGTATGCTGATAAAGGGTGGGCATCTGGTGATTTTACTGAGATTATAGCGGAATGCTTTTCAGCAAGAGGCAAAAATGCCGTTGCTGATGCAATTTTAGCACTATTGGAGTGATGTTTTATGATGTTGCAGCCAACGAATGAAGAGTACGAATTGTATAAAAAGCTTGACAAAGTGACAGACGAAAAAGAAAAAGAAACGATTCGAAAAAGATTGAAAGAAATCGCAATTCAGCAAAAAGAGGCATTAAAGGATTGCCCGTTTGCGCATTAACTAAAAAGCTATCTCAAAATACCGCACATTTTGAGAAGTAAAACCAAATACCACAAAAAGCATCTCAAACGAGGTGCTTTTTTCATGCCTGAAAGGAGAAAATAATGGAAACATACAGACAGGCAGAACTGAGAGATACCGTAAGCTTGATGAACAGTACCGATTACAAAGAGCGATTCAAAGCGGAGTATATGCAAGTGTGCGTCCGGTACCAGAAGCTGAAAGCAATGCTGGACAAATGGGACGAAGGCAAACTGAACTTCCAGCCGACCTGTCCGAGAGGTATCTATAATTTCCAGATCAGAGCGATGGCGGATTATATCTCCAGTCTGGAAGCACGTGCAGCGATCGAAGACATCGAACTGTAATCACCGCCCCGACCATGGGCGAAAACTGGCGGAGGGACGGAAAACAAGAACGATTCAGCCAGCGGGTACGGCGTTCTTTTATCGAAAAATCAGCATCTGAGCGATCAGGTGCTATTTTTATACCCAATTTTCAGAAAGGAATGATACACATGGCAGACGAACCGAAGAAGAATCCGGCACAGCCGCCTGAACCCGACGCGTCGCCGCCGGAAAAGACTTACACAGCGGCAGAGTACAACGCGTTGCAGGTGCAGCTGCAACAGGCACAGGACGCATTGCGGCAAGCCCAGAAGCAGACCAAGGCAGACAACGCCGCCAAGCAGACACAGGAGAACGCCCGCGTCACCGAACTGGAAGCAGAGCTTGCCAAGGCGAAGCTGGACGCTGCGGTGCAGGTGGCACTGCTGAAAGCCGGAGCACTGGACACAGACTATCTGGCGTACAAGCTGCAAGGCATGGACGGCGTGGCTCTGGACGACAAGGGCAGACTGACAGGCTGGGACACCACGCTGGAAACGCTGAAATCCCAGTATCCGACGCAGTTCGCAGCGGCAGAGAAAAAGCAGATACTGGAACAGAAGCTGCCGGACAACAGCGGCGGCTCTGCGGTCACTGCTGATGCGTTTGCAAAGATGTCCTACGCCCAGCGGCTGGACTTGTACAAGACCGACAAAGACACATACGACACCCTGACCGGTAGAAAAGGAGAATAACTATGCCAGAAACAACAACCATTCAGGACCTTGTAAACCCGCAGGTCATGGCGGATATGATCTCCGCCAAAATCACCAGTAAGATCGTCGTCACTCCGTTCGCAAAGGTGGACACCACCCTGCAGGGCGTGCCAGGCGACACCATTACCGTGCCCCAGTACAGCTACATCGGCGATGCGGTAGACGTTGCCGAGGGCGTAAAGGCAGACACCGTAAAGCTCCAGACCAGCACCACCACCGTGAAGATCAAAAAGGCAATGAAGGCAGTGGAGCTGACCGATGAGTCTGTGCTGTCCGGCTACGGCAATCCGGTGGCAGAAACTAATAACCAGATCGGAAAGTCTATCGCGGCGAAGGTCGATGCCGATGCCATGGCTGCGTTGCAGGGGGCACAGCTGACCTATGACGGCAGTGCGGCGGCGATCAAGTACGCCGGCATTGTGGATGCCATTGACGTGCTGGACGAGGAAGTGAACACGGACAAGGTCATCTTTGTGCACCCGAAGCAGGTGACACAGCTGCGGAAGGACAGCGATTTCCTCAGTGCAGACAAGTACAAGGACGGCGTGATGCTGACCGGTGAAATTGGCATGGTGGCAAACTGCCGCGTAGTGCCGTCCAAGAAAGTGCCGCTGCACAGTGAGTGGTATTACTTTGACGAAAGCGGTACGGCGGCGACTGAGGGGAACATCGCGGAGATCCGGAAAACCCTGCCCGCTGCAAAGGTCGGCGACAAGGTCACAAAGTCCACTACGGCGTGCTACTTCTGCCCCATCGTCAAGCTGAATCAGGACGACGAAACCGAGGACGACACTGCCGCACTGACCATTTACCTGAAGCGTGACACCAACGTGGAAACAGAGCGTGACACGCTTGCAAGAAAGACAGATATTAGCGCAGATCGTTTCTACGCTGTGGCTCTGTCTGACACATCTAAGGTAGTACTTGCCAAATTTAAGAAGTAAGGAAGGGAGCAATGATGCACAATGTTAATGACAGTAGAGCATCTCCGAAAATTTGTGGACACCGAAACACCGGACGAACTGCTTGCGGAACACCTTGCCGCACTGGAATCTGCGATCCGGCAGGAAACGCACAACACCTTTACAGAACGCGGCTTCCGGCACGTGACGGCGATTCAGGGCGGTGTCATGCTGACACCGAGCCTGCGGATCCTGACAGGGGACACCGTGCAGATCGGCGAGCAGCTGTACACGGTGCTGCCGGACAGCATGCTGTCACCTGCTCCGGCGGACACCGATTCTGCGGTGCTGCACCGTGTAGCGTATCCGCCGGACGTGGTAATGGGGTGCGTGGACATTCTGCGGTACAAGCTTAGCAGGGCGGGGCAGAACGCCGCCGACAGGGCGGGAATTGCATCGGAAACCATCAGCCGGCATAGCGTGACCTTTTCCGGAGAGGACGCTTACAGCGGCGTTCTGGGCGTTCCGGAACGGCTTGTCAGATTTCTGGACAGATACCGGAAAGCGAGGTTTTGATCATGTACGGACTGATCGGCGGAAATACCGATGCACAGCTTGTGTGTTTGAAATCCGTTGTCAATGCGATCGGAGAATCCGAGCCGCAGGAAGCATCTGCGGTCACGCTGCACGGCTGGCTGGACATGACCGGCGGGGACAGCCGGTATACCACATATCACGCCAAAACCGAAGAAGCTACGCATGTGTTTGTGGCGGACTGGGTGCAGCTGCCGGAGGACTTCTCTCCGGAAAACTGCCGCCTGCTCTGCGGCGGAAAGCGGTATGACGTACTGCAAATCGATAACCCTATGGGCATGGGAGACGGCTCCCAGCTGGAGATCTATCTGCGGTATACGGGAGGTGCGGCACAGTGCTGGAAAGCGTAACTCTGGAATCGAACATCTTACAGGCAGAGGGATTGCTGGACGATGCGGTGCAGCAGTTTCTGACGGAAATGGGCGCACTGCTTGCGGCAGATGCGGCGGCGATGTCCCCGGTGGACGAAGGACAGCTGAAAGGATCGTGGGACTATGTGGTAGACATAGCGGAGCATTCCGTCACCGTCGGCAGCAGTCTGGAAAACGCCGTCTGGAATGAGTTCGGCACAGGCACTCATTCGGCAAACGGAGACGGCAGATCGTCGCCCTGGTACGTTCCCGTCGCCGGATACACCGGCAGCAGAAAGCCCACATACAAAGGTAAGGTCACGGTGGTGTACGGCAAGAATGGGGTGCAGTATTTTAAGACAGACGGTAAGGCGGCGCAGCATACCTTGCAGCACACCGCAGATCAGGATCTGCCGAAGGCGGAAAAATGCCTGGCGGCATTGCTGAAACGAGGGCTATCATGACACGAGAATTGCTGGCGGCGGTAAAAGCTCGCCTGGACACAGCTGAAATACCATATCAGTATGAGACCTATCAGACTGCCGGAAAGCTGCCGTCGGTCTACTGTGTCGGACATTGCAGCAGCAGCCCGGTCACAGAAGAAAGCGGTATGCTGTCCGGGACGTTCCTGCTCACGTTGGTTGGGACGAGCTGGGATGCACTGATAACTGCCCGGGAGAGAATTTGCAGGGCGTTCCCCAGAGTCACCGGATATAGCACATCCGGTGATGATTATGCAGTGGTGCTGTTCTTTAACAGCGCTGTTGCTGCTCCGTGCGACGATGCACGGCTGAAAAAAATACAGATCAATCTGAAATACATAGAATGGAGAGTGGAGTAATATGCAGGCAGGACAACACGGCATGACCCAAAATACATTAGAGCGGATCTGGCTGGGCGCGGGGACGATCCACAAAGGACTGACGCTGACGACCGGCACCTCCGGCGGCAATGCACAGTTCAATTTTAAAGAAACGTTGTTGTGTGCGACATCCGGCGGTAACAGCCTGGAGATCACCAGCACACTGTACGATGTGCCGATCGACGGCGTAGGCGTCAAGGTATACGGCGGTGTGGTAAAGACCGGAGAGACCGGCACAATGACCATCAATGCTCTGGACATGACGCCAGAGCTGCTGAACCATGCCTTATTTTCCAATCTGGTAGAATCGCAGGGCGCAAAAGACTACCTGGTCGGCACGACCGGACAAAAGATTGAAGAAAAGCACTGGATCGACAAGCTGGCGTATGTGGGCGAAACGTTGAAAGACCGTAAGCCTATTGTCATTGTTTTCGATAAAGCCATCTGCACCAGCGGCGCAAAGGTGGACGGCAAGAGTTTTGAAGCGAGTGTGCTGCCGCTGACATTTGAGGCATACCGGCCGTATTCTGACAGCGACCGCATGACAAGTCTGAACATCCGTATCTATTATCCGAAAACAAGTGCAGATGTCCAGAATGTAGCTGCCAGCGCGGCAGCGTCCAAGTGAAAGGAGCAGGCGTATGAAGCAGGTAAATATGCGGGAACTTACTGCAGAGGATATGGGGATGCTGTTCGACATAGCATCCGCCGTTGGTTCGGACGAGATCGCAGCCCTGACAGAAGATCCGGCGATCGCCGCCGCCATTTCCCGGCTCGGCAGCGGAAATTTCCGTGAAGTCGGTGCAGTAGCTGCGGCAAAGGCGACAGCTATTATCATCCGAAACTATCGGAAGTGTGAGCCACTGCTCCGGCAGCTGCTGGCATCGGTTACCGGGAAATCTGAGGCAGAGATCGCAAAGTCCGGCGCAGGCACATACGCTGCCATGCTGCGGCAGCTTGTCACCTCGCAGGGAATGAAGGATTTTTTCACGGAATTGCTGCCGTTTGCGGCAGCGGAGACAGCATCACCGGATTCTGCGAGTTGATCTGGCGGCGGTATGCTGACCCTATGGGACTGCTTGGCGCTGCTCTCCGGCAGCATCGGTTCGCAGAGACGGTCTGCAAGATATATGAGGAATCCTCCCGGCAGCAGTGCTGGGAGTTTTTCCTGCATCAGGTGCGCGACAAGTCTTTCCAGGAATTTATGGACGGGCTACAGACCGGTTCTGCAAAGGAACGGTCTCAGCACATCCGGAAAGAAGACGTGCCGGCGCTGATCCGGCAGAATATCGCCCGGTTTGAGAAGATGCAGTTCGGTGCGGCAGAAAAAATCTATTGACGGGAGGTGAGAGAAAACGGATATTTTCAAGCTATTCGGCAAGATCGCCGTAGACAGCAGTGAAGCGCGAAAACAGCTGAAAACCACGCAGGACGATGCCGAAAAGACCGAGACGCGGATGTCTAAGGCATTCGACAAGATCGGGCAGGCGTTTGGAAAGGCGTTTAAAGGACAAAAAGGTGACATCTCTGACACCAAGGAATCTCTGCAAATCCTGACAAAAAAGGTGGAACTACAGCGGACGACACTGGACAAGCTGAAAGACAAGTACAAGGACCTTCGCAAAGAAACCGGCAAGGAATCCGACGAGGCGAAAGCCTGTGCGGACAACATCGAAAAGCTGAGTTCTGAACTGAAGAACAACGAAAAAAAGCTGGAACGGGCACAGAAAGCCGCCGATCAGCTGAACACGGAACAGAAAAATCTGGACGATTCCGCCGGAAAAGCGAAAAAATCGGTCAAGGAACTGGGGGACAGCGCCAAAAACACAGAAGGCGGATTTTCCGTCATGAAGGGCGCCATTGCCAATGTATTGGCGAGCGGTTTTGAAAAGCTGATTGATCTTGCCGCAAAGGCAGGACAGGCACTTTGGGATTTCGGCAAGGATTCTGTAGAATCTGCGGCAGAGGTGTCCGCGGAAAATTCTGCCTTTGACCAGATCATGGGCAATTATGCCGGTGCTGCACAGAAAAAGATGCAGGGGGTGGCAGATGCCACCGGTGTGGTATCCACCCGGCTAACCGGGAGCATGACCTCTCTCACTGCAAAGTTCAAGGGTCTGGGATTTGGCATAGAAGACGCCACCGACCTTGCGACAGGCGGCTTGACTCTGGCATCCGACGCAGCAGCGTTCTGGGATGTGTCTCTGGACGAGTCCATGGGGCATCTGAACAGCTTCATCAACGGCTCCTATGAGGGCGGTGAAGCCATCGGGCTGTTTGCCAACGACACGCAAATGGCAGCGTACGCCGTTGAAAAGGGCATCGTTTCCGAAACGAAAGCGTGGGCAAACCTGGACGAAGCAACCAAGCAAGCCACACGTTTAGATTATGCACAATGGATGCTCGACAATTCCGGAGCAACGGGACAAGCGGCAAGAGAAGCAGACCAGTATGCGAATACGCAAGCGAATCTTGCTGAAAAATGGCGGCAGTTCAAGGCAGAAGTCGGCGAACCGATTCTTGACGAGTTTGTCACACCTGCCATGCAGAAACTTTCGGAATGGGTGGATGTTGCACGGGAAAAGTTTCAGGACATCGCACCAAAAATCGGCGAGTTCAAAGACAAGCTGTGGGAATGGTGGGAAAAAGCACAGGAAGTTGCAGCCTTTGTGCAGGAATCTTTCCAGCCGGTCATCGATGCACTGAAAGATGCGTGGAACAACCTGAAAGATGCAGTTTCGCCGCTGACCGAACTGCTTTCCGGCTTTGTCGAAAGCGGTGGTGCGACCTCTACGGCAATGACGGTGTTTGCCGGAGCGTGTCAGGCAGTGGCGGACGTGATCGGGATACTGTCCTCCCTGATAACGCCTGTAATTTCCACGATCAGCAGCACCATTGCAGAGCATCTGCCGGGCTGGATCGAGAAGATTCAGGGGCTCGGGGAAAAGCTGGACTGGCTGAAGCCGGTTATTGCCGTGATCGGAACTGTTGTTGCCGTGACGGTTTCCAACATTTCCGGAATATTAAACGGGCTGGCCAGTGCGGTTGATGGTATCCTGCAATGGCTGGACGGCGTTTTCACATGGCTGGAAGGCTTGTTCAATGTTTTTGTCGGCATATTTACAGGAGATACTGATCGTATCAAGCAGGGGTTCGGCGAAATGGGAACCGGAATCATTACCTCTTTGACAGGGCTGTGGAATACGGTTTCCGGCTATCTGAGCGGATTCCTGAACGGTTTCAAGGACACCTTCAAGGGCATCTTTGATTCTGCTTCCGAGAAGTTCAGCGGCGTAAAGGAAGTGGTTGACGGCGTTGTGCAGTGGCTGAAAGGCGTGTTCGACTTTGACTGGCATCTGCCGGACATCAAGCTGCCGCATTTCAGTATTGAGGGCAGTTTTTCTCTCGATCCGCCGTCCGCGCCGCATTTGAGCGTGGAATGGTACGCGAAGGGTGCCGTGCTGCATCAGCCGACCGTATTCGGCATCAATCCGAGTACCGGCAACGCCATGATCGGCGGCGAAGCAGGTGCAGAAGCAGTCGCTCCTATTGCCACGCTGCAAGGCTATGTACAGGAAGCTGTCCGTGCCGAAAATGCCGGCGTTATGGAACTGCTGTCTGAAATTCTGGCGGCGATACTGGACTACTTTCCGCAGCTGGTGGCTGTATCTGGTCACGACATCAAGATCAATGGCAGAACGCTTGCGAAGCTTATCGCCACTGATATGAACCGTGAACTTGGCAGCCTGCAAAGCAAAGCGAAGAGAGGGGTGACATAAGATGAAAGGCATCAAATTTGACGGGAACCACTCGTATGATGCGTACCAGCTTTTTCTGAATTCCTACAGCATCGGCGAAGCGGAGCCGAACACCAACTTGGTGGAGATCCCCGGCGTAGACGGGGCTGTGGACTTTACGGAGTACTTCGGCGGCGTGACGTACAAAAGCCGCATACTGAAGATGCAGTTCACCTTTATCGCGGATCGCTTCGGGCTGAACGCGGCATATGCAAAGCTGCAAAACGCCCTGAACGGCAAGCGAGTGAAAATCGTGCTGGACGATGACAAGGATTACTTCTACACGGGGCGTGTATCTGTCGGGGAACTCTCTCCTGACGGGCAGATCGGGGAAGTGACGCTGACGGCGACCTGCGATCCGTATAAGTACAAGAACAAGGCTAGAACAGTGACCTGCTCCGGTCACACGGTCGGAAAAGGCGTTGGTACAGCTGGTGGTACGGCTGCCACCCTGATCCACGCCTCCGTCACAAACGCCGGCGGCGTTCCTGCTGTGCCGACGTTCAACGGCGACAAGGATTTCTATGTCACAGCAACGGAGCGGCACACAGGCGGCAGCAGCGACACGTACCTGAACGAATCCGAATCGCTGCCAAGCGGGAAAGATACGGCGATCAGCGGCGTTGAGATTCCTGCTGGGGCAACGCAGGAGTTCGGGTTCTGCTGTGTCGGAGAGGGTGATCTGACAGTGACGATAAAGCTGCAGGAAAGGAGCCTGTAAGAGTGTACAAGGTCAAAGTAGATGAGAAGCTGCTGTGCTTCACCGGCAGTGTCAACGGCATGGAGTACGTCACAGATCCTGATGTGAAGCTTGTGGTCAATGGCGTGGACAGCTTTTCCTTTGCGATCTACCCGCAGCACCCGCTGTACAAAGAGATCGCATGCAAGGTGTCCCGCGTGAAGATCTGGCGGGACAGCAAACTACTTTTTTACGGAGAAGTCACGGGATACAGTCAGGACATGTATGGCATACGCACGTATGACTGCGAGGGAGCTCTGGCATGGCTGAACGACCTGCACTTTGCCTACTCGATCAGCGGGGCAACGCCCAAAGACGTACTGTACTGGTATATCAAAATGTACAACCAAAAGCTGCGGGACAAGTCGAAAAGCTTCGAACTGGGTACTGTAACGGTACATAAGGCAATGACACAGGACGGAACAGAGGGAACGATTGCACGCTCCAGCGGCGTGTATCCGTCTTTCTGGGAAGAAATCCAAGATAAGCTACTGGATTCGTTCGGTGGCATTCTGCGTGTCCGATACGTCGGCAGCGATACCTGTGCCGGATATATCGACTGGCTGGCAATTCCGGACGGGACCTGCTCTCAGGACGTGCGGTATGCCAAAAATCTGCTGAACTGCGACTGGACATATGACTGTACCGCACTTGCAACTGCCGTTGTGCCGCTGGGAAAACGAAAGGACAGCAGCGGAGATAACGAAGCCCGTCTTACGATAGATAAGGCGGACGATGACGATGCCACTTTTATGATCCAGTACATGACCGGAACGGACGATCTCGTGAAATCCGGAAACATGGTCTACAGCAAATCCCGCATGGAAAAGTACGGTCTGATACAGCAGGCTGTGACCTTTGATGATATTACAGACGCGGGAACGCTGGCGTATCAGGGAGCAGTGTGGCTGCGGCAAAACGGGAAAGCGGCAAGCACGATCCGTGCGGAAGCCATCGATCTGGCGGACATCGACGAAAGCGTGGAGCACTTCACACACGGCGACTATGTACGGACAAAGCTGCCGGGGGATTCCGCGGAGATCCTTTTCCCTATAACTGCGATTGAGATTCCGATCGCGGCACCTCAAAATGCGAAGCTGACGGTAGGCACACAGGAAAGCGGCATCACAAGCGGAAGCGGCGGGCAGGGCGGCGGCAGCATTGCAGATGCCGGCTCCGGTGCCGATGCACTGGCTCATACACACTCCAACAAGGGCGTTCTGGATAAAATCACGGAGCAGGATTACGCGGACTTCAAAGGGACTGTCAACAAGGCACATATCCACGATAACAAGGAAACGCTGGACAAGATCGATGAAACAGCGTGGCTGACTGTATACGGGCAATCCCATGAGCATGATAACAAGGAAGTACTCGACCAGATCACGCAGACAGAATGGATCGCAATTAACAGTGCCAAAAACAAAGCACACACCCACGATAACAAGAAAACGCTGGATAAAATTGATGATGTTTCATGGCTGACAGTGTATGGACAAACACATGAGCACAGCAACAAAGCTGTACTGGATAAGCTAACAGTGCAGGACTATTCCGATTTTAAGGGCACTGTGAACAAGGCGCATGTCCACAGCAACAAGGACACGCTGGAAAAGCTGGACATGGAATGGTGGGCAATGTGGCTTAGTGCGTATGGGAATATGCATACGCATGCGAACAAAGCCACTCTGGATAAGATTACAGATGCACTGGTGACAAAGTTGAGTAATATGGATTTGTCGAAATATCTGCCGTTGGCTGGCGGGGTAATGAACGGCGATATTGATCTAGCGTCAAATGGTGTGGATTTATTGGTTGGATCACAACGAGCAACACAGACAACCTATGCAACGGCTGTAGCCGGTGCAACAATATCTACAAAACAAACATTTAGTAGCGGTTTGCCAGAAAGAAAATCTTTGGTCGGCTCCTTTTTAGATCAAAACAGTGTTTGGCATAGTATCATATCGGTACGTCATAGAAATGGCTATAATGACGGCGTAAATTATGGAATGTATTTGCGTAGTCTTTTAACTTCTGACGGCAGCTTAATCTGGAACAAGCAAACTGGTGCTGGCAAGTGGCAAGGCGAGCGGGTGTTGTTGGATAGCACAAATTATAGCAGCTATGCCGCCAAGAGCGATCATACACATGCGATGATAACAAACAGTGCTCTTTGGGTAAGCGGTGCCAACAACACTGCAAAATGGGTTAAGCTAGGCACGCTGGTATCCTCCGGTAATTTCAGCAATGCCATGATACGTGTATGGAGCGGCGATGGAGCAAATGGTCGTGCGAACCAAAACTCTTCTTTTGAAGTTCAGATCAAGGACGGATGGCAATCCACAGAATCGGCGACAAAAGCGTGTGGCGTTACGGTCTATCGCGTTGACTGTAGTAGTGTCAAAGTCAAAGTGATACCTACAGCACATGACACATATACCGTTTGGGCGTATATGCCTTGGGGGTACTGGAACGGAAATTACGCTATATACGGCAAATACAAGTCTTGGACATATCAACATTTGATACAGTCTGAGGAACCAGAAGGCACAGGTGCCGACACAGCGTACTATGACCATGCATTTCTAACCAGCACTGTAGCCAACGCCACCACCTGGAACGGCTTGATAAACGACGTTGATACGTACAACTCGTCAGACACGTGGATTTTAGTGAAAAAGGATAATCGGATTCAGCATCGATATGCGGGGGAACTGGACGTAAACTCCGCCAAAACATTGACCGATTCCGGCTGGGTAACCTGCCCCTTGGCTGTCACCGGCAATACGACGTATCCAAGTTCTTCGAGCGTCATTAAAGTTAGAAAATACGGCAAGCTAGTGCGGCTTGAGGCTATGGTCAAGTATAAGACAGCGTTTGGAACAGGTCACAATGTAGCAACAATACCAGAGGGTTATCGTCCGTCTGTGTTACAAAGAGAGCACGGTATTATATCGACTGCAACGGAAAAGATTTGGTTTGACGCAACCCTCGGCGTTGGTGGCAATCTGTCGTTTGCACCAGCAGGAAGCAGCTCATACGAATTCAACCCTGCCAATTCGTATGAATGCCGTATGACTTATTTTATTGACTGACTAGGAGGAAACTATGAAAGAAACAATCTGTACCATCGCCGGCGTTGTTGGCAGCTTTATCGCATGGCTGTTCGGCGGATGGGATGCGTCCATTCGGGCACTGCTGCTGTTTATGGCAGTCGATTACGCAACAGGCTTGATCCTGGCAGGCGTATTCCGCAAATCGCCTAAGACAAAATCTGGCGGCCTGCAATCAAAAATCGGATGGAAAGGGATTGCTCGCAAGGGCGTAACATTGCTGTTGGTGCTGATTTCCGCACAACTGGATCTGATCCTTGACACAACATACATCCGAGATGCTGTTTGCATTGCATTCTCGTGCAATGAATTGATCTCAATTCTGGAAAATGCCGGGTTGATGGGAATCCCCATGCCGGCAGCGTTAAAAAAAGCAATTGACTTGCTGCAAAGCAAGGGAAAGGATGAATGAATATGAGAGGAATCGATATCAGCAAACACAACGGCGTTGTAAACTGGGCGCAGGTCAAGGCGGACGGCGTACAGTTCGCCATTCTCCGGGCAGGCTACGGCAAGGAAGCTTCCCAGAAAGACACACAGTTTGAAGCCAACTACATCGGCTGCAAAGCACAGGGCATCCCCTGCGGCGCATACTGGTACAGCTACGCCGCTACCCCGGCAGAAGCCAGACAGGAAGCTGCTGTCTGCCTGAGTTTCCTCCAGGGCAAAACCTTTGCGTTCCCGATCTACTTCGACATTGAGGAACAAAAGGTGCTTGCCCAGGGCAAGACCGCCTGCACTGCCATTGCAAAGGCGTTTCTGGAGACGGTAGAAAAGGCAGGCTATTTCGTGGGGATCTATTCCAGCAAGTCGCACCTGGAGAGCTGCTTTACTGAGGAACTGCGGACACGGTACGCTGTCTGGGTGGCACACTACGGTGTGGATAAGACCACTTACCACGGACAGTACGGCATCTGGCAGAAGTCCAGCACAGGCAAGGTGAGCGGCATTCGGGGCAATGTGGACATGAACGAGTGCTACACGAACTACCCGGCAGCCATCCGCAAGAAAGGGCTGAACGGGTTCAAGGCTGTCCAGACCGCAGCAACAGCGAAGCCGGCACAGGCGAAGTCCTGGAAGAAAGGTCAGGCGGTGCACATCGGCAGCAATGTACCACTGTTCGCCAACGAAACTGCAACCACACCGTCTGCACGTCTGAGTGCCGGTACATATTACATCTATGATGGCGTGCCTTGTAAGTTGGGACGGTATCGCATCACCACTACGGCGGCGAACTGCGGCAGGACACCAGTCGGGAAGTATGTCACAGGGTATGTGTCTTGGGATAATTTCAAGTAACACAGAAATGATAATCCGATGCAAATAACGAAAAAGCCGGCAGTACAAAACAGGAAACCTCCTGCTGTACTGCCGGTTTTTTGTCATAATCTTATTATCATCTTTTACAGTTAAGTCCGCCAAGCTGCGAAATAATATACTTCGCCGTTCTGGCGTTGGGCGTTTTGATCCGAACGGGGTATTGCAGCTTTTTTTCATAGGTCCACATCTCAGTTCGCCTCCTTTTCCCACGGCCACGGGCCCTGATTCCATGCCCAAGGGCTGTCTCCGCTGGTCTGCAAAGGCTGCAGCGGACCGTACTGCCGGACATATGCCGTTGCCGCTTTCTGCCGCATTGCCTGATAGTTTTTCCACATTCGCAGAGCCTCCGGACAGCGGGGGTGGGTGTCCAGATACAGCTGTAATTCGTACAGGACGAAATCATATTTCCGAATCATGGAGAGCAGCTTCTGTTTCTCATGCACAGGAACCACCTCCCCGATAGGGATAGTCCAGTGCCGGAAAAATGGTTCCGACAGGGAAGGCGGTGTCTGCATCATAGGGCTCCTCCCACTGCTGATAGGGGACATATGCCATGCCCGGCGGTGTCTGCTCCGGAAACGGCGTGGTGGGTTGGAATGGTTCTGCTTCCTGCATGCCGTACATCGGGGCATCAGCCGACTGGAATTCCCTCAGGAAGTTCCGCTGCATGCCTGCCATCTGCGGCATGTGATCCATAGAACTTTGCATTACAAAACTCCTTTCTGCACCGCTTTCGAGAATCCGGTGCATTCCAGTGTATGCAGATCCGCTGCATTCGGTGCAGTTATGGTATAAATGTTAT
>UMID01023265.1_pt1 | contig 14189 bp, 10 predicted proteins | sample 1965691 | NCBI WGS metagenome assembly UMID01 (sample SAMEA4836115, study PRJEB28245) | human gut metagenome | biome: gut microbiome; material: fecal sample | place: Denmark | collected 2008 | reverse complement strand
GAAATTAGCATAATAGATTTTAGCAATTTAAGACTCTCGGAGAATTTCTCCGGGGGTCTTTTTGCGTTCTCGCGAGAAGAATGGGGTTACAATGTTTTTAGGGAGTGTGGTATAGTAGGGGGTGAATTAGAGATTGGCTAGATATATTTATTGTATGCTAAGCAATGATGTAGAAGCAGACAGGAGGAGTTAGTTTGGCAGCGAGGAGACGTGGAAAGAAGAAAAGTGGGAGAAGTTATGCGTGGAGATACAGGGGCAGGATTGTGGCTTGTATGTTTGCTGAGGTGATTATTATCTGTGCTCTGGTCATTATGATTGGATGGAACAAGGGTGTGAAGGACTGGTTTGAACAGTTTGAGCAGCCGGTTCTGAAGGAAGTGGATATCAGTGGGATCAACAGTCCGAATGCAATCCTGATGCAGGCGCGGGGAGGTAAGATCCTGGGAGAGATCAATGGTGATGAGCAGATTTATCCGGCTTCTATGACGAAGATCATGACGGTGATCGTTGCCATTGAGAATCTGAAGGATCTGGATGAGGAGATTACACTGACGGATGAGATGTTTGCGGGGTTGTATGAGCAGGATGCGACACAGGCAGGTTTTCAGCCGGGAGAGAATGTCAGGGTGATCGATCTGCTGTATGGTGCGATGCTGCCATCGGGGGCCGAGTGCTGTATTGCACTGGCGGATACGATCAGTGGTTCTGAGGCGGATTTTGCGGAGCTGATGAATAAGAAGGCTAAGAAGCTTGGAATGGATAATACACACTTCTGCGATTCCACAGGACTGCATAACCCGGATCATTATAGTACGGTTAAGGATATTGTGGTGTTGATGAAGTATTGTATTAAGAATGATACGTTCCGTGAGATTGTGGAGAGTTCCAGACATTCCACCGGAGTTACCAATATCCACCCGGATGGCATCACTTATTACAGTACAATGTTTAAAAACCTCTCTGATCCGACCGTCACAGGTGGAAAAATCCTCGGCGGCAAGACCGGCTATACCAGTGAGGCAGGACATTGCCTAGCTAGTTTTGCGGAGATTGAGGGAAGAGAGTATATCTTTGTTTCCGCAGGCGCTTCCGGAGCGGATGGAAATACGATTCCGCATATACAGGATGCGGTGACTATTTATAACAGGGTTGGTGAGGCGATTGAGGGGAAGTTGAATAATAACGAATAAAGTACCAGGCTATAAGTAAGTAGCACTGTATGTTTCGGGATTTTGACATATATATGCCAAAACACCTCGCGGAATAGTAGTATTTGAACAGTAACCATCAGACATCTACATGGGCAAATGTTTATGGATTCTTAATAGACGTGTTGTAATAGATGTGATATAATCATTCACATACAAAAGAACGATACGGACTATAAAGGAGGTGGAACTGGTGACAGACAGACAAATACTGGAAGCTGTTTTGGCAGAGGTCAAAGGGCTTGTAACTCGAATGGATCGAATGGAAGAACATCAGGAGCGTTTTGAAGAAGAGACGAGGAATAACTTTGCAAATCTTAGACGACATTTAGAGAATGTAACGGACAGAAATATTTCTCTTCTTGCAGAGAGTCATTTGAGCCTGATTAATCAGATGGATAGATCTACCGTATGGATGAATAAAATGCTTGTTGATGAGTTTAAACTTAATTCTCTGACGGATCGGATTGCTCAGCTTGAGCGGAGACATAGTTAAGCGCCTAATAATGAAAATACCAACGGATAAAGAACAGGGGGAATGTCTATTTTTCAGACACCCCCTGTTTGCGTTATGTGTAGGTTATGAATGTTTCAGGAAGCGATAACATATTTCTCTCGTCCATGGTTCTCCTGCATGAACAATATTGTAAGGGAATCCATGCCCACCCGGTGCATCCAGATAATCCTGGAATTCGAAGGCGAGGGCGCAATCAGGGCTTGTGGTCTGGCCTTCTTTTAATTCTATTCCGGTTTCGAAATATCCTCCGGAGTAAACGACAACACAAGGAGAATCCGAGCTGATCTGAAGTTCCAGAGAGCCATCCGGTGAGGTACAGCTCAGGTCAGGTTTACTGTCCGTTGCCGGAGCAGTCAGGGATGTTGCAGAAATATTATGATTTAAGATATATTCATGATTATATCCCCGATTTCTTTTGATCTGTATATCATTTGGATAAGCTTTGATCTGCTCCTGAAGTACAGCAGGTTGACGCAGATCAAACGGTGTTCCATCTACTTTAGAAATACCTTCAGGAGTAAATTCAGGCGTATTCAGGATATATCGATCTGCCTGTATCTGCAGTTTGTGATCCAGCGCGGATTTGGAAAAGTCACCTGTCAGATTAAAGTACGTATGATTAGAAATATTAAAGTAAGTATCTTTATCAGAAACTGCCTCATATCTTAAAGTCAGAGTATGATTTTTTTGCAGAGTATAAACAGCTTTTATTTCTCTGTTTCCAGGAAATCCGTCTAAGCCGTCTTCTAATACGATCTTAAAGACTACAACAGCAATATCATTATTAACATTAACTTCAGCAGAAACAAGTCCCCAATTCTTAAACGAAGCATTATGAAATCCACCATGAAGAGTATTGGTATTATTCTCATTCAATGACAAAGAATAGACTGTACCATTTATCGGAAGCTTTCCCTGTGAAATGCGTCCGGCGCATGGTGCAAGGGTAGCACCCGCATACAGTGAATTGCCAAAATAAGCAGAATCCTGGTCGAAGGCAAGCGCAATATTTTTTAAGAAACCGTCAGAAGTTGGAAAAAGAATCTGTCTTATAGAAGCTCCAACTGAGCATAAAATTACTGAAAAACCGTCATTACAGGTCAATTTGACAGTATTATATTCCTTGTAGATGTCGAAAAAAGGAGATTTATTAGTATTTTTTTCGATAATCATAGAATTGTCCTCACTTTCATGTTATAATTTATTTCGTGCGTTCTATTATATTAACTAATCTTAATGTAACGTAAAAACAGCGATTTTTCAAGGAAAAATGAAAAATAGTAAATAAAAATGACGGAAAAAGACAAAGAAATAGAAATCTAAAAAATAGAAATGCACAAAAAGAGAAAGAACAAAATGTAAAAACTGCATAAAAACAAAAATAAATTCGTGAAATAATAGACAATCTACACAAAAACAGCAATTTTTTTAAACTCCATAGCAATTTCAAGTAATGCAATAGAGGGGTTGTAAGCCTATAATAAGACTCAGATAAGAAAAGAGGAGGGAAAGCACATGAGCAGTGTACTCGAGTTTAAAAATATCTCTAAGTATTTCCCTGGTGTAAAAGCGCTGGATAATATATGTTTCAAAGCATATGGCGGAGAGGTACTTGCGTTCCTTGGCGAGAACGGTGCCGGAAAATCCACATTGCTGAAAGTTCTCAATGGAGATTATCAACCAACCAAAGGTGAATACCTTCTGGATGGTGTTCAGAAACATTTCAGTTCCCCTCATGAAGCAATTCAGGAAGGAATCAGTGTAATATATCAGGAACGTCAGATTCTGCTGGAACTGAGTGTTGCAGAGAACATCTATCTGGGACGTATGCCTTCAAAGAAGTTCGGAATTATTGATAAGGCAAAAGCAAACCAGATGGCACAGAAGATCATAGATGATTTCGGGCTTCCAATCTCACCGACTACCAAAGTTAAAGATTTAAGTATTGCATATCAGCAGATGGTCGAGATCATGAAAGCCTATAGCCGTGAGAACCTCAAGGTTATATGCTTTGATGAACCGACAGCCAGTTTAAGTGACGCAGAGATCGACAGTCTTTTTGAGATCATTGCAAAGCTGAAAGCACAGGGCAAGATCATCATTTACGTATCTCATCGTATGAAAGAAATTCAGCAGATCGCAGATAAAGTTGCAATCTTTAAAGATGGACATTACGTAGACACAGTCATTACAAAAGAAGTTCCGGAACAGCAGCTGATCAGAATGATGGTTGGTCGTGATCTGGGAGATATCTTTAAGAACCTGGACAGAAACGACAAAATTGGAGATGTCCTTCTGGAAGTCAAAGGTGTATCTTCTGATTATGTCAAAGAGAACTCATTTGTTCTTCATAAAGGCGAAGTTCTTGGTTTCTCCGGTCTGGTAGGAGCAGGAAGAACAGAACTGATGAGAGCAATCATCGGTGCGGACAAGATGAAAACAGGAGAGGTTTATCTGGAAGGTAAGAAGATTGTCAACCGCTCACCAAAAGAAGCTATGGATAATGGTATCGTACTGGTACCTGAGGATCGTAAGCTTCAGGGAATTCTCAGTAACCTGAGTATTGCAGGAAATATCAACATCGCACTGATGGATAAGAACTCAAATAAACTTGGTGTGATCGATAAGAAGAAAGAAGCTGAGGAAGCTGACTGGGGAATCCGTGAATTTAAAGTAAAAACACCATCTCCGGACAAGAAAATCGTAGAGCTTTCTGGTGGTAACCAGCAGAAATGCATCGTAGCCAGAGGAATTGCAACAAATCCGAAAGTCCTGATCCTGGATGAGCCTACCAAAGGTATTGACGTAGGTGCGAAATCCGAATTCTACAATATGATTTGTAAATTCGCCAAACAGGGACTTGGCGTAATCCTTATTTCTTCAGAAATGCCGGAAGTTATCGGACTTTCAGACAGAATCATCGTTATGAAATCCTTACGTATTTCCGGTGAAGTAATGCGTGAAGAAGCGACCGAAGACAGACTGTTAAGCCTGGGAATGATGGGGGAGGAAGCAAATGAGTAATATTGAAACTAAAAAAGAAAAAAATGGTATTTTAAATAAGATCGGCGGAGACAAGCTGATCCTGATCGTAGCGATCATCGTTGTATTTGCATTATTTACATTTTTGAATAAGAACTTTCTGACTTGGGCGAACATGGTTAACCTGATGGTTGCCGCTTCACTGGTTGGTCTGGTAGCAGTCGGACATACATACCTGATCATCGCCGGACAGAACGACCTGTCACCTGGTTCTCTGGCAGCTTTCTGCGGAACACTTGCAGCGCTGTTACTTTCCAAGAATGTTCCGTTTATCCTGACAGTTGCAGTTGTTTTACTGGCAGGTATTGCAACAGGTTTCTTTAATGCATGGATGGTCAATAAGATTAAACTGGAAGCGTTTATCGCAACACTGGTAACTCAGAACATTATGCGTGGATTTGCTTACATCATCTGCGATGGTAAACCAATTTCTATCAGCAACAAAACTTACCTGGCAATCGGAAAAGCAAGATTCCTGACAATTCCAGTTTCTGTATGGTTAATGATCCTTGCATTTGTAATCTTTGGATTTATCCTTTCCAAAACAAAATTTGGACGTAGTGTATATGCAATCGGTGGAAGCCAGGAAGCAGCAAGACTTGCAGGTCTGAACCCTAAGAGAATCATTACAAGCTGCTTCGTTATCATTGGAGCTCTGACAGCAGTAGGTGGAATCGTATTCTCCTCACGTATGAACTCCGGACAGCCGGCAGCTAACGTCAACCTTGAGTTTGATGCCATCACAGCAGTTATCCTCGGCGGTGTTTCCTTTGCCGGTGGTGTAGGTGATATGTTTGGTACAATCCTTGGTGTTATCCTGATCCAGGCATTTAACACAGGTCTGATCATGGTAAATGTATCTACATTCTGGCAGTATGTAGCAAGAGGTGCACTTCTTCTCTTCGCTCTGACATCTGACTTTATCCGTAAGGAAAGACGTGAGAAAGAACTTCTCGAAGCAAGCATGAAAAACATCAAATAATTTATGAAACTTTCACACAGGGGTGTGTGACTGAATATAGCAAAACATATATAATTCATAGGTAATTGCGAAACAAGTTCGCAATCCTGACTAAAAAGCGGTAAGAATCCTGCAACGCAGGATTCTTAAGTGAAAAATAGGTACTTCTAAATTTGAACATGACTAAAAGACTTCCCAGATAAACTGCGAAGAAAAGATTGTATGCATATTAATAATCAGGCAATCAAAGGCTTCAAACTCCGGATGTATTGGTATTGATGAATCTTATCAGCGACAAGCACAGTAACAAGCTGGGTAATTCCTGCAAGCAGTAAATCAGCATGAAGTGTTTTCTCATTCTGTGTTTTACGATCTGCAATGCAGAAACTATCTTTGAAATGGTTGATTGACTTTTCAACATTTACACGGATCTTGTAAGTATCCTCCCATTCCTGTGAGCCGCGTTCTACACCAGGATAGGCACGAAGGTTCTTTTCAGGATAAATGTAGATCATTCGTCCGCAGGAAGAAGATGTACATGGATTGTCACAATGACATACGCGATGTTTTGACTTGTCGGCAGGATTGTATTTCCATTTCATTTTTGGACATACAAACTTCATGGTAGGAAGTTTGCTCCGCAAATGGGATCTGCTTCCTTCACGCCGCATCGGAAGTGATGGATCGTGAGGACAGCAGGGAATACCGTTTTCATTGACAGTATAGTCGGTTCCTTCCACAGAAAGCTTTGTTTTTAAAGGGATAAAAGCTTTTTGAAAGCCAATTTCTTCAAAGAGGGATTTGTAAATGTTAATGGCATCAAACGCAGCATCTCCAAGAAACGTCTTTGAATTTATTAAAGGATGTTTCTGGAAAAAGTCAATTAAAACTGGAAGAAGTGCTTTCGAATCGGCAAGGGATTTATCCTCATCCGGTGAATCTGATTTCTTCCCTACAACGATATCAGGATGTTTTTTTAGAAAGTCCTTGTTGTAGAAAGTGATGTCACGAACAATACCAAGCCCGTTCGTAATAATGCCAAATTTATAGGCGTAACAGAAATGTCCATTGATGTACATCTGCTGGATTGCCTGATTGGAAGCCGCATGAGTTGGCATAGAGCCATAAGCAGCTTTATAAGGATCATAGGAATCATCAAGGTTATGGGACTTTTTGAAAGCCTTTAGCTGCTTGATAATACGATTGGCATATTTGGGGTTATTTTCTGTAACCCATGCTTCAATGCCAGAGGTATCAAAGATTGTCATGGAAGCAAGGGCAGGATCAAGACTTTGGCAGATCGGTTCGGTCAGATCAACAAGATGATCGAACATAGATTGTAAGTCCGATAAAAAATCCTGTTTGAAACGTGTAAATTTGGAACCATCCGGAACAACATCAAAACCGCAGAAATCACGCAGTTCCTGGGAAAATTTCAAAAATACGATCAGGAGTGTGTCCGTCGGGATTGAGAAAATACGCTGTATAAGAAGTGCCTTAAGCATTGGATAAAGCTGATGTTTGCGAGGTCTTCCGGTACTGGCGTAAAAATGAGAAATAAAAGAAACAGGAACAATTTCATCAAGGTTAATGGCTTCATCAAGAAGCGAAAGGAACTGATATTTGTCGTTGTCGAATTTATTTTGACAATCTTCAAAAATTTCTGCCAAAGTGAGCTGTTTATATGTTATCATGTAGGTATATCTCCTTTAGGTGGATTGGTTAATTAGTTTCTAGGCAATTCTATTTTACCATAAACCTTGAGGAGATATTTTATTTTAACAACAAAAAAATGCCGTATTTATGCGGCTTTTGGCGTTTCGCAAACGCCTATATATAATTCAAATTCTAAGGAGGAAGAAACAATGAAGAAAAAAGTTATGAGCGTAGTTCTGGCAGCAGCAATGGTATCCGCAATGGTAGTTCCGGCAGTATCTGCAAGTGCAGCAGACGACAAACTGGTAGTATATGGTATTTACAAAGCTGGTGACCAGACTTGGTTTATCGATGAAGGTGACGCAGCAAAGAAAGCTGTTGAAGATGCTGGCGGAGAGTTCATTTATGTAGATGCAAAGATGAGCCCGGAAGAATATTTAAAAGCAATCGACAATGCTGTTGCAAATAATGCAAGCGGTATCATCACCTGTACACCTGACCAGACACTGTCTCAGGCAGCTGTTGACAAAGCAAAAGATGCAGGAATCCCGATTGTTGCGTGTGATGATGCACTTCAGGATGATGCTGGTGAGAAACTGGCTCCATGGGTAGGAATCAATGCATATGTAATCGGCCAGACAAACGGCGAGTGGATGGCAAATTATGCAAAAGATAATGACCTTGTCGGAAAAGATGATGTAGGTCTTCTGATCATGACTATGGACACTGTATCCAGCTGCGTACCTCGTGCAGAAGGTGAATATGATAAATTCAAAGAAGACTGCGCAGATTTCAACGAAGACAATATTTTCTATGCAGACTATGATGGAACTACAGATAAAGGAAACACAGCAGCTGCAGCAGTATTTACAGCAAACCCACAGATCACAACCTGGATGGTAATGGGCGCTAACGAAGAAGGAACAATCGGTGCATGCCGTGCCCTTGAAACAGCTGGTCTGGATGCAAACGCATGCGTAGTAGGTCTTGGCGCTTACATGGCAAAAGATGAGTGGAATGACAAAGGTGCTGACGGAACATGCATGAAAGCAGCAGCTTACTTCTCTTCTCAGTCTGTTGGTGAAGGCTCTGTAGATGTTCTTATGAAACTGATCAATGGCGAAGATGTTGATATGGAAACAGCAGTAGATGCTGAGATCGTTACACCAGACAACTACAAAGACGTTATGGGTGACGCTGCAAACTAGGATTTGACTGGAAGACAGGAAAATATAAAATAGTCAAAAAATGATATAAAAATAAGAATCAGAAATTGTGCAGGCAGTTTCCGATTCTTATTTTTTGTGCAGGAAGTATGCGACAAGGCAGACTTATAAATAACAATGTTTTTTGTAGAAATATTTTACTCAGAATCCTCAGAAGAACGGATCATACGCTCCCTGTATTCACTTGGCGTCATATTTTCCCACTTGCGGAAAGTAGAGCAGAAGCTGCTCTCACTGTTAAACCCGGAACCGAAGGCAATCTCCTTAACCGGAACATCCGGCAATTTCAGAAGGAACTTGGCAGAGTTGATCCTTGTAGCAATCAGATACTGATGCGGGGTAAATCCAGTCTGGGCAGTGAACACACGGGAAAAATGAAAAGGACTCATATTGGCATTCTTTGCAAGCTGATCGAGAGTCAGAGGTTCACTGAAATGCTCATTAATATAGGCACGGGATTTCTCCACCACTTTGAAATGAGAAGTTGTATTGCCGGAATATGCCCGTGTATACAAAAGAGTGTTCAGCATCTGCGTGATCATTTCTGAAGCCTCGCCCTCTTTCAGAGGTTTTGAGTTGCGGAAAACATGCAGCATTTGATCCAGACCATTAGTGATTGGAAATGGATTGGACGGAGAAATGATATTTCCATGACTTGCAAAGATTAGATCATAGAAATCTCTTGCAAGCGGACCATCGAAATGGATCCAGGCAACTTCGGAATTGCTGTCAAATCCATACTCATGGGGAACATAACAGTCGATTAGCACGACCTGTCCCGCAGCAGCGTTCTGTAGCTGCTGATTTGGCAGAAGAACCTGGCAGGTTCCCTTTGCAATATACATTAAAAGAAAACTGTTGTACTGAATCCTGGAACGCCAGTAACCAGGTTCATAGTAAAAATATCCGATTTCTTTCGGATAAAGATAAAGTCTGGAAGCAATCGTACTTGGTTGATAAATATAGTAATCAGAATCCGGATTAACCAGGTTTTCTTTTGTTCTCATAATGAATCTCCTTATAGCAATTTTTTTAAACTTATAAGCAAGTTACAGTAATGAATATTCAATAAATACCGTATATAATTAAGCTATCATAAAAAATATGGAAAAGCAATAAAAAAACATTTTATGTTGCGAAGGACAATAAAAACATAACGGAAGAGCGGGTGCTCAATATCTTCAACGCTCATAAAGGAACAATAAAATGTAACATATAATTGGGAGGCAAGTAACATGGAAGAAGTAAAAATCTGGGAAGAAGAAGTCATTATTCCAACCTATGAGATTGGTGCAGCAGAAAAGAATCCGATTTTCTCTGAGAAGCGTGTATATCAGGGAAGTTCAGGAAGAGTGTATCCGTATCCTGTAATTGAGAAAATCGAAGATGTCAAGAAGGACAAAGCATGGAAAGCAGTATATCTGGAAAACCAGTACATCAAAGTAATGGTTCTCCCGGAACTTGGCGGCAGAATCCAGCGTGCATATGACAAAACAAATGGATATGATTTCGTATATTATAATCATGTGATCAAACCTGCTCTGGTAGGCCTGACCGGACCGTGGATTTCCGGCGGTATTGAATTTAACTGGCCACAGCACCATCGTCCGACTACTTATCAGCCTGTAGACTACACAGTTACCGAACATGAAGACGGCAGCAAGACTGTTATGGTCAATGATGTAGACCAGATGTACGGAACAAAAGGAATTGCAAGCTTCACTCTGTATCCGGACAAAGCATATATCGAAATCCGCGGACAGCTCTACAACCGTACACCAATGGCACAGACTTTCCTGTGGTGGGCAAACCCGGCAGTACCTGTAAACGACTATACACAGTCTGTTTTCCCACCGGATGTACATGCAGTTATGGACCATGGAAAACGTGATGTATCCAAATTCCCTATTGCTACAGGTGTATATTATAAACATGATTACAGCGCAGGTGTGGACATTTCCCGCTACAAAAACATTCCGGTTCCGACCTCTTATATGGCAGAGAAATCTGACTTTGACTTTGTAGGTGGATACGATTACAGAGAGGAAGCAGGAATCCTTCATGTAGCAGATCATCATATTTCCCCTGGTAAGAAACAGTGGACATGGGGATGCGGAGATTTCGGAAAAGCTTGGGATAGAAACCTTACAGATGAAGACGGCCCATACATCGAGCTGATGACAGGTGTCTACACAGACAACCAGCCTGACTTCACATGGCTGAAACCTTTTGAGGAAAAAACATTCAAGCAGTATTTTATGCCATACAAGAAAGTTGGTTATGTAAAGAATGCCAGCATTGATGCCATGGTAAATATGGAGATTAACGACGGCGAAGTATCCCTTTGCGTTTATACAACAGGAGTGGAAAAGAATGCAAAAGTAGTTCTGGAGAAGAAGGGGGAAGTGGTATTCGAAGAAATCGCAGATATTTCTCCTGTAGCCGTATATGAGAAGAAAGTCAGCCTTCCTGTAGAGAATAAGACAGACATTACGGTTCGTGTATTCAATGCAGAAGGCAGAGAACTTGTAGAATTTACTCCACTGGAAGAGAAGATCGCAAAGATTCCTGAGCCTGCAAAAGCAGCAAAAGATCCGAAGGAGATCCAGACCTGCGAAGAACTGTATCTGACAGGACTTCACATCGAGCAGTACCGTCATGCAACCTATCTGCCGGATGATTATTATCTGGAAGGTCTGAAACGTGATGAAGGCGATATCCGTTTGAACACTGCTTATGGTATGCTTCTGTTCCGCCGCGGTCTGCTGGAAGAAAGCGAGAAATATTTCCGCAAAGCGCTGGAAAGAATGACATGGAAGAACCCGAATCCATATAACAGTGAAGCATATTATGACCTTGGTCTGACTCTGTTCTATCAGGAACGTTATGACGAAGCATACGACGCATTCTTCAAAGCAACCTGGTCCAATGAGCAGCAGGAAATGTCCTTCTATTTCCTGGCAGCGGTCGCAGCACGTAAAGGATTCTATCCGTTAGCCCTTGAACTGGTAGAAAAAGGACTTGTGAAAAACAGCCACAACATTAAAGCAAGAGGTTTAAAAGCAGCAATCCTTCGTAAACTTGGAAGAACAGAAGAAGCAAAAGCATGGCTTAAGGAGAATGAGAAAGTTGACTGCTTCGATTATGTATCTGCATATGAAGAGATCCTTCTGGCAGAGGCAGACAAACAGGAAGAAATGAAACAGGCACTCAAAGTACGCATGCGTAATTTCCACCAGAACTTCATCCAGGCGGCAATTGATTACATGGAAAGCGGATGCTATGAAGAAGCACTTGGAATGCAGAATATCTGCGACAGAGACTGGCCGATGCTTTACTACTATCGCGCAGAATGCCTGTACAAACTTGGAAAAGAAGCAGAAGCAAAAGAGATGACTGCAAAAGCAGATGCTGCAGATTCTTATTGCTGCTTCCCGAACCGTCTGGAAGACATCAAAGCGCTGGAACTGGCAATGAAACTTCAGCCGGAACTTCCGAAAGCTTACTATTATATAGGTAACTTATGGTATGATAAACGCCAGTATGACAAGGCCAAAGAAGTATGGGAAAAATCCGCAAAACTGGATGACAAGTTCCCAATCGTATTCAGAAACCTTTCTCTGGTATATTACAATAAATACCAGGAGCCACAGAAAGCAAAAGAAGTACTGGAACATGCTTTTGCGCTGGATACTACAGACAGCAGAATTTTCCTGGAACTGGATCAGTTATATAAGAAATTAGACTACTCTGTAGAGAAACGTCTGGAGTTCTATGAAAAATATCCGGATACCTTTGTGAAACGTGATGATGTATTTATTGAATATATCACACTTCAGAACTATATGGGAAATCATGAGAAAGCATATGAACTTCTTATGGGAAGAAAGTTCCATCCATGGGAAGGCGGAGAAGGCAAGGCAACCACTCAGTACACCCGTGCACTTGTAGAAATGGCTAAGAAAGCTATCGCAAAAGAAGACTGGACACAGGCAAAAGAGACCCTTGAGAAAGCCCTTGTATATCCGGAGAATCTGGGCGAAGGAAAACTGGAAGGTTCCAAAGATAATAACATCAATTATTATCTGGCACTGACAGAAAAAGCACTTGGCAATATAGAAAAAGCACAGCAACTTTTCGCTGAAGCAACCACTGGAACCGATGAACCGGCAGGAATGATGTTCTACAATGATCAGCCAGCAGATATGATTATGTATCAGGGACTTGCATTAAAAGAGCTGGGCCAGCCAGTTGCTGCAAATTCCAGATTCTACAAGCTGATCAGTTATGGGGAAGCTCATATTTATGATGAGGTGAAGATGGACTACTTCGCAGTATCCTATCCGGACCTCCTGATCTTCGATGAAAACTTCACCAGAAAGAATAAAGCACATTGCTGTTATCTGATGGGACTTGGAAACCTCGGCCTCGGAAACCTGGAAAAAGCAAAAGAGCACTTCGAAGAAACTCTCCAGCTTGATCCGCACCATTTGCTGGCTAGACTGTATCTGAGAGGAATTCAGTAATTTTCATAAATTGTTATATCGATTTCAAAAATTACATATGCTATAAAGCCAGTAGGCAAAAGAAGCGATATAATTCAATGCAAGTCAAAAGCCCTCAGTAGTGCGAATACTGAGGGCTTTTTGCTGGGATTTTCTGGAATTTAAGTTGCTTGTCGGTAAGAAAAGTAATAAAATAAGCAGTAAGAAAAACATTTGTCTAAGGAGGAAGTAGATATGAAAAAAGTCAAAAATCTGGTTATTGCATTATTCCTGGCGTTTACATTTATTGTAGCGGATCTTGCAGCAGCACCAGCAACAGCACAGGCGGCCGGCACTCTTAAATTTGCAAAGTCGATAACACTTATGAGAGAAAATGGAACAGATGGAACGGGAACATATGGAATAATGAATTCAGTGAAATCCGATAAGATCCTGAATTTAAAATCCAGCAACACAAGTGTAGCGACGGTAAAAAACGTGCAGTTCAGAGGTGATCACTCGATTGCTATAAAAGGAAATAAACAAGGTACAACTACAAGTATCATTTACAATACAGAGAAAAAATGGAAAAAAATATTCTTTTAAATCCAAAGTTTCAGTATTCAATTATACCAATCCACTGAGTAAATGTACTTTTGGAAAAACAGATTACAGTAAACAGTTTGATAAGGGAGATCACTACTTTGCTTCTTTCGGTACTGCAAAAAAAGGAAAAATAAATATTGCTGTTAAGAAGGGTTACAAATTAGATAGTTTATATTTCTGCGAATATGGAACCGGGGCACGGAAAAAGATTAAGAGTGGAAGTATCATTACTCTGGATAGCCAGCACTATTTAGAGATAAATTACAAGAATACCAGCAAAAAATATTCATATACCATGCTTCTGGGTGGCACAATATAAAACATGGCAGATGTATCAGTGAAATTTTTTATAAATTTCTTGAAAGAATAATCAATGAGTAAAAAAGGGGAGAACCGATTATTTCGGCTCTCCCTTTTAAAATTCCTGTTATGAAATTATTCTCCGAAGTATCTCTTAAGCAGACCAGCGAATGCTTTTCCGTGTCTTGC
>UMID01007210.1_pt1 | contig 14226 bp, 27 predicted proteins | sample 1965691 | NCBI WGS metagenome assembly UMID01 (sample SAMEA4836115, study PRJEB28245) | human gut metagenome | biome: gut microbiome; material: fecal sample | place: Denmark | collected 2008 | reverse complement strand
GGCCTCCAGTGGCTCCACCGCGCCGCACTGGGCGCACCGTCTCAGCCGCCGGGCCTGATAGTCCTCCAAGTCCTCCAGCGCCGTGTCGTTGACCCAGGAAAACAGGCCAATCCCCCCGTCCGGGTTGCGGTAGTAGGCCACATACTGGGTCACCATGTCGTCGGCCGTGCCCTCGCCGCCGCTGCCCTTGACGTCGGGCTCCTCCTCGGCCTCCTCGGACACGTCCACGCCGTAGGTACGCTTGATGTACCCCTTGGTCTGCGGAATTTTGAGAATGATGTAGTCCATATCCTCCACTCCGGTATAAACCCCGTCCTGGGGAATGATCTGCTTGGGGTGGAGGGTGGAGACGGCCAGCTCTCCCACGGTGGCGCTGCCCGCCTTGCTGTTGTCCCACTCCACCAGGAAGGCCCCGCCGCCCTGTATGGGGATGGTGCGCTCCATGATGTCGTTCATCTGCTCAAAGGGCAGCCGGTCCAGCTCGTTGCGTAGCGTGTCCTCGATGAGCTTGGCCCGCCACTCGTCCTCCCTGCGCCGGGGTGTGACCTTGGGCTGGGGAATGTTGCTGTCCACCTGGCTCTCCACCAGCTCGGCGCACAGGTTGCGCACGTGGGGAGTCTCCTTCTTCCGGGCGGTGCAGACGATGGGGCGGATGCGGTTGCAGCCCTGGTAGAGCTCCTCCCGCCCGTCCATTTTGGACAGCTCCGGCTCATACGCCGCGTTGGCCCGCCCGAGCCTGTCCTGCCACAGCCGCAGCCGGTCTTTGTCTCTCTTTTTCATCGTTTGGGCTCCCCCCATTTCTTGATCAGGTATTCCCGCTCCTCCGGGCTTGCGTTGTTATAGTCCTCCCACATGGAGTCGTCCCACACCGCGCCGCCCGCCTTCCGGCCGGCCTCCACAGTGTATCTCTGCTGCGGGCGGATGTGGTGGGCAATGGCCAGGGCCATGACGCAGTCGTCGTGCGCGCCCTCCTCGGCCCTCGGCTTGTAGTCCTCGCCCCGGACAAAGGTAAGCATCTCCTGTAACGTGGTCTCGTCGGACACGATAGTAATGTCCTCCCGCACGGCCCGGATCAGTTCGGAGAGGATGACGGGCCGCGTCTTGGTGCTTGTCCAGAACCCAAACGCCCGCTTGATGCCGTGGGTGTAGTCGTCCACCACCTCCCGGACGTACTGGTTTGGATAGCCCAGCCGCTCCAGCGTCAGGATGGGATAGGTGCTCCAGTTGGCCTCCACGCCCACCAGCGCGGTGTTGTACCACATGCCCAGGCAATACACCTGCATGGAGTACAAATCCTCGTCGGTCTGGTGGCGGAGGACGGCCACCTGCTCCCCGGTGCGGTTGTCTAGCACCTGGGCCACGAAGCTGTCCGAGCCGTCCCCGGCGGTGTCGCCGCCGATGACATAGGGCACGCCCGCCTCCGGCGCACGGTAGACCTTGATAAAGCCCCCCGGATCGTCCACCCACCGGATACCGGATACCGCCCGCCCGTCGTAGTCATACGCAAAATACCCCACCCGCACCGGCTGGATGTGCTCCAGCAGCCGGGCGGTCACGGCCTTTGCGTCGAATACGGTCTTTCCGGTGACGCCCCACTGGCCCAGGCAGTAGACCATGTAATAATACTCGTCTGTGTCGCGGAACGCCTCCAGAGTCCTCACCGCCTCCTGGGTGAGAAAGCGGTTGTCCCTGTATGTGGACTCGTGCACCGTGGCCCGGAGGTCTCTCCGGTCAAAAAACCGCCCCTTGAGCCAGTGGGTAATGGAGATGGGGTTGAAGGTGAGGATCATCTGGAGGTAGTAGGGACACTGTGTCCGCAGGCGGATGTCGAGCTGGTTAAAGTCGGCCTCCAGCAGCTCCGACGCCTCCTCAATCCATATCCCGGTGATGTCGTAGATGGATTTGAGCTTTTCCACGTCGTCCAATCCGGCAAAAAGTATCTCGGAGCCGTTTGGGAACACAATGCGCAGCTCTCCCCGGTTGACCACGGCCCCGCAGTCCGGGTAGTGCTCGGCAAGCTGCCCCCGGAGCTGAGCAAAGCAGCTCTCCCGCAGGGTCTTGGCCACCTTGCGGCACACTAGGAACCGGTGTCCCGGCTCTGAAACACAGCGCTCCAGCACCTTGCGCCCGGCAAAGATGGACTTGCCAGAGCCGCCTCCGCCCTTGAGCACCAGATAGCGGCTCTCACAGGCAAACAGGGGCATAAAGGTGTCGTTGCTGGTGTCCCTCAGATGGTTGTACCAGACGGCCAACTGGGCCAGCTTGTCAGTTGTCAATCGTCCTCGCCGCCTCTCTGATGGCCGCCAGCTTGTCGGACAGGGTCATCCCGTCCGTCTCCTCCTGTTTGGGCTTCGCCGCCTCCAGCGCCGTAAACTTATCAATCAGCGTCCCCAGCGCCGTGGTGATCTGCGCCGGCGTGGCCTCCGCCAGCTTCTCGGGGTCGTTGAGCGCGGCCAGCCCCTTGCCTATAATCTCGCACACAAGTCCCTTCTGACTCTCCATGTAGACCAGGATATCGGCGGTGTTCTCCTCTTTTTTCTGTTCACACTTTTCCACAAAATCCGCACTTTTCAGCACAACGTTCTTGACCGTGGTAGCAGATACGCCGTTGATTTTGGAGACAGCGTTATAGCTGCCCAACTGCACATAGTCAGCAATGATTTTCTTTTTTTGCTTGTCCGTCAGCCGTGCAGCCATGTCACCACCTCTCGCCTAAGTAGAGTCTTCAAATTCCCCCACCGCCACCGACAGAGCGCGCCCTCTCTCTTTCTTTTCGGGGGAGGTTAAGGGGGGATTATAGGGGGGTAAGAGATAGGGGGATCGGGGGGAAGGGAGAGGGGGGATAAAGGGGGCCATCAAGAGGGGGACCTTTTCTTTCTCTCTCCCTTGCTTTCGTTTTGCTTTTGAAATGCTTTTAAATGCTTTTCGCCGCCTACTGTCGAGCTCTGGCTCGGATACGGCCAGCCGTCACAGCCTGTTAAGCGATACACCCGTGTGAGTTGATAGCCTCCCTCGTCTCCTGCAACTGCAGGGCGGCAAATATTTTTCAAGATATGTATTGACAATATCATATTTTATGATATAATTAAGTCATAAAAATTAAAGAGTACAACATAGGAGGTAAACTCATGAAACACTATGAATACTGTGTCTGCAAAGACGGCTGGATGATGGGTGCTTATATGGACGACAAGAAGGGCGCCGAGGATTGTGCCGCTCGTTATGCCTCCCAGTATCCTGACAGCAAGGTTGAGATTAAGGTCAATGTCTATGACGAGATGGAATACCGTTATTTCAAGGAGGTTGGTTGCTAATGACAAACAGAGAGGCATACGTGTTTGGCTGGGTGTTCGGCCGGCTCAACGCGGCGGCATATCCGCAGGAGATCGGCGGGGATCTCACCCTTGCCGCTCAGCGCCCGTATACAGCACTCGCCAGAGTCATTTCCGACGCTCACCGGCTTGGCCTCCTAAAGGGGGATCTCGACCGGCAGGTTGCTGAGGCGCTTTGCGAGATCACCAGCATCGACCCGCCTGTGGAGGGAGGCTCTGAAAAGTTCCAGCCCCTTGAAATGCAGGGGGCGTGGCAGTTAGGCTATTTTGCCGGTAAAGGCAAGCGACCGCTTGCGCCTGTCGAGTTTGATATTGCCGCCGCTAGGAAGGCCAAAGGCTTGACTCAAGCCCAACTTGCGGATGCGATGGACGTTAACCAGGCCGTGATATCCCGCTGGGAGAGCGGCAAGGTCAGCCCCAATGCCGGGAATTTGGACAAACTGAAAGAAATTCTGAGCTAATCCTGCCGCCCCTCCGGGGGCGGCTTTTTTGCCCTCTCCAGCTCGTGCGCTTTTGGGGGCATAGATACCCCTTGCGGGGTATGTTGCGGGTTTGGTCAGGCTTGCCGCGGGCCTGTATGTAATCCGCTGTGCGGTATCACATCACAATTACTATACGAATCTTCGTCAGCCGTCCTGTTACAATCCGGCCTTGTCCTAAGACAGCCGGAACCACACCTACATCCGTCAGCCTCACAGGGGTAGGCCAGTTTCATCGTATAGCAATCACGGTACATCTCAACCCCTCCGCTGGTGTCGTCAGTAGGAACCGTTCATCTTTATATAGCCGGGGTCAGCCAATTAAATATTCTTCGCCCTGCCGCTTTCGCACAGCGCACAAGGAAGGCCCGTCTGCTTTTAACCTGTGGTGCCATACATCTGGTGCCACCGCCCGCCTCATGCGGCGAGGAGCGGCATATGGCGGACAGTAGGTTGTCCAGCCGCCCATTGGCATTTAATTTAATCGCGCAGTGCCTCTTTTGCTTTCCATCTGCGTTTGGAGCCGAGAGGCGGCATTGAGCCGCCACACGTCCACGACGTAACGGGCCGCCGCTTCCGCTTCTGCTACTGCACTCGGCATATGTGCGCTTCCCGCTTAGATTATCACACGCCTGTGCCGCAACACCGGAGCGACCGGCAGCCAGTCTCGCATACAGACGCAGTTTTCAGCGGGCATTGTCATTCTCTCTGAGGAATTGCGCTACGCTCAGATCATCCGGGCGCGACCCGGCCTCTGGAGGCCATCAGCAGACTCGAACTGCTGCAACGGCATACACCGCTCTACTCATTCCTTTATGGCCGTATATAAGGCGGATTCCGTCTCTACACGCTCCGCCGGGCGCAGCCGCTTTCTATGTGTCGGCACACCGGGGCAGGTCATAGCTGCCACCGCTTTTTTGCCCGACACTATGACTGTCGGCTCTGCCGCATGGAGGGCGCGACCCTCCGCCCAGTTTATCGGGTGGTTTTCAGCCTGCGGCATATTGCACACAGAGGGGGTGGCGGCAGATGCACCGACGCCACCCCATCCGTGTGAAGGAGGAAGGGGAATGAAAGAGAATGGGAGCGCAGGGGTATACGCTCCCACACTCCCATTTTAAAGTAAGATTCTTTCTTTGCTGTCCAAAAAAGGACAATTTAAAAATTTTTACCTGAAATTTGTTCGCCCTGTTAAGTAGTCCAAACTTACCTCATAGTAGTCGGCCAATGCAATCAAGGCTGTCATATTAGGACGCGCCTCCCCACGCTCATACTTTCTTACCGCACCACTCGGTAGCCCGCATAACTCCGAAACCGTCACCATGCTTTTGACTGGTCTTTTCTCTTCTCTTAACCGTCGCAGCCTCTCCGGGAACTCGTTCAAGGGCTATCCCTCCTTCGGCGGGTCTGGGAGGGACATCCAGTGGGTGACACCGCCCGGCTCTCTTTCTCCGTGTGGTGTAATGACACGCCACTTCTTTCCCATGTCACTATGCCAGCCCATCATGGTCTGCCAGCGTTCATGCCAAAACGCCACCACAAGGACATCCGCTTGACTTTCCGGCAGCCTGTCCTTGACGCTAATCCACTCGCTCATGTTGCCCGCCCTCCCCGTCGTGGATGTTGCCGATGACAAAATGGCGCTTGCTCAGTTTGTACGGATGTAGTGGGGTGCTGCTTCCGCTTCCAATTCCAGTTGTGAAACATGGGATTCTGAGATCTGTGTTAAAAATAACTGGCTCTCTTGATCCGTTGTAGCTCAAAATATCACCCTCAAAAATCTTCACGCCGTTCTTGTCGGTCAGGCCGGTATACTGGCAGACCGTGGAGGGGTCAACCTCAAAGAAACCTCCGAGCATGATACCTTTTGTGGGCGGGTCTGCCCTGGCCGATACCAGCCGCGGTAGAATGTACGCTCCGGGCATAAAGTCGGCATCTTCCGGGACATCCACAATGTTTCCCTCCACCCACTCGCCGTTATCCAGCCGTTGGGCCTTGAAAAGTATTTCTCTGGTCATTTGGCACCTCCGATTGTTGGTATATAATCCATACTGAACGGAACTTCCTCCATCATTGCTCCGCAAGGGCAGGTATACAGTTCGACCCGTTCATCTTCGGAAATATCGTCAGGAAAGTCTACGCTGAAAAAGAACCCGCAATCAGGGCATTTCAAGGAAATCATTGGGCACCTCCGATGATCTCGTCCAATGTGGCCCGCCTTATGCTCCTCAGCGTAGGAAACGTTTCATCAAGGTTATCAAGACTGCCCTTATAGTTGTCTTCGTCATCATACATGTAAAATGTCTGTCCCACTATATCAACGTATGCCAATGTTTTAACAACTGGATATAGCACTTTGATAGCCTTCGCCCTCTCCACCTCCTGCTCCGTCCAGCGTGGCTTGCGGGCGATGTTTTCTGGATGATTTATGAGATTGTTAAGACATTCCACAGTGGAGAATCCCCAGCAGTCATTTGATATTTCAATCTGGAATGTCCCATATTTATTGATACGAAATCGCCCTAACGTGTTTCCTCTAATTTCAAACTTTTCTTCTGGTTCAACCCCAAGCACCTCGCAAATTCTCGGCTTGTCCATGTTGGCCTCCTCCTTGATTTTCAGGTACTTTTCGATGGCTTCGTCCAGGTTGTCCTCCTTTCGCTGGCCGTAGGAGCAGAAATCATCCGGCTTGACCGGGTACTCCATATCGTGCTTGCCCATCCGGTAGCACAGTCGCATGAGCTGGTTGTGCCGTTTTGTACGGAACTCTCGGTAAAACTTGCACTCCCGGCACCTGACCACAGGCACGGCGTCGATGGTGGGCAGGCTATCAAACATCCGCTGCATGACAGCTCCAGTCACCCCATCACCACCAAAGCACTCTCGTGCATTATCCGCATCAACTAGTCTCATGATCGGCCTCCTCGTCCATGAGAGCGCCGCACGAAGGGCAAAACATAAATTTACTTGGCTCAATGCCCCAGTTGTTATTTTCGTCTTGATGGAATAAAGAAACCCCACAGTTTGTACAGCATACCCCAGAACCATAATCTGACCAGAAAGCGTACCGCACCTCCGCAACGTCGGCGGCGGGGAGCCCCTCAAAGTCCGAAACAACAGAGGCACATGATTCGTCTGCGAAAAGCCATAGCAGATTGATAGCATCCGCCTTCTCGATGTACTCCTTCATTCCTCCGCCTCCCACTGTTTCTTCATGTCTTCGTATAACTCTTCCATCTTTCGATTCCACCCCTTGAGCTTCCACAGGACAAGCAGGCCAAGCGCCATCCACTCCACAGCAGCTATGATCGTCAGAATATCAGCCATCCTGCTCCCTCCGTAGTGCGGCCTCATATTCTTCTTTTTTGATGACCCCGGTCACTTTCATGGTATACAATCCATCTTCATCTTTTGGGTTATAGATGGACACCACGCCATATCCGGGCTGGAACACCACGACCCGCCCCTCCCTGTCCGCCTGGGCCAGTTCGCGGAGGCGTTCAGGTGTTATACCAAGGGCTTGTCCGGCCAGCTTTAAAACATCATCCTCATTAAATGCCCGCTTTAGGTCCTCTGGCTCCAGGCCCGTGTCCTCGTATGCGGCGAGGCGGTCACAGACATCTTTATTCATTTGTCCATATAGGTGGGGCTTGAAACACGCCCTGCCATCGGCTGATCTTCTGGTCAACCGTTCCATGTCAGTCCTCCTTTTGGCCGTCCCACTTCCATGCGGGGCAAAGTTTGTGCAGGTCCTCTACTGCCGCATCCCTCTCCCGCTTCACCTGCTCCAGCTCGGCCTCTTGCTCTTGTAATAGCAAGTGCCTCCTATCAAGTTCTTTCGCCTGTCGAAATACTAAGTCCACATTACTTTTTAGCCCGGTCCACAGCTTCTCGTTTTCGGCCTGGAGCGTGGAGAGGGCGTCAGCCGCCTCTATACACAAATCCATGATTTCCAGTGTTGCCTTGTCCTTGTACAGGCTTTCGGTTCGCAGCCGCTCAATCAGCTTCTCAATGTTCATCAGGTGTCCTCCTCCGCTGGCTGCTGGAGCCACTCCAAGCATTCTTGCACCTCGCTCATTTGCCAGCCTTCAAAGCAAAGCAGATGCGCCAACTCCTCGTCGCTCATGGCCCGGATGCGTTCGGCGTTGGACAAAATTCGTCCTGGTTTGTACTGAGGGCACCAAGAAATTCTGGCCGTTGTACCGGCGTTATTGCAGTCATTTTTGCAAGTAATGCAAATCGTTTTCATGCGTTTTCCTTCCTCTCCGGCGGCCCATCCCAGGCCGTCCAGTATTGTCCGTACAGATCCATAGAAAACGGCTTGATGTGCTTGCAGTACAGATACCCATCCCTGCACCCCTCTGCAATCTCCAGGCCGCCCCATTGGAGCTGGGCTATCCCTGCGCCCTCAATGTAGATTGCGGTCTCCTGGGTGATGGATTCTAGCTCTACGCGGGTATATTGGTGTCTCATGGCGATACCTCCGGCGGGCGGCGGTATACCTCCGCGCTCAGAATCGAAGCGCGGGTGTTCCAGGCAGTAATTGCCTCATTTTTGTGGGTGTTGTAGTAGTCGTTGTCAAAACTGACTACTGCTCCGCACTTTTTGCACTTGAAGAAATTCAGGCCGCCAAATCCAATTACTCTACGTACATGTCCTTTGCAAAACGGACACGCCAGCAGCATCCCCGCATCCGTCAGCCGCTTGGCCGCCTCTTTATTACCAAGCAGGGCTAATTTGATATCATCCATGTATAATTCCCCTCTCTATGTCCGCTATGGCCCGAAAGATCGGGTAAAACTGTTGGGGGACTACGGCGTTTCCGTAACACTGCATCCACTGTTTGTACTGCGGATATCCCCCCATCCAATCGGGAATCCCATCATCCATTCCGCAAACTGGGGGGTGATGTACTGCCCAATACGTTCCGGGAAGATAATTCCAAGGCTGGCGCTCAGCGTTTGTCCGTGTTTTCCGCTGTGCTCCTGTGGTGTCTGCCTGCGGATCGGCTTGAAGTCCTGACTTGCCCTTGGAGATGCCAAGAATACAAACCCTGTATCTTTCATGGTGCGCTCCGACAGCACAAGCCGGAATACTGAACGTCCAGACTTCGTATCCTTCTTTTTCCAAATCGGTGCAAATGGACTCATGTATTGTAGATAAGATGCCATTAACATTTTCGCCAACAACATACCTCGGCCGCAATTCGTCAATAACTCGCAGGAACTCTGGCCATAAGTGCCGTTCATCATTTTCTGCAAGCCGTTTCCCGATAACGCTGTGTGGCTGGCAGGGGAATCCGCCCGAAATAATGTCAACTGTTCGCAGTCCTGTCTTTTCATAGAAACTCTCCTTCGTCAGCGTGCGGATGTCCCGCCAGCGCGGCACGTCCGGCCAGTGTTTTTCCAGCACGCGGGTGGGATAATCCGCCCACTCGCACTGTCCGACGGTGGTAAATCCGGCCCACTCGGCGGCAAGGTCAAGTCCCCCGATGCCGGAGAAGAGGGAGAGATGCGCCAGTTTCGTCGCCTCGTGGTCGCCCAGAAGGGCGCGCGTCTTATCGTCCATCGTTCGGTTCCTCCTTGCAAGTTTTCCACCGCTCTTTTCTGCTGCACGTCCCGCCAGCCGCATCACAAATGCTCCTGGACGAGCAGCGTTCACATGGCCCCGCCATAAAAAACTGTTTCATGTACTCTTTGGTGGTTGATATGGAGTATCCGGTGGCCTGGGCTATCGTCTCCGGCCCATATCCGTCCAGCGCCATGCGCTCCACGATCGGCTCCATCGCGTCCAGGCTGCGCCAGGGTGCCACCGCTCCGCTGATGCCGTAGGGGTCTGCGGTTATCACGGCCTACACCTCCTCCACACGGATTCCGCGCCCGGCCATGAGCTTTTTCTTCAGCTTGTATTCTTTGGTCTTGTAGCCCTTCACGTCCTCAACCACGGTCTCCCAGCGGGTGTCTACACCCTCTTTGACCGCCCGGCGGTACGAGAAGTCGGCCCGGTACTTGATGGCCCGAACACGCTCGCCCAGCGGTGTCGTGAACGCCTCCTGGAGTGTGAACTCCGGCTGGAGCTTCAGATCCCGAATCTCTCCGGCACAAAGCCGAAGCATGAGCTGGTCATACCGTGCGGCCTCTTTCTGACTATCGAAAGTGATGCCATTTCGCACCGCCTTCTTGTTGCCGTATTTATTCACAGGGCAAGGCCCCTTTCGTCAAGAATGTCCATCCAGGCCGCCGCGGTCAGCCCTGCCTTTTTGGTCTCTTCCCAAGTGTCCGGCACCCCAGCTGCCCGGCGCTGACAGCGAAGATCCTGCCACCGCTCCCGCAGGGACTCGACCGCGGGGTCTATGTAACGGGCAGTTGGAGTCGGCAGACTTTGTGTTTTCGGCCTCTCCGGCTGCGGGCAGCGGGAGGAGATATCGGTCGGGTCAGGCCAGTATTTTTGCGTCCGGAAGTAGCTCACTACGGCCTCCCGCACGTCGTCCACAGAGTAAGGGGCCAGCGTCAGCGCCCAAACAGCCCGCAAAGCATTGTCCCTGAGGCGAGGGTCTTTAGGCCGGTAGAAAGCAAATAGCTCGAACAGCTTGTCCGTGTCCTCACGGGTCAAAATATCACGTCCTTCCTGTACTTCTACCGGAAGTCTACCGATAGAAGCCTTCTTCTCCTCCAAATTACCGCCATTCTCTCAGGAGAAGGAGGAGGAACGGGGGGATAATAGGGGGATAGAGATAGGGGGTGTGGGGGAAAGAGGAAGGGGGGCAGAAGGGGGGCGGTCGTCGGAATACTGCACGGGGCACACCCCGCCGTCTATCCCTGTTCGCCCTGGCTCTTATGGCCGATACGCCTGGAAGCGTTGTCGATTAAAATGGCAGCTCCCCGTCATCATCCGTCAGCTCTTCGAACTCCGCCCCACCAGACCCCGGTTCCGCCGGGGGCGGTGTATAGGCTCCGCCGGATTCCGCACCGCCTTCCGCGTCCCGCTTGGAGTCGCCGAAGTAGACATGCTCGGCCAGTACTTCGGCGGTGCGGCGCTTGTTGCCGTCCTTATCCGTCCAGTCCCGGAGCTGCAAACGGCCCTCCACCACGGCCATGCGGCCCTTGGTGAAGAAGCGGGAGACAAATTCGGCGGTCTGACGCCAAGCCACGATGTCGATGAAATCGGTGCCCTTCTCGCCGGTGGCCTTGTCCTTGAAGTCCCGATCCACCGCCAAGGAGAAGTTTGCCACAGACACCCCGCTCTGCGTCTGGCGCAGCTCGGGATCACGGGTCAGACGGCCCATGAGAATAATCCGGTTCAGCATGTATGCTCCTCCAAAACAACGGTGGTGACGGAAGGCTGGGGCTCCTCATAGCCCCGCACGTCCTGCACCTCCTCCACGGTCTGGATGCCCAGCAGTACCTCGGGGCAATGGGCGCGGGCAAAGAAGGAGGCGGCCCGGTACATCATCATCTGACGGGGCATGGTTTTCCACTTGGAGCCGCCTTTATCCATCCAGCCCTCGTCCTTCGCCATTTTCAGGGTGATGGTGTCGGAGACACACTGTGTTCCGTTGGCCAGGCGGGTAGCGCGAGCAAAGCAGCCCTCGGAGGGAGTTCCGGTCTCGCCCACAAATACATATTCCAGCGGCGTGAACTTGCCGCAGCCGTTGACCGCGGCCGCGCAGAAGGAGCCGCTCCAGGCGGGCTTTCCCTTCACCACATAGAGGTTCTGCATGACCATCATGGGAGAGAGCCCCTGACGGTTGGCAAGGTCGATAGCAATCAGGCAGTTCTCCGGGCTGTTGCGGTAGCTGTCCGGTACCAAGCCGGAGCGGGAGAGCATACCAGCGGTGCGGTACGCCAGGTTCATCAGTTTGGTGTCGTTCCACATGGTCAAGCCGCCGGGTATTGCGGGTGCGGGGGTAAGAACCGGGGCCTCAGCGGCCTCCTGGGCGGTTACAACTTCATCAGGCATTGCGTTTCCTCGCTTTCTTTTTTAACGCACTGTGGAGGGTCAAGAGCGCCTCCGGTAGCGCGTCGTCTCGGTCGAAGGGCTGGAGCTTATAGGTTCCATCCTTCTTCAGATGCAGAATAAAGAGCTTGTCCACGGGAAGCCCCTGGGCCTCCAGCAACCAGCGGTAGAGGTTGAGCTGGGCGGCACAGAGGGGGCTATGGATTGTATAGCTGGTCTTGATATCCACCAGGGAGCATACGCCGTCCACGAGGCCGTAACGGTCAATGGTGCCCGCGTAGCGGCGCTCCGGGTGGTGGGAGGCGTACTCAATTTTCCGCCACTCCACCGCGTGTTCCCGGCGGAATTTCAAATAGGCTTGTAAGTAGGGTAAAATGGCGTCCTGCACATCCACGGAACCGAACTTATCCAGCGACTCACAGGCTTTGTGGACGGCGGTGCCCCGGTCTGCGGCGTTGTCGAGCCTCCATTGTGCTACATCTCCGTAAATCTCGCGGGAAAGAAAGCGGCACAACTCGGATACGCTGGGCAGCTCTTCCCCGTCCAGGGTATACTTGTGTCCCTGGTCAAAAAACAGCAGTGTTGCCATCAGCTTTCCGCCCAGCTTTCAAAGTCGGGGCCATCCGCGTCGCTGCCCTCGCAGTATTCCTTAAACTGCTGGAGCACCGGCTTCATGTAGTCCTCATTGATGATATCCCACATGAACTTGAACCACTTCCTGGGCCATGCCTCCGCATACTCCACAACCGTTTCCGGGGCCTTGATTTCCTCCTGGCACTTAGTGCAGATAGAGCCAGTATCATAAGAGTACAGGTCAGCCCCACAGCGGGCGCAATAGCCTGTTGGAGCCTTCTCCTGCGTGTCACATAACGGGTTTGTGCAAATCATGCCTTCTTCCCCTCCTCCAGCGCGGCCCAGACCGCGGTTTTCTTTCCGCTTCTGGCCTTGCGCTTATCAATGACGCCGACCAGCCGCAGGGCCTTCAGCTCCGTGAGGCGGGGCCGGACAGAGTTCTTATCCGAAAATCCGAGGGTGTCCGCCAGCTCCTCCGCCGTCATTGGCCCCCGCTTCCGCAGGGTGGTGTAGATCAGTCTGCGGCGGTTGCTGGCCGCCATCTGGATATCCTGATACGCCTCGCGGCGCGTTTCCTGTGTAATCCCCATTGACAAATCAGCTCCTTTCCCTGATAATAAGGGCAGATGTTCTTTCTCTTGCCGCCCTCCGGTCTCGCACACCGGGGAGCGGCGCTTTTATTCGTAAATAACGGCCTCCGCCCGTGTAATAAAGTGATGAATGCCAGTGGAGCACTCGTTCCATCGGTTATCGTCGAAATCAGTCACCTCAACGGTTTCGCCTATGGCATAAACAAAGTTCGGATCAAAATTACTCCTTACTTGGTCACCCCCAGGATTCCCGTTGATATCTGTGATACTCAATACCTTGGCCTTACTGGCGCGGCATTTTCGGCTAGTAGCGGAGGACCGGCGTGCATCTGCGGGGATTTCCAACTCCACAACAAGGCCACTTGCCTTTTTATAGCCGATATAAGAACCGGAATCTGGGCATTGCAGTGGGTAAAAAGCCGTATGAATATTCCATATCATTTGATCCATAGATGCACAGCTCAGGTCGGCACCGAACAGGTTGGCATTGCACAGGTTGGCACCGCGCAGGTCGGCACGGCCGCCGCCCTCTCCATTCAGCCAAAGGAGATGCTCGTCCAAAATCTTTTTTAAGTCCATTTTGCTTCCTCCTCAATGTGGGATTACAATGGCCGCCCAAACATCGTCGATGCTCTCCGCGCCCTCCAGGCCGGTGATCTGGATGGTGAGCGGGCCGGTGGGCGTGGGGGCCGGGGTGGTGGTTGCCGCCGGGGTTTCAATGACTGGCTGTTCCGGTTCCTGGTTCCAGACAATTTCGATCAGTGCAACCAGCGCCAACAAAAAGAACAGGTATACGGTAGTCACGATCAGTTGCTTTTTCATAGGCTCGCTGCCACCAGAATAGCCAGCACCAGCGCCGCTCCGGCAACCACCGCCAGTTGTACCCGCTGGGCCACCGCCTGCGCCTGCTGTACCCGGCGGCGGTAGGCCCGGTAGCTGTACGCCTTTGCGCGCCTGTCGCGCTCGGCCTGATGATTCATTCTGTCGTCACCTCCTTGTATGGGACGCCGACGATCTCACAGACCTCCCGGCCTGTAAAATGAAGCACCCGTGCCATCAAGGCGAAATCCTGTAGGGGCGTCGTCTGAAATGACTTTTTCTTTCTGCGCAGATATGTAACAGGAACGACGCCCAAACGGTTGGCGACATCTATATCATATTTCAGGTCATTCTCAAATTTTGCTTTTTCGAGTGCCCGCATCAGCGCCTTTTCTCTGCGCTGCTGGTCTGTCATTCTCAATTTTGGCATTCTGATTCCTCCTCGTATAATAAGTTTCAAAGTTAATAGTTTCAGGT
>UMID01029515.1_pt1 | contig 14410 bp, 9 predicted proteins | sample 1965691 | NCBI WGS metagenome assembly UMID01 (sample SAMEA4836115, study PRJEB28245) | human gut metagenome | biome: gut microbiome; material: fecal sample | place: Denmark | collected 2008 | reverse complement strand
CGTGCAAAGTCGCCAGACGCTCTTTGTGCGGTATTGCCTTAGCAAAAAAGGCACCGCAGCCATGCAGCCGCAGTGCCTTTTTTATTTGTGAAACTCGTTTAAAGCAACGATTTCATTATGCGTTCATGCTGGAGTTTTCCGGCAGACCCTTCAGAATGTGAACGAGGAACTTCAGCAGAGCTGTTGCGTCGTTGCCGTCGATTTCACCGTTCTGATCGTAGCAGTCACCATTCAGCATCTGCTGTGCGTTGAAGGTTACAACATTTGCAGCCTTCTTGTTCAGCAGAACTGCGTCTGTAACGTCTACAGCGCCGTCCAGATTGGTATCACCAAGCAGCAGCTGACCCGGAGTGATGGATGCAGCAGTTACGCTGGTGGTGGTAGCATTGCTGTCAGTTGTGGAAGCGTTGCTTGCATCTGTAGTAGCATCGCTTGCATCAGTGGAAGCTGCGGTAGTAGCAGCGGTTGTTGTAGTTGTATCCTTTGTGTCGGTAGAAGAAGTAGCTGTAGTAGTAGAAGATGCATCACGTTCGATGTACGGAGCTTCGTCATCCAGGAAGGAAGCAACCCAGCACAGCGGAGAGTTCCAGTTGATGGTGCACTCGTTTACAGACCATGCTTCTACGTTATCCAGATAGCACTTCATCGGAGCGATAGAACCTACCTTGTAGCCCTGACCCTGAACCATCGGGTCTTCCATGTTGGAGTTCGGACCACCGGACAGAACGCCGTACGGAGCATACGGGAAGTCGTCGCTGTTCAGCTGACCAGACCACCATCTGTGGTGCGGGTAAGTGGTAGAGTGTTCACCGTAACCGGTTACATAACCCTGTTCCAGCGGGTTGCGACCCATCAGGTAGTCCATTGAAGTGGTAACACCGTCAATGTACTTTACTTCCTTAGATGCGTCATATGCCAGAGCCAGTGCCATAGAGTTGTTGATTACCATGGAGTTGGAACCCCATTCGTAACCGCCACTCAGAGTCTTAGTTTCAGAATCGCCTGTACCGGAAGCAGCATTGTACGTCCATACAGTGGTATCATAGTCATGACCTACATACGGGATGCCATATGCAGATTTGTCCTGTACTTCCAGAATGGAGTCAGCTGCCTTCAGAACTTCTGCCTTCAGGGTGTTTACTTCATCCTGAGTCAGCAGGCCCTTATCCAGCATAGCCTGAGAATTTACATACAGGGAGATAGAACCAACGGAGTTCAGAGTACCCCATGTGAACAGGGAGAATGAACCGTTGTTTTCACCACCAACCAGAGTTGTGGAGATTTCCAGAGCCTTTGCGTTGTCAGTACCATAAGCGTTGGTACCATACTTCATCAGTTCATCATAATAGGTCTTGTCGCCTGTTGTGATGTACAGTTCGCAAGCTGCCCAGTAGAATTCGTCGCTGACTTCGGTGTCACCGTACGGGCCACCGCCCTTGTTCTGATCCAGCGGAGCATACATGAGGTCAGCAGAGATACCGCCTTCACCCTTGGTGTCGCCACCCCAGCCAGAGAACTTCTTGAAGTTCTTCTGTGCTGCTGCATAGGTCTTGATTGCTGCATCTTCCATGGTCTTTGCATAAGCTGCATCGTAATCCTTGAACAGACGAGCTGCCTGTGCAAATGTTGCAGAAGCGTTCAGAGTTGCTGCATAGGTAACCGGCTTAACGATTCGCATCGGAGCCTTGTTTTCCTTGTCGCCTTCGTTCTTGTCATACGGAGCAACAGCCAGACCGGTCCACTTGTAGTCGTGAGCCTTGTGGTATACCATACCATCGTCACGCATCATTTCGAGGAAGAAGTCCAGTTCTACCTTGCACTCGTCCAGAATATCCGGAGTACCGTTTCCTGCTTCCGGAATAGACATAACGGTGGAGTTATCGCCGAACTTGTCAGCCTTGCCTACCATGAGGGATCTCTCATACATGTTCATCAGAGTCCACAGAGAGATACCGCCGTTTACAACGTACTTACCATAGTCACCAGCGTCGAACCAACCGCCAGCTACGTTAATGGACTGGCTGTAGGACGGCTTGGAGGTGTAGATGTAAACCCACTTGTCTGCGATGTAAGCGTTATCAGTCGGCCAGTGCTGAGAATCCTTACGAGCCAGAGTCTTCTTGCTGCCTTCCTGGCTCTGCGGAGACGGAATGTACTTGTCTTCAGTATCCATTGCACGGTTCTGATAGAAGTAGTTCAGTGCATAGGTCAGCATGCTCTTGTCGTGGTGCTTTTCATACAGGTTCTTGTCGATGTCAAAACTCTTAGAAGTCTTGCCGGCAACAGTCAGGGTGTAGCCCTTGCCTTCTGTAGTGAAATCTGTGAAGTCGATCTGCTGGGTGTAATCCCAAGCACCAAGTTCATCATACTTGGTGTTGCCGTCGGTAGTGCCGCTGTAAACAACGCTGCCGCTTGCGTCCTTGATCTCGTAGTCATACTTGGTAGTATCACCTTCGGACAGAACAACAGTTGCAACCTTCTTACCATTCGGATAATAACCAACCTGGTTTACTTCAACGCCGGTCGGCTCATAAGCAGCTTCTGCCTGATAGTCAGATGCATCATCGGTCATATCGATGAGTGCCAGGTTGTCGAACCGGATGATGGTATCCTTCGGGAAGCAGTCCATCTTCGCGTAGTTACCCTGACCGCCCATGTGGAAGGTCCATTCTGCGGTACCCTTAACGGTTTCAGTAGCCTGGAATTCATAAGCAACTGTGGTCCACTGGTTTGCCGGATATTCCTTGTTGTACCAAGCATCCCAGCCCTGACCGTAGTCTACCTTGTTACCGGTCTTGGAAGCACTCTTCAGCTTTTCTTCCAGCTGTTCCTGTGTCAGACCTTCTTCGTAAGACAGGGACAGTTCGTCACCATTGCTGTGCCACAGTTCCTGATCATCTTTGGACATGTTGCCCAGTTTTGGGTACATGTGACCGCTGTTAGACGGGTTTACGCTGTAGGTAATACGATAGGTGTGACCGCTTTCAATGGTCAGATTTCTGTGACGGAACTGGCAGTCCCAACGGCTTTCACCGCCGTTTGCAGTACCACCGATGTTTTCCAGCTTGATCGCATAGATACCGTCGGTGATGTCGAACTTCATGACAGCAGTTGCGTTTTCACAAATGTGCCAAGGCAAGCCCTTTCCGTTTTCGAAGGTACCTTCGCCCAGCTCCTCGCCTGCGAACGCTGTCATAGACAGTGCAGTCAGACCTGTAGCGGTAGCAGAAACTGCCATCACTGCAGCAGAAGCGAAGGCAAGTGCCTTCTTGCCGAGTTTTTTCTTCAGCATAAATATCCTCCTTGAAAATTAGAGATTTTTTGATGTTGGAACAAGGGTACGCATGTTCCACTTTCAACGATTGCTTTCGCCGAACACGCCGGCAGATATACGCCGCACCGGATAGGATTCAGACGCAACTATCCCTTACAGGGCATATCTTTCTCGTTTCATTTATTATAGCACATGAAAAATTCATTGTAAAGTGGATTTTCAAATTTCAGTAAAACATGCTAAACAGTTTCCATGCTTTTTGTGCAACTTGCCATATGTAACGACAGATTTTTCGGAAAAAACAGAAAAGAAAAAGGATACAGGCAAAATTGCCCGTATCCTTTTTGTGAAAATTGCCGATTTTTGACAGAGATTAGCCCTCAGCTGGCAGAGTCCTTACGATCGAAACGAGGAACTGGAGCAGTACCGTCGAATCTGCCTGACCAACACCGTCATCGGTGCAGCAGTCAGCATTTGCATACTGCTGGTCGTTCAGGATTACCACGCCGGCAACCTTCTTGTTCAGCAGAACTGCGTCTGTGATATCCACACGGCCGTCCAGATTCACGTCACCGTACAGGCTTGCCTTTACGCTCGGCTTCGGACCGTTGGTAGCGGTGGTTGTCTGCTTGGTGGTAGTTGTGGTGGAAGCGGTGGTCTTGTTGGTAGTTGCCTTGGTTGTAGATACAGTGGTAGTGATCTGACCGCTGCCGTTGTAAGCGTCTGTGTAAACTGTAATAGAATCGATAGTGAACTTGTTGCAGTCGATCCACCATACGCCGAACTTCAGTTCGCCGCCGTACTGGGTCTGAATGATCGCAGAAGTTGCAGAATCCACATCCCATACGATGCTGCCGGTCTTTCCGCTGATGGTCTGTTCCATATCCTCGGACTGTGTCCAGTAATCCGGAGCCACGCTGGTGGAAGAACCGAATGCACCCTGCCACTTGCCGATCTGCTTCTTGCTGGTGGAGAGGTTGATCTCAACCTTGGTGACCTTTTCGCCTGCCGGAACGCCCAGATCGGACCACTTCCAGCCCAGCATCTTATCGCTTGCCGGCAGCTCATCATAAACAATTGCCTTATTAATATCCTTGGTATACTTACCGCCGCTGGAAGGCTTTGCAGTAGTAGTGCCAGGTGTTACGTTGCCGTAGTGCAGAACGACCTTGTCGATCTTGACACTGCTTGCATCCGGATAGAAGACCATTGCCTTGACAGTCTGACCCACGTTGGACGGGATCACATAGTCTGCGGTGCACTGACCGTTCGAACCAACATTGACCTCAAAGTCAGTCTGTTCCCAGGAACCAGTCCATGTGCCGAATGCACCGCTGGAGTTGGTGTCCTTGGTAGAAATGGTGTAGTACAGCGTTGCAGACTTTGCACCGTTGGGAGCAAACTCTGCGTACAGCTGCTTGTCGCCTGCGGTACCGGTCTGTGTGCCGGTTGTAATGTTTGCAGTCTTGTCATCGCCGCCTGCCGCAGCAGTAGTAGCGGTTGTAGTCGGGTTCTGCTTGGTAGTAGTTGCATTGGTTGTCGGGTTGCTGCTGCTTCCCTCGTCCAGAACGACCTTGTCGATCTTGACGCTGCTTGCGTCCGGATAGAAGACCATTGCCTTGACAGTCTGACCTACATTGGACGGAATGTTATAAGTTGCCTTGCACTGACCATTTGCACCAACAGTAACATCAAAGTCAGTCTGTTCCCAGGAGCCGGTCCATGTGCCGAATGCACCGCTGGAGTTGGTGTCCTTGGTGGAAATGGTGTAATACAGAGTTGCAGTCTTTGCACCATTGGGAGCAAATTCTGCGTACAGCTGCTTGTCGCCTGCGGTACCAGTCTGTGTGCCGGTGGTGATATTGGCATTCTTGCCGCCGCCGGAAGTATTTCCACTGGTAGCAACAGTTGTGGTGACCGGTGTGCTGCTTTCGTCCAGAACGACCTTTTCGATCTCAACGCTGCTTGCGTCCGGATAGAAGATCATTGCCTTGACAGTTGCACCAACGTTGGACGGAATGTTGTAGGATACCTTGCACTCACCGTTTGCACCAACGGTGACATCAAAGTCTTCCTGCTCCCAGGAGCCGATCCATGTGCCGAATGCACCGCTGGAGTTGGTATCGCTGGTCTTGACCTTGTAGTACAGAGTCGCAGTCTTTGCACCGTTCGGAGCAAATTCTGCATACATCTGCTTGTCACCTGCGGTACCAGTCTGTGTGCCGGTGGTGATGTTTGCAGTCTTACCGCCGGACGGAGCGGCAGTGGTAATTGTAGTGGTTGTGATATTCTGCTTGGTAGTAGCCTGTGTTGTGGTTGTAGTCACCGGCTTATTGGTGATGGTAGTGGTAGTTGTTGCCTTGGTGGTGGTAACAATGCTGCCGCTGACACCTTCAATGCTGGAGTCTACAGAACCGGTTTTGTAAATAGAATACAGACCTGCTGCTGCACCGACCAGACCTGCGTTATAGTCCAGGGCAACTTCGTTTGCCTGATAGTCGTTTACGGAGTCGGTGTAGGTGAAGTTGGAATCTGCCGGACCGCCGACCAGAGCACCGACCAGCGTGTGGCCATTGCTGCTGTAGTCGGTTCTGCCCTTCATTTCGTCAAAGCTCTGATAGCCGGATGCAGCTCTGTGGTGCGGATACTTTGCAGAATTGCTGTCCATGCCGACAACGAAATTCACATTCTTCGGGTTGTTGCCCAAGATCATGCCCATCTGTGCCTTGCACCAGCTGGAATAATCCATGCCGCTCTTTGCGGAATATTTCGTGGTAGCCAGTGCTGCCATCTGCAGTGCAGTGTTATAACGTGCACTGCCCCAGTCGCTTTCGCAGTAATATGTGCTTTCGCTGGTGCACTTGCCGTTCAGATATGTGGTGACCTTTGCCCAGTCCATTGCATCGCCGGTGATCTCACTCTGGAGGATCGCAGCACCCAGGCTGACATTATTCCAGCACATGTTGGAGTATACGCCCCACTTGCATCCGGACTGACCAGACTTACCGGCATTGGAGTCGTTCATGAACTTGTCCAGGAACGAGCTGTAGGTGCTGTCCTTGGTTGCCAGATACAGCCAGCCAGCTGCCCATGCCTGATCGTCATAGTAATCGTAAGATCTGTAGAAGTTTTCAGCCTCCGGACAATTTGCCTTATTGGTCTTGATAGAATAATTGTACAGTGCCTTTGCATACTTCAGGTCTTCTGCGTTGCCGAAGTTGATGTAGTTGACAGCCAGTGCTGCTGCATATTCTGCGGCAATGTCGCTGGCATCATCAGAAGTCCAGTAAGCAGTACGCAGACTCTGGTCATTCTGGGACTCCGGAGAGCACCAGACATCGTGGTCAGCCTGTCCTACGCCTACCTGATAGCAGAAGCTGGTTACGGTATCGCCGCTCAGCTTTGTGCTTGCCTTGAAGAAGTCACAGAAACGATCGGTCAGTGCCTGCAAATGAGCCGTCTGTCCCAGTGCATCATAGCTGTCCTTGAATTCATAATAGCCCCAGCCCAGAGTAGAAGCGGTGTAGCCAGCCGGCAGACCAAACTTTACGTGGTCGCCTGCATCGTGGAAGCCGCCGTCCACTTCATCGCTGCCGTGGCAGTTATCTCTCCAGTCAAACTGGGAGGCACTTCCCACATCAGAACCGCACATATTGCCGTCGTAAAAATACATGGAGTACTGCAGCAGCTTTGCGTAGTTGTCATAAGACGCAGCAGATGCCGCCATGCTTCCCAGCGTTGTCAGTCCGGACAATGCTGTAGTTCCGGTCAGTAACGTCGCAGCACTGGCAGCACACGCCAGTACCCGCTTACCGAGCCCAAGTTTCTTCATAAAAAAGCTCCTTTCGTAGTTCGCATTTTTCTGCACCGTTCTGCCCCAACTTCAGGACAATTCTCAAAAAGTGCAGACATGCCCGAAATTTATTCTATCATACCTCACAAAAAAAATCAACAGTTTTTTCCTTTCATACGAGAAATCTATGAAAACTGCCCAAACGGCATCTGGATTTTTTAGCCATAATGTCAACTTACTGCCGAAATCATGCTGATTTTGCAAATGCATACACGCCCCAAAAGTGCTGCATCGGTCAGATTCGCGTTTCCACGTCACGCAGCTGTTTCTGTAACTGTTTCCAGTCCGGCAGTTCTGCGGCGATCTCCGCATAAAATGCCGGCGAATGATCCGGATAGAGAAAATGGGAAAACTCGTGCATCACCACGTACTCCATGCACCGCACCGGTGCCGCCAGCAGCCGCAGATTAAACGTCAGCACGCCGCGGGTAGGGCGGCAGTTGCCCCACTGGGAAACCATATGCCGGAACCGGATCTCAGGAAATGCCACGCCTTTCGCTTCAAACACGGGATAAACTGCACGGCAGAGATTCCGCACTGCCTTTTCGCAGGCGTTTTCCCACCAGCTGTCGAATACCTGTTTCCGAACCTGTTCGTTTTCCGGCTGTTTCACCAGCAGCCGGAGCGTTTCCCCCTGCACCAGCACGCTTTCCCGACTGCCGCGTTCCACCGCCAGCCGACAGGATTTCCCCAGATACAGTACTGGTTCTCCGGCGGTATAGTGCACCGGATACTGTTTCGGCTTTTCTGCGGCAGCGGCGTATTGGTGCAGGGTCTGGAGAATTTTCGCGGCATGCTGCTGTAAGATCTGTTCCACCCGTTCTGACGGTACATGCATCGGTGCAGAAACCAGCAGACCAGTTTCCGGACGAAGCCGCATGTTGATATTTTTGACAGCTTTCCGTTCCAGCGTGTAGGAAATGGTTTCGCCGGCAAGAGTGATGTTCCGCTGTTCTTTCATGGGTCGGTGTCCTCGCTTTCGGTGAGATGCATTTTTGCAGCACTTGACAGATCCTGCAATCCGATGTATAATGTATGATGTTCTCCCCTGGGATTCCAAAACCGCTTGAGTGCTGATAACATCTGCTTTTTAGGGTCTGTTCCATATTTTTTATCTGTCGAAAAGACGTGCAGAAAAAGATATGAAACAGGTTCCTAGGCAGATATTGTCAGCTTTTTCTTTTTTCGGAGGTATTGTTTATGCAAAAAATCAAACTGCAACTTATTTTCCCCACTCTGCTGCTCTGTGTGCTGGCGGCAGCTGCCGGCTGTATCACCGGTGCACTCACCGCCGGATTCGGGCGTGTGCTGCTGTGGATCGGTACATTCCGGACAGAGCACCTGATCTCGTGTGTTCCTTTTCTGCCCATTGCCGGTGTCTGCATGGTATGGATATACCAGAAATACGGCAGGGAAAGCAGTCAGGGCATGAGCCTGATCTTTGATGCTGCGGACGGCACTGCAAAACGCATTCCCCTCCGGCTGATCCCGCTTCTGATCGGCAGCACGTGGCTGACACATCTCTGCGGCGGCAGTGCCGGACGAGAGGGTGTCGCTGTACAGCTGGGAGCTGCGGTTTCCCACAACATCGGCAGCCGGATTCCGTGGTTCCGGAGCATTCCCGATGCCGTTTCCATTCTGACCATTGCCGGAATGGCTGCCGGTTTCAGCGGGCTGTTTCACGCACCGCTGGCGGCAGTCTGCTTTGCACTGGAAGTGCTGGCAATCGGGAAACTGGAATATCGTGCCCTGCTGCCTGCCGCCATTGCCGCAGTGACAGCAAACGGGATCTCCGTCGCACTGGGGCTGGAAACCTTTCAGGTGGCACTTCCCGAAGCCGGCTTTGCACCACTTTCCGTGCCGGTTCTGCTGCTGGGGATTTCCTCCGGCATTGTGGGCGGCATCTTCACCCTGCTGCTGAAACAAGGAAAAATCTATGCCGCCAAGCTGCTCCCCAACCCTGTGATTCGCATTGCCCTCTGCGGTTCGGTACTGGCAATGTTTCTCCTGCTCTCCGGACACGGCAGATACGCCGGACTGGGCACCGATCTGATCGCCCTCGCCTGTGACGGCGGAACCGTTTACTGGTTCGACTTTCTGTGCAAGCTGCTGTTCACCGTCTGCACCCTCGCCATTGGATTTCAGGGCGGCGAAGTCACACCGCTGTTTGCAATCGGTGCCTGCCTTGGTGCAGCACTTGCCCCGCTGTTCGGTATCTCTCCGGTATTCGCCGCCGCACTCTGCTATGCCGCCGTTTTCGGCAGTGCTTCCAATACATGGCTCGCTCCGATCTGCATCGGAACCGAAGTGTTCGGATTCGCGTACCTGCCCTATTTCGCCGTTGTCTGCACCGTTTCCCGCCTTTGCAACGGCAACCGTTCCATGTACGGCAGACAGAAACCGGCTCCGCTGTTTTTGCAGGGGCAAAAATAAGACACGTTTTCAAAAAGCCGTACATGATCGCTCATGTACGGCTTTTAAGGAAGCAGATTTCTCAAAGAGGGTTACGGGAGAGCCGCTTCAGCAGCGGAATGCACACACCACCGCACAGATTTCCCAGAATTGCCACCGGGAAATAACACAGTGCACGAAGCGGGTTCGGGCAGCCAGCCATGCAGTAATAGAACGCATCTGCCACGCAGTGGTTGAAGCCGGACAGAATGAATACCATGATCGGCATTACCACAATGAACACGCCGCCGATGAAGTTCTTCTTTTCGTTGCAGCGGCGGGAGCCTTCTACAGCGGAGAACATCAGAATGCCGCAGAAGAACGCCAGCACAAAAGAGCTAAGCAAGCTGTCGTCCAACTTGGCGGACATGGTTGCCTGTGCACGATCCATCAGTGTCACGTCCATGCCGTTTACCTTGGTTTCCGTTGCGAACCGTGTCAGGTGCACGATGCCGGCGGTCAAGCTGGCACCGATCGCATTCGCCAAAAAGGTGAAGAACGTTTCGCCCAGATACGCCTTGTCACGGTCGAAAATGTATCCCACCTTGCCGGTGTACAGTCCATACTGGAACTGCACAATGCAGAACAGTCCCAGCGAGAACAGAAATGCCCCCAGATAGCGGTTTTCACAGGACATGCTGACGACACAGCCGATGCCGATCATCAGACCGGACAGCATACCGTCCGCCAGAAAGGACAGCCACTTATTTTTTTGCTTCTTTTCCATTTTTTATTTCCTACACTTTCTATACTTTATGCGAAAAACTCCGCCGGATCACCGCCATTCACTGCCAGAATGTGCAGCGGTGCCTGCAAGTCCGGCAGCAGAAAGCCGCCCTCAATGCATGCCGAGCTGCAAAACGCAAACATGGACGGATAGGTTTCATCGTCCATATAAAACGGTTCTCTGACATTTTCCGGATCAACACCCACACGATAAATGCCGTCCGCATAGTGGAACAGCACGTCCAGTTTGTCATTCCGGTGTTTCCGCATCAGAGCGATCACTTCGCCGGAATTTACAGAAACACTGCTCCAGTCAAAAGAAAGCATCGATTCCATTTTTCTTCCTCCTCACAAAAAACAGCACACTCTGAGAGCATGCCGTTTTCCAGTTCATCAAAATTCAGCTTCATTCAGTATTTGGCTTAAGGCAACACCGCACAAAGCTTGTGCGTAAGGTGCGTTGTCAGATTTTTCGGCAGATTGCCCAGAAATTCCGCAGGCATACTGCCGTATGGCAAGGGATTTCTGGGCAATATGACGGAAAATCTGCACGCAGATTGCGTGCAAAGCCGTCAGGCGGGCTTTGTGCGGTGTTGCCTTAACTCAGCTTTGCACCGCACTTGCCACAGAAGTCAAAGGTGTACTTCTCGTCGAACCGTGCACCGCACTTGCCGCAGATGCGAACACCCTTCAGCGTGCTCAGATCACCCTGCATGCTGGCAATACGACGCTTTCTGTCGTCGATGTCTGCACACAGCTTCAGTTCTTCCTGATGATCGCCGTTCGGATTCTCATAGAACAGTCTGCCGATCTCGGTCATTACTTCCTGAATCCGTTCCTTTTCGTATGCGATCTTCTTTTTCAGATTGCTTGTTTCCGCAGCACTCTTGGAAGACTCTGCCACATTGCGGCTCACCTGATTCATCTTGTCAAAAATACCCATGTTCAGTAACTCCAATCTCCGGAATCTTCCGAAAAACATGCTGCTTTTCTGAAATTTCATGTTTTCCGATAATCTCTTACAATTCCGACTTTCATAACGTTACTTAAATTATACATGATTCACAAGTTTTTGTCAAGTGTTATTTTTTCGGAAACATTGGCATGTTACGCTTCCACCGGTGCAAACCGAATCCGGATCTGCGGCAGTTCGTGGAGAACGGTGTCGCAGTGGTAAAGCCCGTCTTTCACAGACAGGTCATTCTCACCGGTTGCCGGCGGTGCGAAAATTTTCAGAGTCAGGTCAGCTTCGCCCTGCAAAGGCTTCTCGAAGAATGCCGCCATCAGATCTACCGTCTTGGTCTTGGGTGCCTTATAGAACCACTTGCCGTTCAGTTCCAGCATCAGGTTGCTTTCCTCGGTAAAGGTCAGTTCGCAGAATGTGGGGTTCTTCTCGAAATGCAGCGGGATTTCCAGACCTTCCGCATCCTCGGAGTTGCTCCAGCGGAGTGTCACCGGCAGCTGTACCTCGCCTGCCTGACGGGTGATCTGGGGCCTGAACCAGTCACGCTGAATGATTTCCTTATAGGTATCCAGCACCGGCTGTGCGATTCCCACATTTGCATTGTTGGGATCCTCGATCTCCAGCCCCAGTCTGCCGCGGTCGCGGAACTGGTAGAACGTGAACGCACTGAACCAGTCCGCCTGTTCCCGTTCCAGTGTATCGCAGAATTCCTTTACCATGTCTGCCTGTTCATAAGGACCGGTCACGTCGCCGTCAGCGTTGAACTCTGCCATAGTCATAGGCTTTTCCACGCCGCCGTTGAGGTAGCGGAACCGTTCGAAGCTGCGTTTGGTTTTCTCGTAGGTGTCCGCCACAGTGCCGCGGCTGTGAGTAGTGCCGCCGTGTTCTGCCACGTCATAGGGCCAGCCCCAGTGCAGTGCCATGTACTTATCCACCGACCAGATGTCGGCTGCGGGAATGGTCTGTGCGAACTCAGCTTCCTTTTCCATTTCTTCCTTGGAGAGATCCTCGATGCCGCCGATGCAGATAATGGTCTGCACGTTGGGAGCATGCTCCTTGATGATACGGCTGGCACGGACGAAAAAGTCTGCCACTTCCTGATAAGTGCAGCGTTTGTTGAACGAGAACCAGTTGCCCGTTGCCTCGTGGTTGATACGCAGGAACACTCTGCCGAAGGACTTCAGATCCTCGCCGATCGCCGCCAGATGTTCATCGGAAACGTGGGGATCAATGGTCAGGGTCAGGGAAACGTCCTGTCCGTGCTGCCGGATCTCCCGCATGTAGTTGAACGGTTCGCCGTCGGTGCTGCCGCCCAGTCCGCCCTTGTAGGTGAAATAGTCATCGTAGGGATAATCCCACGCAAAGCTGACATCAGGGCTGGCGTGTACCACGCTGGCACGCCCCGGCCAGCCTTCGTCCAGCGGATAATAGCAGTACATCAGGCTGATACTGCGGTGAGGTCTGCCCATTTTCGCCAGAATGTAATCCTGATCGACATATTCACCCCGTTCGCTGCCGTCCCCCAGATCAACGGCACACTTTGCCTTGCCCATGTGAATGCGGTAAACTTCCATGTATATTCTCCTTTTCGGCAGAGCATGCTTCAGCAGCACGCTCTGATATTTTGCACATTCTGTGCGATTGTTCTTGGTTTATTATACCGGATTCCGGCTGTGCTGTCAAGGGATTTTTTGAGAACAGGAATAGGCTTCTCCTAGAATAGAAGCCTATACACTAAAAGGAACGGAAATAAAAAGCCTCCCCTGAAAGGGGTGACTCACCACGGGGTGGGGAGATGCCCGCAGGGCAGAGGGGACCGCTCAGTACGAGGGGAACCAGCGAAGCTGGTGGAGGGGTTCTTCTGTGGAATCTTTTGCATAATGTATCAGGTTACACGGAAGTACCCCTCAGTCACCTACGGTGACAGCTCCCCTAAAGGGGAGCCATATATACAAAAGGGAGCCTGAATAAAAATAGCCTCCCCTGAAAGGGGAGGGGGACCGCCGATAGGCGGTGGAGGGGTTCTTGTGAAATCTTTTGCATAATGTGTCAGGTTACACGGAAGTACCCCTCAGTCACCTGCGGTGACAGCTCCCCTAAAGGGGAGCCATATACACAAAAGGGAGCCTATTTTAAAAAAGGGAAGCCAAAATAAAAAAACCGACTCTTTCCGTAGAGCCGGTTTCAGAATGTGCTTTCGATTTTACTTTGCCAGAACGTCGTCCCAAGACACGTTTACGCCAACGCCGTGAAGTGCGATGTAGTACATGAGGTAATAGACATCAGTCGCATCTACGCTGCTGCTTTCGTCCACGTCTGCGGCAGTGATCTGTTCCTTGCTGATTTTCACGGTATTCCCTACCGCAGTATTGGCGATGTACAGCATGGAGTAGAACACATCTGTCGAATCCAGACTGCCGCTGCCGTCAATATCACCCTTGTCCAGACTGCCCGTTTTCGAGGTCGGGACACTCGGCTGGGTGGTAGTGGTAGTCGTTTTGGTGGTTGTTTTGGTAGTAACTTTTGTTGTTGCTGTTGTAGTTGGGTTAGTTCCGAGCCAAATCCATCCAGCTGAAATATCGCCTTCATTAGGAACATATCCATGGTCAATAGCATATTGACAAGCTTGACTATCTCCCATCATAGTATATCCATATTTTCCATCATTTGAAACAGTATATCCTCTCCATCCAGAACAACCATCTGGATCACTTGCTGTTTCTCCATAATAATGCGTATGTGCACCTTTTGATGCCTTTACTTCTGTGGAGTTTTCGGATACAGTAGAGGAATCCAACTCTGTTTCCGCACTGACTGACAGCATTGCCCCGATGCTCCCCAGACAAATCGTTCCGGCAGTCACCGCCGCCAGCAGTTTTCTCCACAATTTCATATTACACCCTCCTAAATTTGTCATATCCAGAAATTACATTTCATATTATAACATACGATGCAGAAAAATGCAAGGGGAAATTGAAAAAATCTTATACAAATCCATTTTTCTTTTTATAGAACCATAGTTTCCCTTAAAAAGGGAAAGCCTGAATAAAAATCAGCCTCCCCTGAAAGGGAAGGGGGACCGTCGTTAGACGGTGGAGGGATTTTTCTGTGGAATCTTTTACTTGATGTATCAGGTTTCACG
>UMID01010836.1_pt1 | contig 14570 bp, 10 predicted proteins | sample 1965691 | NCBI WGS metagenome assembly UMID01 (sample SAMEA4836115, study PRJEB28245) | human gut metagenome | biome: gut microbiome; material: fecal sample | place: Denmark | collected 2008 | reverse complement strand
AATACACAAAATCTTCACAAAAGGATTGGGCTTACCGCATACGATCCGCCTGAATAGCGGTCCGAGAATGAATCAGGGGCGAGCTAAGGGTTACGTCTCGCGTTTCCGTCATGCTGTCTGGCAAAATAGTGAAGCTGAACATGCGAGGCATCGACCGGAATCGGAAAGGGGCAAATCATGCGAGTTCTCGGCAACATCCTGTGGGTGGTGCTGGTCGGCTGGTGGATGGCGCTCGGCTATCTGGGAGCCGGCGTGCTCAACTGCATCACCATTATCGGTATTCCGTTCGGATTGCAATCATTCAAGATGGCCAAGCTTGCGCTCTGGCCGTTCGGCGCGGAAATCGTCAACCTGTAGATTCCAAATACTACAAAGCCGCCAAAGCAACCCTTGACGAGGCGGTCACCGACGTCAACAATTGGATTGACCAGCAAGCCGCCAAGGCCGAATAATAAAACACACATTATGCTGCTGCAGCAGCCAGTCCTTGCAGAACAATGTCATGACAAAGGCCTGAGAAGACGACTTCTCAGGCCTTATCCGTGCCGCTCCTCAGTCGCTTGTAGCGACAGCTCCCCTCAAAGAGGGGAGCCAGAGAAACACTTACTTCGAGACGTTGAATTTAAATTCGACGATATCGCCGTCCTGCATCACGTAGTCGCGGCCTTCCTGGCGTAGCTTGCCTTCCTCCTTGATCTTGACCATGGAGCCTTCGGCAGCCACGAAATCGTCGTAGGAGACGATGTCGGCCTTGATGAAGCCTTTTTCGAAGTCCGTATGAATCACGCCGGCAGCCTGCGGCGCGGTATAGCCCTTATGAATCTGCCATGCGCGAACTTCCTTCTCGCCTGCGGTGAGGAAGGTGGAAAGGCCGAGCGTATCGTAGCCGACTCGCGCCAACTGATCCAATCCGGACTCCTCAAGACCGGCGTCCGCAAGCATCTCGCGAGCGTCAGCCTCGTCGAGTTCGGTCAGGTCGGCTTCAAACTGCGCGTTGAGGAAAATGGCCGGAGCCGGAGCCACGGATGCGGCGAACTTGGCCTGCATGTCTTTGTTCTGCAGTTCGGCATCGTCCACGTTGAACACGTAGATGAACGGCTTGGCGCTCATCAAGTGCAGATCGTAGACGGAATCCTTGTCGAAACGACCTTCGCGAGCCGCCTTATCAATGGTTTCGCCGGCTTCAAGAATGGTCTTCGCCTGCTTGACGGCCTCCATGTAGGCTGGTTCAATCTTCTTGCCGCGCAAATCCTTCTCCAACTTCGGCAGCGCGTTCTCGATGGTCTGCAGATCGGCGAGGATCAGCTCGGTGTTGATGGTTTCAATGTCGTCGGACGGATCGACCTTGCCGTTGACGTGCACGATATCATCGTCTTCGAAGGCACGCACGACCTCGCAGATCGCGTCGGCTTCGCGAATGTTGGCGAGGAACTTGTTGCCCAAGCCTTCGCCTTCCGAAGCGCCCTTGACGATGCCTGCGATGTCGACGAAGGTGACGGTGGCCGGCACGATCTTCTCCGTGTGCACGAGCTTGGCAAGCACCGGCAGACGGTCATCCGGCAATGGCACAATGCCGGTGTTCGGTTCGATGGTGGCAAACGGATAGTTTTCCGCCAGAACGTTGTTACGGGTCAATGCGTTGAACATGGTGGACTTGCCGACATTCGGCAGTCCGACGATTCCGATAGTAAGAGACATAGTTCCTTAGCTTAGTATTAGGCTTCGATGGCGTCGACCGCTTTGATCACGGCACCACGGAACGCACTTTCCTCCAACGATGCGACACCCTTGATGGTGGTGCCCCCTGGAGAGCAGACAGCGTCTTTCATGGCACCCGGATGTGTTTCGTCGGCCAGATAGAGCGCACCCACGCCTTCCACCATTTTGGCGGCCAGACGATACGCGGTGGTACGCTGCAATCCATATTTCACACCGGCATCGCCCAATGCTTCGATGTACATGTCGGTGAAGGCCGGCGCACAGCCGGCAATACACATGCCGATGCCCATGTGTGCGGTGTCCACGCGTTCGATCAGGCTGATTGACGAAAACAGGTTTTCGAAGGTTTCCGTCTGTTCCTGCGTGAGCGTGTTGTCGATTTCCGTGACCATCACGCCTTTGCCGACAGCCATCGGCGTGTTCGGAATGGTGCATTGAATGTGCGCCTGTTCGAAAGACGTTCCGAACAGGTCATGGAATTTGTTCAGATCCCAGCCTGCCGCAATGGACACGACGATGGTATTTGGCTGCGCCAGCTTGTCAACGATCGGTGAGATCACCGCTTCAATCTGATATGGTTTGATGGCGATAACGACCACATCGGCAGCTTCGGCCACTTGTGCAGCGGTATGCACCGCTTTCGCACCAAGTTTGGCGGCGTTACGTTCCAGCTTGTCATAGTGTGCCGCACAAGCCACAATGTCGTTGCCGCTGATTGTGCCGGCATTGACCAGGCCTTCGGCGATCGCCTGCGCCATATTGCCGTATCCGATGAATCCGATGGTTGGATTGGCCATGTTTCTTTCCTTTGCTATCGATGCTCGTCGTTGCTGAACGATCGTCAGAACAACTCCGCCAAATCTCCGCGGTTCAATGCTTCATTGAATAGGTGCCTGAACACTGTTGAACCATGCACGCCGTCATGTTCAAACTCATTGGTAGTCCAATAATGTGAACGACCGACGCGAGACAGCGTGTCGAGCTGCAATCCAGAATCGACGTACATGTCGTCAAAATAGACGGCAGCCTGCAGCGGAACCTCATTGCGAGCCAACTGATCGGCATCGTAAATCGTGCCGAAATGAGTGTCGTCCATAAGCACATCCATGGCTGGTTTGAACGGACGCAACGCACGTTCCTGCTCGAACATCCACGGGAACATGGCCTCGCCGGTGAAATTAAGCGGACGAATGTCACCCGCGAATTCCGGATGCTCGCCGCGCACGCGCTGTGCGGCCCAGCAAATCGGCGCTTCCAGCTCACCGTTGGCGTAGATGAACTCCTGCAACGGCCAATACAGCGGGCGAGATGAAGTCGCATCCATCACGGAAGACAGGAATTCGTCAGACAGTTCCGCCGAGGTCGAGGCCGACCCGTCGCTGTCAAGGAATGCCTGGTCAAGAATCCAATGCACGCGTTCGAAACTCGGCTTCATACCGAAATCGGATCCCAAGCATTGGAAGCGTTCCACCGTGAGCGGATCGCCGTTCGGCAATGTGACCTTGCGCGATTGCAGAATGTCGGCGACGACCGCGGCACGTTCGATATCGATCGGGTAACGCTCGTAGAACTGCTTCGTCTTTGCCGCCATGCGCGGGAACGTATGACGGTACACGTCGGTCGCATCGGCAGGAACATGAGGAATGCCGCCCGTGGTGAAACTGGCGATAACTCCTTGCGGGAACAGCGAAAGATACGTCAACGTCAGGAATCCGCCATAGCTTTGGCCAAGCGTGACCCAACGTGCGCCCCCGAATTCGGTACGACGCAGATGCTCGAAGTCACGAACGATCGAATCGGCGAGGAAACGCTTCAAAAACGCGGCACCGGCCTTGCCGTCGCCATCCATGCCCTCAATCACATGCGTATCGACACGAGACGAACGCCCAGTACCACGTTGATCCGGCAACACCACACGGAAATGCTTGATGGCCTCCTCAATCCAACCATCGGAACTTGGACCGAGCGGACGCGGACCGGAACCACCGGGACCACCCTGCAGGAACACGAGCAGCGGCAGATCATCATGCACATGTTCGGGAGCGGTGACCACACGGTAGAACAGGCTAATCGATTCGCCATCGAACCCATGACCGGGCTCGTGACCCGTCCAATCCAACGGCACCTTGATGGAACGATCCTCAATATGCAATCCGGGCACGTAGTATTCGCTCAGCAACGTCATGCATTCACCTTTCCTTTGGCGTCATCGGCATATTCAATGCGAGTAGTGACTTTTTGATGGCTTCCATCTCACCCACATGCGGGGACAACCTTACCTCACAAAAGCGGCTTTACCTTACCGCTATTTCATTCCTGCGCATGATGGCGTCACAGCATATCTGGCGCTAGGGTGGAGCATATGTCGAATTTCAAGCAGCGTCTCTTGTCGTGGATGCATGGTCATGTCTTCGCAGGCGATCTCATCATCACGCTTGTTATAGGTGTTCTGCTGTTCGGCGTGACCAGCGGCATCACCTATAATCCGGGATTGCTGTTTGACCTTAAGCCTTCCACGCAGATGGCATGGGAAGCGGCAATGCTTATTCCGCTGCTAATCCGTCGATGGTGGCCGCAGACCGGAGCGTTGCTCTGCGTGGCATTGACCTTGGCGCATCTCATATTCGGCCCTTGCCTGTTGGGCGCCGATATTCTGGCATTGTTCATGCTGTATTCAGTGATCGTCTACGGCAATCCCAAAAACACGAAAGCCTTCATTATTCTGGCGTTGACCATCGGTCTTCTGGCTTCGGCGCTGGTGGCATGGACCATGACCAATGGACCACTGCTCACCGGAGGCAAAGTGCATACATGGAGCAGCTGGAATGACCCAAATCCAAATGGCGTTATGGTCACGGAAGACACTCTCGGCTCCATCTACACAGGAACATCCATGTCGGAAGTCGCCGACATGATGACGCAATACATGCTGGTACTGACGCCGATTTTCGAAGTATGCATTATTTCCACCGTCATTGTAGCGTTCTGGCAGCGTGCCCGTCTGGCAACCATTCGCATGATGCGGGAACGCAATGAGGCAATCGCCGCGCAAGACCAGAACGAACGCGATATCGCCACGTTGGCGGAACGCGCACGCATCGCACGCGACATGCACGATGTGGTGGCGCACACCCTGTCAATCATCATCGTGCAGTCTGATGGCGGTCGCTATGCAGGCACGCATGATCCCGCGGTAGCCAGAAACACCATGGAGACGATTCGACACGAATCGGAACGCGCACTGCATGACATGCAACGTCTTCTGGGAGTATTCGGGGGTTCACCGCACGCCGATTATAACGATATCGGCAATCTTGTGGAACAAGCGCAAAACGTCTCCCCCGACATTCGAATCCGACGAAATATCACCGGCACCGCCAGCCCAGAACAACTCGGCGAACAAGCCTCGATAGCTTCCTACCATGTAGTGCAGGAGGCACTGACGAATATCCGCAAGTATGCGGGGCCGCACGTCGATGTGCATATTAAAGAGTTATGGAACAACGGTTTGCTCACTTTGACCATCACCGACAATGGTCATGGCGCGGCGGCCAATATCGACGGGCATACGCCAGGTTACGGCCTGCTGGGCATGAAAGAACGCATCGAATCGGCCGGAGGCTCGTTGCAGGCTGGCCCTCAACTCGGCGGAGGCTTCGAAGTCATGGCCACCCTGCCTTACGGCGGTAAAGAACAGGTGACAGACGAAACCGGCGAACAGTACGCCTCGGAACAGTCCGAATCGTGCAACACAACTGCCATATCCAGCAAAGCGGAATTATCCGACGAAGTAATCGCACCTCACACAGTCGTCAACATATCGGCGCGAATCCCAGATCAGCCATCGGAGCAAACGCAGGAAACCAACCAACCGACCGGTCGCGATCATCGTTCGAATGCCCTGCAACATTTGCGCATCACCGCACCCAATCTGCATGATTTGCTCAAATCGTTGAAACTGAAATCCGTAGAACTTGCAAATACATCCAATTCGCGAGGGCTGAATTGGGTGGAACGTGTTTCCGCGTGGACGCAGCACCATTATGCGCTCATGGATTCCGTTGGTGCCGTGGCATTGGTCATGCTGCTGAATCGCATGTCGGTTACGCTCTTTTTTGATAGTTCACCTCAGGCGCAGCTCTCTCATGCGATCGCCGCATGCTGCTTGCTGGCGCTGGCTCTTCGACGCAGGTTCCCCGAGACTTGCGCGCTTATTGTGTTCGTATTGTCGGTTGTGCAATTGGTGTTTTTGGAGTCGATTGAGGTTGGACATATCGTAGCGTCGCTGTGTGCGCTGTATTCAGCCGTATTGTATGGGCGTGAACACGCATGGCGTTGGACCGGTCTTGCCGCCGCTACCTGTTCGGTGCTGATGGGCTTAAAAATCGCGGCTGATCAACACGGATACACTACCTTGTTCGGCGCCATCGCCGCTTTTGCAGGCTTGACGAAACCGGTTTCAGTCACGTCAAGTAATACGGCGGCGTTCTTTACCGGCGTTATGTATACGGTTGCAGTGCTGATGCTGTGCGCCGGCATTATGGCGTGGGCACGTTGGGCTCGTTCCAGTGATTCAAACGCACTGGTGTTGCAGGCGCGAGAGGAAGCGCTGGTGGCCGAGCAGGAGAAGCAGCGTATTCTCGCGGCGAATATGGAACGTGACCGTATCAGTGCCAGCATTCAGGCTGAAGTCACCGCCACGTTGAACAGCGTGATTAGTCAAGCCGTCGATGGTATCCGCATGCTGGATAGCGCCGAAGCACAAGGCAAAGAGCCTACCGCCGACGAGATTTCCGCAGCGTTCAAAGCCATTGGAGAACAGGGGCGCGCCGCACTTAAGCGTATGCGCGAACTGCTTGGTGTGCTTCGTGAGATTGGTTTCAGCGATGACGCTCATGCCGGTAGCGCGAGCGAACTGCAGTTGAGGCCCGCTGCACCGCTGGAAGAGCAGCTGCAGCGCGCGTCTCGATAGCCGGTTCAAGTTTTTCAGGGAGATTTAAGGGTTTGTTTCGCGCTGTGAGCGGAACAATGCCGATAAGGTGGAGAGTATGAGTGAAGAACAGAAGATTCGTGTGGTCATTGCCGATGATCAGGAATTGGTACGTGCCGGTTTCGCCATGGTGATCGGCTCCCAACCTGATATGGCGGTCGCGGCACAGGCTCGCGATGGCGCGGAAGCCTTGGCGTTGGCGAAAACGCTGCATCCTGACGTGGTGTTGATGGATGTGCGTATGCCTGGCATGGATGGTATCGAGGCGACTCGGCAGATCAGTGCGTTGCAGCATCGCTTCGCTGCCGATGGAACGCAATCAGAAGTCGCCCGTACCAAAGTGATTATTTTGACGACATTCGATTTGGATGAATATGTTATGGCTGCAATCACTGCCGGAGCTTCCGGTTTTCTGCTGAAAGATACGGAACCGGAAACGTTGTTGAATTCGATTCGCACGGTTTTTCAAGGTAATGCGATTATCGCACCGTCCGCCACGAAACGTCTTATCGAGAAAATGATGGAAGGCGATTTCATGGCTGCGAATGTTGGCGCACATGGAAATTCCACTGCTTCTTCCACTTCTGATTCGACGTACACCGATCCGGAATTAGATGAACTGACCGATCGCGAGCGCGAAGTGCTTATTGAGATCGCGCATGGATTGTCGAATCAGGAGATTGCCGACAAGCTTTTCATCAGCCTGCCAACGGTGAAAACGCATGTGGCGCATATTCTGGCAAAGATCAATGCGCGTGACCGTGTGCAGGCGGTGGTGTTCGCTTACGAAAACCATTTAGTCTGATTGATTTGTTGTTTTGCATATGCATGATACGCAAAAAGGACTCCTACCATGTTTGTGGCAGGAGTCCTTTTCGTTATGTTTGCTATGAAGCTTAGGCTTCGGCGAGCGCCTCAACAGGAGGCGTGCTCACTGCCCTGCGTGCGGGGAATACGCTGGCGAGCAATGCTGCCACGGCTGCCACGGCGAGTACGATGCCGTTAATGCCCCATTCGAACGGGAACACCACTTTGCCGTACATACTGAACACCACGTATGCGCCCAGCCAGCCGAACAGGGTGCCAAGTAGTACGCCCGCGATGCCGGATACCAGCGAGATGAGCAGGGCTTCCACCGCCAGGGAGCGTCGCAACTGGCCTCGAGTCATGCCGATGGCACGCAGTGTGGCGGATTCTCGGGTGCGTTCGATCACTGACAGCGACAGCGTGTTGGCTACGCCGACAAGTGCGATGAGCACGGCCACGGCAATCAATCCCACCAGAAGCATCATCATGGAGTCGATCATGTTCGCCCATACGATGCGTTCGGCGATCGGTCCGGTCACTGTCGCGCCAGTGCTCTTTTCCAATGCGGCCTGCATGTCGTTGTAGATGCCGTCGACGGAAACTCCCGACTTGTCAGTATCTGCTTTGACCAGCAACACATGGGTGGCAGCATCAAGGTCACCATTGGTGAAATGGCTTTCATCCACGAATCCGACAGCTCCATACTGTGCGGATACGCGACGGTAGTCAGCTTGGTTTGCTTGCAATGTCAGCGAACGCGTAGTGACGCCGTCCTGGTTCCATTCGGTAGAGAAATCAGCCGTGCCATTGGCGAACTGCAGCTCCTTGCCAGTTTGCGCATTGTATGTTGGCATGAGAACGCTATCACTGTCGATGGAGGCGTTACCCAAGTTGGCACGCATGACCCGCTTGACCTGATCGATGTTCTTCACACCGACCAGCAATGCGGACGTAGGCCGGGTTCCATCCGCTTTCTCCAAGGTCACGGAAACCGCCGGCGCATACAACATGTCGGACACGCCGTTGATGTCGGCTACATCCTTGGCCATTTGCTGGCTGATGTCATCGCCCATAGCCACGATGTCGACGCTATAACGGGTGGCGAGCGCACCATTCATAGTCTCTTTGGCGCTAGCGGCACCGGTTGCGATGGTGGAAACCAAGGTGACACCGATGAGCAGAGCAGCACCGGTTGCTGCGATGCGTCGCGGATTCTTCTGAATGTTGGCGTGCGCAACCGTTGCGGAAGGTCCTGTCAGCGAGGCCAACGCTCCAACGCCCTTCATGAGGGTCGGCATCCAAAACACCGCGGTGACCACCATGCCGAGGAACACCAGTGCGGCGCCGGCGATGGCTATGAGCAGAATCATCGTGAATTGATCGCTGTTCGCTTCCTCGCCGCCATTGGTGGCTTGTACCTGCCAGATGGAAAATACTGCCATGGCGATACCGACCACCACCATCAGAATACCAATTACGGCTCGAGTGAGGCTGGAACGACGGTTGTCGGTCAGTTCAATCGGGCGCAATGCCTCCAATGGCGTCACCGCAGTAGCGGAACGTGCGGATCCCAAGGATGCGAGCACCGTCACCACAATACCGAAGAGAATAGGTACGACGGCGGCCTGCCAAGAGAAATTGAATCGCATACCCTCTTGCATGATGTCACTGACACACATGCCCCACATGAGCAGACTTCCCAGCACCACGCCAAGCACGGATGCGACGAAGCCAAGCACTGCCGCTTCGAACAGCACGGAACCATACAGCTGGCCTTTCTTCGCGCCGATGGTGCGCAGCAAGGCGAGTGTGCGGCGGCGTTGCGCCACAAGCACTTGGAACGTGTTGGCGATCACCAGTGCCGCCACGAACATGGCAAGCACGCCGAAGCACATGAGGAATGTGGTGACGATGTTGGTTTGGTTGCCGCTTAAGGATTTGATGCTTTCGTCACTGACCTGCTGTCGCGGCATCAAATCGAAATGCTTTGGCAGCAACGCTTTCACACTGTTGATGGTTTTTGCGGATGCGCTGTTTCCATCCAAGGCAAGGTCGAGGTATACCGTTGTTGTTCCGGTGGTGTTGAAATCGTCCGTTCCCTGCATTGCGGCAAGCAGATTGTTGGATCCTACAATCGCACCGCCATAGTACGAGTAGACGCCGTTCGGATCGGAGGTGAGTCCAACCACGCGCACGTTGTCCGCTTTGGCTTTGCCATCGGCGCCTACCTCATATCGGGAGGTCAGGCTTACAGTGTCGCCAATGCCGACGTTCAGCTGTTTCGCCATGTCTTCCGGCAGTGCGACTTCGTTGGAGTCCTTCGGCTGGTCCCCTTCCGTAATATTCACGGGAAGCATGTTCTTCTGTGCCGCGGTGGAGATGATCTCACCGCTGATGGTGCTGTCTCCCTTGGAAACGCTGGCGCCGGTTTCCACCGAAGCGCGGACGCCGTCGACCCCTTCGATGCCGGCGATCTGGTCGAGATGGAAGTCGCCGACAGTGCTGGAGTACGCTTCGTTGAGTTCCTCATCGCTCAGGTCGGAGCTGTTGACGGTCACCGCATAGTTGGCGTTTCCGAACATAGCGGTCAGCCGCCGTGTCAGGGAGTCGTTCATGGCATTGCCGAACAGGAAGGTGCTGGCGATGAACGCCGTGCCGATCATGATGGCGATGCCTGCAGGTATGAGCATGCGCTTGGTTTTTCGCATGAGTTTCAAAGTGATGGACCACATGGTGAATTCTGTTCCCTTCTTCGAATGCTTCTACAGTGCGTTTAGTGGGAATGTCTCGCGGAAGCCGCATTCATTGTGGCGGCTTCGCGTTCCTTCATCAACAGTTCACTCATCTGGTCTGCTGTCGGCTTGTTCACGTCCGTCACAATCTGGCCGTCGGCAAACACGAGCGCACGGTCGGCGTAAGACGCGGCGACCGCATCATGCGTGACCATGATGATGGTTTGGCCAAGTTCGTTGACGGAACGTTTCAGGAAGCTCAGCACTTCGGCGCTTGATACGGAGTCAAGATTGCCGGTGGGCTCGTCTGCAAATACCAGTTTCGGTCTGGTGATCAATGCTCGTGCGATGGCCACACGCTGCTGTTGACCTCCCGATAGTTCGTTCGGACGATGATTGAGACGTTCCTTAAGGCCAAGTGTTTCCACCAGCAGACGCAACCACTGTCGGTCGGGTTTCGCTCCAGCCAAGGTCAATGGCATGAGAATGTTCTGTTCGGCGGTGAACATCGGCAGCAGGTTGAAGCTTTGGAAGATGAATCCGATGTCGCGGCGGCGCAGCAACGTAAGCTGGTTGTCGTTCATGCGCGTCAGATCGTCGCCATTGAATATGATGTGCCCGCCGGTTGCGGAATCCAGTCCTGCCAACGTGTGCATCAACGTGGATTTGCCGGAACCAGAAGGTCCCATAATCGCCGTGAATTTTCCTTTTTCAAAAGCGACGTTGACGCCACGCAACGCATGCACCGTGTTATTCCCGGAACCGTAGTCCTTCACAAGATCCACGGCTGCAATGGCCGTATTGGTAGCTTTGATGGTGTCCCTGATATCCATGCTGTCATTCCTTTCTTTGGATTACCTCCAAAATTACGGAAAAACAGCTGATTCGAATATCATGCGTTGGTCTGAATTATCATCTCATCCTTGAGAATGAGCAAAGACGGGGCGCATAATACCATTGATCCATCAATCGTCGAGAAGCACGCCGTCGCGGGGAGGCTCAAGCCAATACGACTCTTTTTCCACGCTGACGGTGGATGCCCACCAGGTCTGTTCCACGCCTGGCAACGAGCGAATGGATTCGTCTACCACACGCCACAGATCCCCGTCATCTCCGGCGATGATTTCGATGAGGTAGTCGGCTCCGTTCAATCCGACGCCGCTCATCGCGTACGTCACTTCATCGATTTCCAGCAGTTGTTCGGCATCAAGCCGATACGGCGGCTTCACACCGATGCCGAGAAACGCTTGGCGGAATCCGCCTAAACGCATGGGGCTGACCGTGGCCATAATGCGCATCACACCGGAATCCTCCAGTTTTTTGACGCGCCCACGAATCGCGGTGTGCGTCACGCCAAGATGCTCCCCTAGCGTGGCATAGCTTGCCCTGCCGTCTTTCTGCAATTCGTTGAACGTGTGCACGAATCGCGAGTCCAACCGATGCACGGGAATATCGGTGCCGACGCTGGCCTCACGTTTGGTCATGAATCCAGTTTCGCCGCGTTCGGCCAGCAGACGGTTGACCACGCTGACATTATGGTCGTCAAGCACCAATCGACCGCAGGAGAACACTTGCAGACGGGTCAATCCGGGCAGTGCGCGCAAATCGTACTTCAGGAAATGGTCCATACCTTCGGCTGAATACACCACGGCTTCGGCAATGATGTCGGCATCGCCCAACGCGCAGACCACATAGGTGACCTGAGGCATGGCTTTGAGCATGGCGAGTGCCTCGTTGCGATTGCCGTTGATGCGCAGTCCCACAAGCACCTGACTGTAATTTCCAAGACTCAACGGATTGCATACGGGCACAATGGTCATGATGCCCGCTTCGGTGAGCCGTTTGTAGCTTTCCGTCGCCGCATATACGGAAATGCCGATTTTATCGGCAAGCGCCTGCATGGTCATACGTCCGTTGCATTGCAGCGCCGATACCACCTTCAAATCACGTGCGGTGATTGTAGTACGCTCCTCATCCTGCGTCATTACACCCCCTATGACAGCCATGTCATCAACCACACGCTGCCTGCGGTGGCGGCGATGGTAATCACGAGAATAATCCAGTCGGCAATTCTCATCGTAAGGTTGACCCGATATGTGCGTTTCACGCCGTTCCGATTCAGGTTGAGTCCACGCGATTCCATGGCCCAGCCCACGCTTTGGCTCATTTTGTAGGCGCGGATCAATACGGCGATGATGATCGGCAGATACGATTTGAACCGGTCTACGAGACGTACGAATATGTTGCGTTTTTTACCTGCCGCATTGACTTTGCCGCTCAGATCAAGCCCTCGCGCACGCTGCGCTTCGGACACGGACTGGAAGATGGAGAAGAACACGGGAATATACCGTAACGCGGTTGCCAGGGTGAGCCCGGCCTTGTAGGGCACACCGAGCGAAGTAAGGCCACGAACCAGTTTGGTCTGGCTGGTGGTGAACAGCGTGATGAAGCATGCAAAGCCGAGCGCTGGAATGCGCAGACCCATCACTGCCGCCATGAGCAGGTTCTCCTGCGTGAGACGCAGCCATCCCCACTGCCAGAGCACGTGCGTTCCACTCTGGTCGAAGACCGGCCAAAGCACCACAATGAACACGATGAGCACGGCGAGGATCTTCCACACCCATCCAATGCGTTCAGCGGGCACACGGTCGGTGGCGAGCATCACATGTTCGAGAATGAGGATGCCGAGGATGAACGCCCAGTTACGCCATACGAGGCAAAGGGCCAGCATGACGATGGAGATGAGGAATTTGACGCGCGGATCGGTGCGATGCAACCATCCGTCGCCTGGCACATACAGGTCGGCATCCATCAGCATTCCTCCTTGTCACATTCATCCTTGGCGATTTTCAACAATACGTGGGTCGCTGATACCGGACCGCGCGCCTTGTGCGGCTGCCGCGCCTGTCGCGCGGGCGATTGTTGCGCTTCCTGCGATTTGTCGATCGGCCCATATTGCGCAACATGACCGTCTTCCAATTCGAGCACGTGCGTGCAATATCGATATACGGCACGCATGTCATGGCTAATCATGATGACGGTGACGCCATGCCGGTTGAGTCTTTCCACGGTTCCAAGGAATCGTGATGCGAGACGATGGTCGAGACCTGCCGTAGGTTCGTCGAGCACGAGTATCGGCGTGCGCATGGCGATCACCGAAGACAATGCCACCGCACGTCGTTCGCCATAGCCGAGCGTGGCCGGTGAAACGTCCTCATACCGATGCAGGTCGAACAATGTCATCATTTCGTCGACACGTTTGAACACGGTGGCCGCATCAAGTCCGAGCGCGGTCGGACCGAACGCGATCTCCTCTTTGGTGCTGGAGCAGAAGATCTGATGGTCAGGATTCTGGAATACGAATCCGACGTGCGCGGCCATTTCGCCCACGCTATGCTTCGATACGTCGAGCCCATCCACAGTCACGATTCCCTGTGTGGGTTGGATCAGCCCGTTCAGATGCTTGGCGAGCGTGGTCTTGCCTGACCCGTTGCGCCCGATAAGCCCCACGAAGGCGCCCTGTTCGATATCCAGACTGATATCATCCAATGCGGGAGACGCATTGCCGCCCTGTCCATAGCGATGCGTCACATGGTCCAGACTGATGATCGTATGCTTCGGCTTGCCGTCGTTCCTTACCGGCAACGCCTTGATGACGGGGGATGGTCCGTCACTCACCTGCACGCCGGAGGATTCCAACAGTCTACGTTCCCGGGTAAATAGGCTGGCGTCTCCATTACGCACCACTTCACCGTTGACCATGAACAGCACCTGATCGGCCCAGTAGGCGATGTGTTCGGTGTCCTGCCCGGCCATGATCACCGTCATGGAACGGGTTTGGCGAATACGTTCGAGCGCGTCGAACACTTCCTGCTTGCCTTCGGGGTCGAGAGCCGCGGTGGGTTCGTCAAGAACAAGCACATCGGGTTCCGCTGCAAGCGCGGCAGCGATGGCCACGCGCTGCATCTGGCCTCCCGACAGGCTGGTCGGTACACGTTTGCGGTATCCGGCCATGCCGACCAAGTCGAGCATGATGTCGATCTGCTTGTCGATGATGTTCGGGGCTACTCCGCGGTTTTCCAGCGGGAAAGCGATCTCATCCTCGACACTCGAGCAGAACAGCTGCGCCTCCGGATCCTGTTGCACATAGCCGACGCGCTCCGACAGTGCTGAGACGGAGTGCCTGCTCGTATTCATGCCGTTGACCTCCACGACACCGCTCATGGTGCCGTCGGCCAGGTTCGGAATGATACCGGCCAATGCCATGCATAGCGTGGATTTGCCCGCTCCGGTCGGTCCGATGATGCCGACGAAGGATCCGG
>UMID01022947.1_pt1 | contig 14668 bp, 10 predicted proteins | sample 1965691 | NCBI WGS metagenome assembly UMID01 (sample SAMEA4836115, study PRJEB28245) | human gut metagenome | biome: gut microbiome; material: fecal sample | place: Denmark | collected 2008 | reverse complement strand
GCCGGGGATGGTGAAGGCCTCCAGGCCCTCGCCGATGGCGGCGGCACAGTCGGCGGCGCTCTTCAGGCCGCGCTTCACGGCGATGGCCGTGCCCAGCGTGTACGCCCAGACGGCGTTCTCAAAGCAGATGGGCTGCACACCCTTGACAATCGCGTCAACGTCGATGCCCTTGGAGAGGAGCATCTCGCGGCAGGCGTCCAGAGACTCCAGGCCGTTTGCTTTCAGGCATGCCTCGATTTTCGGCATGCGGCGTTCTTGACTTTCAAATTTAGCCATTGTTCTTCTCCTCCTCTCTTACTCTTCGCGCGGGTCGATATACTTCGGCGCGTCCGCAAAGCGGCCGTAGGTGCCGATGTTCTTCTCGTAAGCGGTCTTCGGGTCCACACCGTGGCGGATGTCCTCCATCATTTTGCCCAGACGGACGAACTGGTAGCCGATGGCCTCGCCGTTCTCGTCGACGGCGACCTTTGTGATATACCCCTCGGTCAGCTCCAGGTAGCGCACGCCCTTCGCCTTGGTGGAGAAAATGGTGCCCGTCATGCTGCGCAGGCCCTTGCCCAGGTCCTCCAGGCCGGCGCCGACAGGCAGGCCGTCGTCGGAAAACGCGGTCTGGCTGCGGCCGTAGACAATCTGCAGGAACAGCTCGCGCATGGCCACGTTGATGGCGTCGCACACAAGGTCTGTGTTCAGCGCCTCCAGAATGGTCTTGCCGGGCAGGATCTCGCCCGCCATGGCGGCGGAATGGGTCATGCCGGAGCAGCCGATGGTCTCCACCAGCGCTTCCTCGATGACGCCCTTTTTCACGTTCAGCGTCAGCTTGCAGGTGCCTTGCTGCGGCGCGCACCAGCCAACGCCGTGCGTCAGGCCGCTGATATCAGAGATCTGATATGCCTTTACCCACTGGCCCTCCTCCGGGATGGGGGCCGGCCCATGGTTCGGGCCTTTCGTGAGCGGACACATACGTTCTACTTCATGAGAATAAGTCATAGTGATGCTCCTTTGTGATGTTCTTTTGTGTTTCTCTTTTGACAGTTATTTCACATTTGCGCTATCCTATATTATAAAGAAAGCGCTGCTGCATTGCAAGTGCGTGGGGCCGAAAATCAAAACTTTTTCCCCCATTGTGCGCTTTTGCCCGGTTGCCCCTGTCTTCGCTTCCGTTTTGTATAATATTACAAAAAGTTTTCTATAAATTTGTTGACATTAACGATTCACATGCTATACTGTGGTTGACAGGGGAACGTCGGCCTGTCAAACGGAAGTTGTGGAAAATAGAATTGTGAGAGGAGATATGCGATCATGGCATCTGTTGATATGCATGATATCGACCTGAAAGAATTCAACGAGGTTCTTGCCGCCTGCAAGGGCGATGTGTTTATGGTAACGCCCGAAGGCGACCGCCTGAACCTGAAAAGCAGGCTGTGCCAGCTCATCGGCTTTACCAAGCTGATCGAGGGCGGCAGCATCGCGGAGGCGAAGCTGGAGTGCTCCGACCCCGAGGACCAGCGCAGGCTGTTCCGCTTTAATATGTTCGGCGAAAAGTGAACCGTTTCACCTTTTGGCGCGCCCGCATCCGCGGGCGCTTTTTTTGTGTCCGAACGCGCGGATGCGCACGGTTTTTGCAGCTTCACCGTTTGTTTGTACGAAGTTGGACGGTTTGGTTTGACACCGTATTCTATAAAGTAGTATTATAAAGTGGAATTGTGCGGCGGCGCGCCGCGCGGAAGGTGAGTGAAAAATTTGTCTTTTTTTGAAAAACTGTTCGGCTCCTTTTCCACGAAGGAGCTCAAGAAGATACAGCCCATCGCGGACAGGGTGCTGGCGCTGGAGGCCCGGTACCAGGCCATGACCGACCGCGAGCTGCAGGCGATGACGCCCGCGCTCCGGGAGCGTCTGGCAGGGGGCGAAACGCTGGACGACATTCTGCCCGACGCCTTTGCCGTATGCCGCGAGGCAAGCTGGCGCGTGCTGGGCATGAAACACTTTCCCGTACAGGTGGTGGGCGGCATCGTGCTGCACCGCGCCTGCATCGCCGAGATGAAAACCGGCGAGGGCAAAACGCTTGTCGCCACGCTGCCCGTATATCTGAACGCGCTCACCGGCAAGGGCGTGCACGTCGTCACCGTGAACGATTACCTGGCCAAACGCGACAGCGAGTGGATGGGAAAGCTGTATAAATTTCTGGGTCTTTCGGTGGGGCTCATCATCCACGGCGTCACAGGCGAGGAACGCCGCGCCGCCTACAATGCCGACATCACCTACGGCACCAACAATGAATTCGGCTTCGATTACCTGCGCGACAACATGGTCACCTACAAAGAGCAGATGGTGCAGCGCGGGCATTATTACGCCATCGTGGACGAGGTGGACTCCATCCTCATCGACGAAGCACGCACGCCGCTCATCATCAGCGGCGAGGGCGATAAAAGCACCGATCTGTACAAGCTGGCCGATAATTTTGCCAAGGGCCTGAAAGCCACCGTCGTGGCCGAGCTGGACGACAAAGAGGACCAGGACGAGCAGGTGGACGGCGATTATGTTGTGGACGAGAAAAAAAAGACGGCCACGCTTACCGCCAGCGGCATTGCCAAGGCTGAAAAGTACTTCAATGTTGAAAATCTGGCCGACGGAGCGAACATGACGCTGCAGCATCACATCAACCAGGCCATCAAGGCGCGGGGCGTGATGAAGCGGGACGTGGATTATGTGGTGCGCGACGGCGAGGTCATCATCGTGGACGAATTCACCGGCCGCCTGATGCTGGGCCGCCGCTACAATGAGGGGCTGCACCAGGCCATCGAGGCAAAGGAGGGCGTCACCGTCGCCCGCGAGAGCCGCACGCTGGCCACCATCACGTTCCAGAACTATTTCCGCATGTACGAAAAGCTCTCCGGCATGACGGGCACCGCACAGACGGAGGCCGCCGAGTTTGAGGAGATCTACGGCCTGCAGGTGGTGGAGGTGCCCACGAACAAGCCCGTGGCCCGCACCGACTACAACGACGTGGTGTACAAAACCGAACCGGCCAAGTTCAACGCCGTTATCGAGCAGATCATCGAGTGCCATGAAAAGGGCCAGCCCGTGCTGGTGGGCACCATTTCCATTGAAAAGAGCGAGCTGCTGAGCAAGCTGCTGAGCCGCCGCGGCGTGAAGCACGAGGTTCTGAACGCCAAGCACCACGAAAAGGAAGCCGAGATCGTAGCGCAGGCGGGCAAAAAGGGCGCGGTCACCATCGCCACAAATATGGCCGGCCGCGGCACCGACATCATGCTGGGCGGCAACGCCGAGCACATGGCCAAAGCCGACCTGCGCAGGGAGGGCTTCTCCGAGGAACTGATCGTGGAGAGCACCGGCCACGCCGATACCACCGACCCGGAAATTTTAAAGGTGCGCGCGCGCTATGCCGAGCTGGAGGCCGCGCACAAAAAAGTCATTGCGGAAGAAGCCGCCGAGGTGTGCGCCGCGGGCGGCCTGTTCATCATCGGCACGGAACGCCACGAGAGCCGCCGCATCGACAACCAGCTGCGCGGCCGTGCCGGCCGCCAGGGCGACCCCGGCGCCAGCCGCTTCTTCATCAGCTTGGAGGACGACCTCATGCGCCTGTTCGGCGGCGAGCGCGTCAGCACCATCATGGATTCCCTGGGCGTCGAGGAAGACATGCCCATTGAGAACAAGATGATCTCCGGCACCATCGAGAACGCCCAGAAAAAGCTGGAGGCCCGCAACTTCTCCATCCGCAAAAACGTGCTGCAGTTCGACGACGTGATGAACAGCCAGCGCGAGATCATCTACGGCCAGCGCGGCAAGGTACTGCGCGGCGAGGATGTATCCGAAAATGTTCACACCATGATCCACGAGTCCATTGCGGCCAATGCCCAGCTGTTCCTGGCGGGCGAAGTTGCCGACGACTGGGATTTCGACGGCCTGCGCAGCCACTACCGCGGCTGGCTGGCCAAGGACGGCGATTTCCGCTACACGCCCGAAGCTCTGGGCGAGCTGAAGCAGGAGGACGTTGTGAAGGTCCTGACGGACCGGGCCGACGCCATCTGCGCGGACAAGGAAAAACGCTACGGCTCGCCTTTGATGCGCGAGTTTGAACGCGTCGTGCTGCTGCGCACCGTGGACACCAAGTGGATGGAGCACATCGACGCCATGGAGGAGCTGCGCAAGGGCATCTATCTGCGCAGCTACGGCCAGCGCGACCCTGTGGTGGAATACCGTATCGAGGGCTTCAACATGTTCGACGAGATGGTGGCGTCCATCCGCGAGGACACCTCCCGCATGCTGCTCACCATGGAGCTGCGCACCGAGCAGCCTCTCCAGCGCGAACAGGTGGCAAAGCCCACGGGTGAATCCGGCGCGGACGACGGCAGCGTGAAAAAGCAGCCGGCCAAGAAGATCGCCAAGCCGGGACGCAATGACCCCTGTCCCTGCGGCAGCGGCAAAAAGTTTAAAAAATGTACCTGTGAGCAGTATAAAGACCTGCGCTCGTGACCGGTGAGCGGGCCGCCCTTTTGGGCGGACGTGTTCCGGGGACTTACAACTGAATCGTTACGCTTGGGAGTGGCGCCCGGGCGTGCGCTGCGTTGCCCTGCTGTTCCGCAGGGCAGGCGGCGCCGTCCCGCGCCGCTCCCCCTTTTCTGTACTTTTTGTCGAATTAAATCACTTTATTACAAATTGTATCGCAGATGCAGCAGCCGGAGGCGCTGTCCGGCGGCCTTTTGCACCAGACCCGGTGCAAAAGCGCTGTAAAGGCGTGCCGCTTGCCGGCCTGTTTATATAAATGCGCGCGGAGTGCCGTTACCTTCCGCGCGCGTGAACGCATTATCCACCGGGCGTGCGGCTGCGCCCCAGCACCGGCGCTTTCTCCCTCCCGCGCACCGTGAGCGGCGGAGCGGGGAACGCCAAAGGAGTAATCATGCAACCCGAACAGACCCATCCCCGGCCCCGCGGCTTCCGGCGAAGGCTGCTGGGCGACATTTTTCACGGCGTGAAGCGGTATCTTATCCTGGGCGTGGCGGCGACGCTGTGCGCCACGTTTCTCACCTACGTCACGCCGCTCGTCGTTTCCTTCACGGTGGACAGCGTCATCGGCGACAAAACGCCGGAGCTGCCCGCCGCTCTGTCCGCTCTGTTCCAGCGCATGGGCGGGCGGGCGTATTTCTCGAGCCACATCTGGGTGCTGGCCTCGCTTGTGGTTCTGGTGACGCTGCTGGGCGGCGTATTCACCTATCTGCGCGGCCACTGCATCGCCTTTGCGGGCGAGGGACTGGCCAAGCGCCTGCGCGACAGGCTGTTCACGCATCTGGAGGCCGTGCCATACAGCTATCATGTGGGCGTGCAGACGGGTGACCTTGTCCAGCGCTGCACCAGCGACGTGGAGACGGTTCGCCGCTTTGTGCAGATGCAGGCCATGGAGGTGGTGCGCACCGTGGTGATGGTTTGCACGGCCATTTCCATCATGCTGCCCATCAGCGGCGCGATGACGGCCGTATCCACCTGCCTGCTGCCCATTCTTGTGGTGTTCAGCTTCTTCTATTTCCGCGGCGTGCAGCGGCAGTTCACACGCTCGGATGAAGCCGAGGGCGCGCTTTCCACCACGCTGCAGGAAAACCTGACGGGCGTGCGCGTGGTGCGCGCGTTTGCACAGGAAAGCTCTGAGCTGGACAAATTCACCCGGCGCAACAAGGCTTACCACGATATCACGCTGCACCTCACCACCCTGATGGGCGCATACTGGGGCCTCTCCGACATGATCGGCTATCTTCAAATCGCGCTTTCCGGCGTGTGCGGCGTCTATTTCGCCGTGCACGGCGGGTTCAGCCTGGGCAACGTGCTGCTGTTCACCACCTACACCTCCATGCTCACGTTCCCCATGCGCCAGCTGGGCCGCATTCTGGCGGATCTGGGCAAGGCGGATATTTCCCTGTCCCGTTTGGAGGACATCCTTGCCGTGCCCGCCGAAGCGGAGCCGGGCAAAGCCCTTACGCCGCAGATCGACGGCAGCGTCGCTTTCGAGGACGTGTGCTTCGATTACGGCGACGGCGTGCCCGTGCTTTCCCATGTTTCGTTCACCGTACGGCCCGGCCAGACCATTGGCATCCTCGGCAGCACGGGCGCGGGCAAATCCAGCCTGGTGCAGCTTCTGCAGCGGCTGTACCCCGTCACCGCCGGACGCATCACGCTTTCCGGTGTTGACGTCAACGACATCGAACGCCATCACCTGCGCCGCAACGTGGGCATCGTTTTGCAGGAACCGTTCCTGTACAGCCGCACCATCGGCGAAAACATCGCCATCGCCCGGCCGGACGCGGATCTTTCGGACGTATATGCCGCCGCGCGCACGGCCTCGGTACATGACGTCATCGAGAGCTTCTCCGAGGGCTACGACACCGTGGTCGGCGAGCGCGGCGTGACGCTTTCCGGCGGACAAAAGCAGCGCGTGGCCATCGCCCGCATGCTGCTGCAGGATACCCCTGTCCTGATCTTTGACGATTCCCTTTCCGCCGTAGACGCTGAGACGGACGCCGCCATCCGCGACGCGCTGCATTCCCGCCGCCACGGCACCATGTTCCTCATCAGCCACCGCATCGCAACCATCCGTAAGTCGGACCTGATCCTCGTGCTGGACAAAGGCCGCGTGGTGCAGATGGGCACGCATGACACGCTGGCCGCGCAGGAGGGGCTGTACCGGCGCGTGTGCGCCATCCAGAACGAGCTGCCGCAGGCGGCGTCCCCGAAAGGAGGCGAGGCGTAATGGCACAGAATGATTTTGAAAACAAAAGAGACTCTGCCGACCAGAAGATCGACCTGCGGCTGTGGAAACGCCTGATCGCCTATGCCATGCGCCACCGGCGCACGGTGGTCTCCGTGATGCTCGTGCTGCTGGTGGTGGCGGGGATCGACCTTGCCTATCCGCAGCTCTCCCGCTATGCCATCGACCATTTCATCGAGGGCGGCACCACTGAGGGGCTTTGGCTGTACGGCCTTGTATATGCCGCTCTGGTCGTCGTCCAGAGCCTGGGCGTGTTCCTGTTTGTGCGCGGCGCGGGCCGGCTGGAAATGGACATGAGCTACGACATCCGGCAGGATGCGTTTGCAAAGCTCCAGCAGCTTTCGTTCAGCTTTTACGACACCACCTCCGTTGGCTGGCTGATGGCCCGCATGGTGAGTGATATCGCCCGGCTGTCGGATATGATCGCCTGGAGCCTTGTGGACCTGATGTGGGCGGGCGTGTTCGCCGTGGGCATCGTGGTCGTGCTGCTTGCCATGAACTGGAAGCTGGGTCTGCTGGTGCTGTGCATCACGCCCGTTCTGGCCGCGCTGTGCGTGTTTTTCCAAAAGCGTATCCTCAAATACCAGCGCGCCGTGCGCAAAACGAACAGCCGCATCACAGGCGCGTTCAACGAGGGCATCATGGGCGCCATGACCACAAAGACCCTCGTGCGCGAGGAGGCCAGTGCCGCCGAGTTCCGGGAGCTGACGGGCGCCATGCGCACGGCCAGCATCCGCTCGGCTTTGCTGAGCGCGCTGTTCATGCCGCTCGTCATGGCGCTGGGCAGTATTTCCACAGCGCTGGCATTGAGCCGGGGCGGCAGCCTGGTGTTCGCCGGAGCCATGGGCTTCGGCACGCTGGCGGCCTTCATCAGCTATACGACGCAGCTGTTTGACCCTATCCAGCAGCTGGCGCGCATTCTGGCCGAGATGCAGTCCGCACAGGCCAGCGCCGAGCGCGTCATCGACCTGCTGGACACCCAGCCGGATATCGTAGACAGCCCCGAGGTGGAAGCCGAATACGGCACCGCTTTTGCGCCACGGCGCGGGAACTGGCCTCCCATCGCGGGCGGCGTGGAGTTCCGGGACGTCACGTTCGCCTACAAAACAGGCGAGACCGTGCTGCGCGATTTCAATTTAAAGGTAGAGCCGGGCCAGACCATCGCCCTGGTGGGTGAGACGGGCGCGGGCAAAAGCACCATCGTCAACCTGGTGTGCCGTTTTTACGAGCCGACCGCGGGCCAGGTACTCATCGACGGTGTGGACTACCGTGAGCGCAGCCAGCTCTGGCTGCACTCCGCGCTGGGCTATGTGCTGCAGACGCCGCACCTGTTCAGCGGCAGCATTGCGGACAACATCCGCTACGGCCGCAAGGACGCCACATTGGACGAGGTGAAGCGCGCCGCCGCCATGGTGCGGGCGGACCGCTTCATCGAAGCCCTGCCCGACGGCTACGGCACAGAGGTGGGCGAGGGCGGCGGCCGCCTTTCCACAGGGCAAAAGCAGCTTGTGTGCTTCGCCCGCGTGGTCCTCTCCGACCCGCGCATTTTCGTTCTGGACGAGGCTACCAGCAGCATCGACACCGAGACGGAACAGCTCATCCAGAACGCCATCCAGACGGTGCTGACAGGGCGCACCAGCTTCATCGTGGCGCACCGCCTGTCCACCATCCGCAGCGCGGACAAGATCCTTGTCATCCGCGGCGGGCGCATCACCGAGGCCGGCACCCACGACGAGCTGCTGGCGCTGGGCGGATATTATTACAGCCTGTACACCCATCAGTACCGCGCAGAAGCCACACGGAACGCCTTCGAGGCATAAACCGCCGCGGCGCCCCTTTTCGGGGCGCCGCGGCCCATCCTTCTAACCGGCAAAGGGGGAAATTTGAAATGAAGCTTCAAGGCACCGTGCCGCTGGAGACCGGACGCCTTGTCCTGCGGCGTTTTTTGCCCGGCGACGCCCCCGCTGTCTTTCACGGCTGGGCCGGCCGGGAGGATTGCTGCCGGTATCTGCCCTGGGAGCCCTGCGCTGCTCTGCAGGAAACGCAGGTGCGGCTGGAAAACTGGCTGGGACGTTACGCGGAGCCGGATTTTCTCCAGTGGGCCGTCACGCTGCGCGAAAGCGGCACGCTGGCCGGCGTCGTCAATCTGCACGGCGTGGATGAGGCGCACTGCTGCGCCGAGACCTCCTATGCTCTTTCACCCGCGTACCGCGGCGCCGGGCTGATGCCTGAAGCCCTGGGGGCCGTTCTGCGCTTTGGCTTCGCACAGGCGGGGTTCAACCGCATCTGTGCAGAAGTACTGGCGGGCAATGCGGCCTCTGTGCGCGTGCTGGAAAAATGCGGATTCCGCCGGGAGGGCATACTGCGCCGACGCTACCGGAAAGACGGGTGCTTTGTGGACGCCTGGCTGTACGCCGTCCTTTCGGCGGAATTCTCCGACCAAAGCAAATGAAAACAACAAAAAGGCCTCCGCCGGAGGAGAAGGCCTCATAAAGAAGTTAAGGGCAAGACAGACCGCAATGGTTTGCCTTGTCCTTTTTTATTGTGTAACCCACTATGACACTTTCGGGGAAAATGCCAGCGGGGAGAACGATAAAGCTGTTATCTATCCCAATTTGTTCTTTTCGCCCCAGATGCACAGCTGGTCCAGAACGGCCATCAGGGATTTTCCTCGGTCGCTGAGGCTGTATTCTACCTTTGGTGGAATTTGCGGATACTCTCTTCTTATAATCAGCCGGTCTGATTCTAACTCTTTTAGGTTTGTACTGAGAGTTTTATCAGATATGTTTTTCAAATACCGTTTCAGTTCATTGAACCGCACGACTTCATACTCCATAAGGCAGTACAGAATGACCATTTTATATTTGCCGGATATGAGAGACAGCGTATAACTGAACCCGGTATCCTCAAAATTCGCGTTCTCAATAAAATTCTTTATCATCGTACACTATCCTTTTAAGTAGTACCTATCCAAAATGACAGTACTTGAATTGTTGACAACAAACACTATAATTATATATAGGATAGCTGATCCTGTCAATTCTAACGATGAAGTGAGGTAATGATGATGCGGACAAAGCTAAGCATCACAGAGGGTATTTTCCCGATGCCTGTTCTGATGGTCGCCACCTACAATGAAGATGGCAGCGTTAACGTGATGAACGCCGCTTGGGGCACCATGCAGGAGCGGGAAACCGTGGTTCTCAATTTAACCGAAACCCATAAAACTGTGAAAAATATTAAGGCACGCGGCGCCTTTACTGTCAGTATAGCCGATGCCGCTCACGTGATAGAAGCGGATTATTTCGGCGTGGAATCCGGGAACAGGACTGCCGACAAGTTTACCCGCAGCGGCCTTACCGTCAGCAAAGCCCAAATGGTAGACGCCCCTGTTATCAACGAGTTCCCACTTTGTCTCGAATGTGAATTTGTTGAATATCAGGATGGCAAATATGGCTGTGGAGTGATTGGAAAGGTCGTCAATGTCACTGCGGATGAAAGCGTTATGGAAAACGGCAAGCTTAATATGTCGTTGGTAAACGCCATCGCCTTTGATCCGTACACTCATGGGTATTACAAGGTGACGGAGCGTGTTGGTGAAGCATTCAAAGATGGTCTGAAACTGAAAAAATAAAGTTAACGCCCGCTGGAAAGCAAACACTTTTCAGCGGGCGCTAATTTCCTTATGGGAGTTCTTCCGACAGCGGAAGCCTTTTTGTTCTATATTCTTCGCACATAGCACGGCAAAGGCGGCGCGCCCGGCCTATCCCCCCTTCTTTTGCCTGGCACGCGCGGCATAACGGCCGGGCGGCATGCCGTATTTGCGCCGGAACATGCGCGAAAAGGAAAACACATCCGGATATCCCGCCTGACGCGCCGCTTCTTCCTGAGACATGCCGTGCTCCGTCATGAACTGCGCCGCTTTTGCCAGACGGCAGGACACGATGTACTCTTGCGGAGAAAGGCCCGTCTGCTGCCGGAAGAGCCTGCAAAAATAACTGCGGTTCAGGCCCAGCCCCGCGGCGATATCCTGTACCCGCATAGGCTGGGAATAATTCGATTCGATGTAGTTCACAGCCTGTCCCACATAGTTGCCGCCGTGCCCCTGCGCCGGGCCGCGGGCCGCGTCCAGCTCCGCAAACAGCTCATAGAGCTGCGCGCAGATGCGCCACTCCTTTGCAGGCATATCTCCGCAGCCTGCAATGCGCGAAAAATTTTGCAGCGCGCCGGGCAGGCGCAGCACGTCCTGCTCCAGCAGCGCCGCAAAGGGCGGCGCGCAGTCAAACCCGGCCCACATGTATTCCCACGGGTCGCGCATATCCGCTTCGTAATATGTCACCTCGCCGGGGCGTATCACGAATATTTCGCCCGCCTGCAGTGTGTACTCCCGTTTCCCGCGGCGGAATATTCCCTTCCCGCGCACAACATAATGCAAAAGAAAGTATTCCCGCACCGCCGGGCCGAAGGAATGCCCCGGCGCACACGCCTCCACTCCGCATATCCTCGGATTGATGTCTGCCATGTGCAGATTGTCCAGAAGCGTATCCTTCATTTCTCCCGCCGCTCTTCCATCAGTCACATTATGCCAAAAATGCAGCGCAGTTTGCAATACCCTTTCCCGTATTTTTTTGCTAGACTGTGTGTAAGGAGGCGGTACAATGATAAAGATCACATTTATGGGCGCAGGCAGCACGGTCTTTCTGCGCAACGTTTTGGGAGACTGCATCTACACGGATGCGCTCAAGGGCATGGAGATCGCCCTGTATGACATCGACGGCCAGCGTCTGGAACAGAGCGCAGCCATTCTGGAAGCCATCAACAAGGGCAACGGCTGCCCTGCTTCGATCCGCTCTTATCTGGGCGCAGAGAACCGCCGGAAAGCGCTTTCCGGCGCGGATTTCGTCATCAACGCAATCCAGGTGGGCGGCTACGATCCCTGCACCATCACAGATTTCGAGATCCCTAAAAAATACGGCCTGCGCCAGACCATCGGCGATACACTTGGCATCGGCGGCATCATGCGCGCACTGCGCACCATCCCCGTGCTGGAGGATTTCGCCCGTGATATGGAGGCGGTATGCCCCAACGCATGGTTTCTGAACTATACCAACCCCATGTCCATGCTCACGGGATATATGCTGCGTTATACAGGTGTGAAAACGCTGGGCCTGTGTCACAGCGTACAGACGTGCAGCAAAACCCTGATGGATGCCATCGGCATGAGCGACCGTCTGGAGGGACGCCGGGAGCTGATCGCCGGCATCAATCACATGGGCTGGCTGCTGGACATCCGCGACCGGGACGGCAACGATCTGTACCCTGAGATCCGCCGGCGTGCAAAGGAGAAAAACGCCTCCGAGAAGCACCATGATATGGTCCGCTTCGATTACATTGAAAAACTGGGTTATTACTGTACGGAGTCCAGCGAACACAACGCCGAATACAACCCATTTTATATCAAGGCGCATTATCCGAAGCTGATCGACCGCTTCAACATCCCACTGGACGAGTATCCCCGCCGCTGCATCCGGCAGATTGCCGAGTGGGATAAGGAATACGCGGACCTCAGCAGCAAGGGCGTGCTGCCCCACGAGCGTTCAAAGGAATACGCATCACGCATTATCGAGGCTATGGTTACGGGCCGCCCCTATAAGCTGGGCGGCAACGTGCTCAACACAGGCGGGCTGATTGAAAATCTTCCCCGTGAGGCCTGCGTGGAAGTGCCCTGTCTGGTGGACGGCGCCGGCGTAGCCCCGTGTTATGTGGGCAGGCTGCCCGTACAGCTCGCGGCCATGAACCAGACGCACGTCAATGTACATCTGCTCACCATTGAGGCCGCCGCGACGAAAAAGCGCGAGCACATCTATCATGCCGCCATGCTGGAGCCGCACACCGCCGCCGAGCTCTCCCTGGACGACATCATCCGCTTGGTCGATGACCTGATCGAGACCCACGGCAGTTGGCTGCCGCAATACCGGTAACGCCGTCTGCTGTCCCGGCGAAGCCCCCCCGGCAAAGTCTGGGGGCATATCCGGGCAAAGCCCTATATTGCCAGCATACGCGCCAGATGGCGCAGGCAGGGTCCGCCGGCCACGGAAATTTTACTGCCGGCGGCCCGCAAGCGGGCTTATTTCAGCATCGTCGGCGGCTCTCCTGCTCTGCCTTTCTTCATCTGATGTTCGACGCGCTCCACGATTTTTATCGCATTCTTTCCTGCTGTGTTTGCGTAATATCCTCTGCGCCAGAATTCCCGCCTTTTTTCTCCGCAAAAGGCTTTCCTGCGATATTTTGACGCAACCGTAATATGATATTTGCAATTCCAGCCTGTATCCGATAAATTATTCATCTGAACGGCCCGCCCTGTTTTTTCGTTTGTGCAGTTGGCCGGCCGCACTTCCCTATCCTGTCACAGGGATTTTTCATCGTCGGCATTATCCTTCTTTTGTACCGCTCGCCCAGCGAGTGGTTTTCTGCATGCAAAAAGGGAGGGGCTTAGGCCCCTCCCCTTTTTTATTTTCTCCCTTATTCCGCCGCCGGCAGCTCCCGCGTAGCCACGACGTCCACGCCCGTGCCGCACACGTCCGCCAGCACCACGTCTCCGCAATGCACAGGCGCGTGCAGGCATACGCCGTCCAGTGCGTCCATCACGGCAAACATTTTCTCCTTGGGCACGCTGCCCGCGGTTTTCACCGGGCAGCGGCAGATATCCGCGCCCTCCACACGCACGGTGCTCGTCACCACACGCACCGGGTGCGTCAGCTCGTTTTTGCCGTACTCCGCGCCCCGCGGGCAGCCGTTCCCCGTCACAGCCAGCGTGTTTTCATCCACCGTCAGGCGGCAGCCCTTGGGGCACACGATACAAATGATATTCGCCATTTCTCATGCCTCCTCCACGCTGACGGTGATGCAGCCGTCCGCCTTTTCCAGCAGTGCCCTCGGCACGCTGATGCGCTCCATCTCGCCGGGGGCCAGATGCTCGCGCTTGTATGCCGCCAGCTGTTCGCTGCCTGCCGTCACGCGGATAACGGAATTGCCGCACACGCGGTTCACACGGAAAAATATCTCCACGGCTTTATCCACATTGGCCAGGCGGATCTTTCCGGGCACCGTATAGGTGACGGACGCACCGTTTTCCACCTCCAGCACGCGCCCCTCAGGCGCAGGACCCTGCCGTGCGAACCGGGCCGCGGCCGCGCCCGCGCGCTGGCTCTCGCCCGTGACAAAATCCACAAGGTCATGTACATGCACCACGTTGCCCGCCGCGAAGATGCCCGGCACGCTGGTCTCCATGTTTTCATACACCATGGGGCCGTTGTGGCGCCGGTCCATCTCCACGCCCGCGCCGCCCGAAAGCTCGTTTTCCGGAATGAGCCCCACGCTCAAAAGCAGCGTGTCGCAGTCGAAATGCATCTCCGTGCCGGGGACGGGAGCGCGGTTTTCATCCACCTTCTGCACGGTCACGCCCGTCAGGCGGCCCTCCCCCTCGATCTTCGTCACCGTGTGGGACAAATACAGCGGGATATTATAATCGTGCAGGCACTGCACGATGTTGCGCGTCAAACCGCCGGAATAAGGCATCACCTCAACGCAAGCCAGCACCTTCGCGCCCTCCAGCGTCATGCGGCGGGCCATGATAAGGCCGATATCGCCCGAGCCCAAAATCACCACGCGGCGGCCCACCATGTAGCCCTCAATGTTCAGATACCGCTGGGCGGCGCCCGCGGTGAATACGCCAGCCGGGCGTGCCCCCGGGATGGAAATGGCGCCGCGCGTGCGTTCGCGGCAGCCCATGCACAGCACGATGGACGCGGCCTCCAGCACAATGTAGCCGTCCTTTTCATTGACGGCGTGGACGCGTTTTTCCGGCGTGACGGCCAGCACCATCGTGTCCGT
>UMID01011507.1_pt1 | contig 14837 bp, 12 predicted proteins | sample 1965691 | NCBI WGS metagenome assembly UMID01 (sample SAMEA4836115, study PRJEB28245) | human gut metagenome | biome: gut microbiome; material: fecal sample | place: Denmark | collected 2008 | reverse complement strand
CGCGCACCTTCTCGCGCCATTCGATTATCTCGGGGTAGTGCGTGCGCAGCTGCCTGCCCAGGTTCGTGCCTTCCAACCCGAATTTACGTGCAATCTGCGAGACGTTGCACCCGATATGCTCCATGCTCCCGCACGCCTCGATGGCGTCCTTGTATTTGACACGGGTAGCGGGCAACTGTCCCCAGAGTTGTCCCAACTTAATCTGTCCGGCCTCTTCCTTGCTGCACAGGATGGCGTAACGGGCCAGCACGAGTTCACGGTGGTACTTGGTCAGGTAACACCGGGAACCCGATTCCGTCACTTCGCAGATGCGGCATATCTCACAGCCGGAAAGCTCCGTGGAAGCGTACATCTCGATCGCCCGGCGGTATTTCTCCACGGTCTCGGGTTTGACACCCCGAAAACGGTTGCTCTTTTTACTGTCTTTCCCGGATATCTCCATAGTCTTTTTCATGAGGCATTTTTCAGGACAACCGTTCTTCCACCTGCTCGAACGAAGCGTCCTTGAGTATCACCCGTTTTTCCGCATCGAGCAGGTAAAGGGTAGGCATCGCCTTGAGGTCATATATCATTTCACGAGTCAGTCGCTGACCGGCGTCATAGCCGTCCATCCAGCCGGCGGGAAATTCGGCCTTTTCCCATGCCGGGGTCTTGCCTTCCACACACACGGAGAGGAGTTTCAGACGGCCGGACTCCAGCAAACCATTTATAGCCGGGGACAAGGAGAGCAATTCCTTCACCCGATGGCAATCCTCGCAATCGGGGTCGTTGAAATAGACAAGCACATAATCGGCCTGTATGTCAGACAACCGTCTTTGCTTTCCGTCCCGACAGACAACGGTGAAATCTGCCGCCACGTCTCCCGGACGGTTTTTCAATGCCATTTCCAACTGATGGCGAGGGCGCATCTTGTCCAACTCTCCCAAATCTGGATTGTCCACCAACGCACGCAGGAAGAGGATATGCAGCTCCTCGTTGTGCATGGGCGAATTGGGCTCGAACAGATATTTGTCACCCAAGGAGATGAAATGATAGAGCATTTCATTGCTGACCAAAGCACGGCAAAAGAGCGTATCAACGGCTGTCTGTGCTTTGGAGGAATAAGGCAAGACGCTGATGAAATCCACAAACGCCTGCTCGGTGATTTCGGGGCGGGATATAAGTGATGTATCAGCAAAATCGAAATGATCCCAGTAATGAAGGGACAGGTAGTCGGCACGGTCTTCCGGTGCCGTCAATGTAACAGGCACGTCGGGCAGGCGAAATTTCTTTGCCTCCTTCTTCTGGTTCTGTGCATGCGAACAAGATGCCAATCCTATACAGAAAAGACATACAAAAACGGTAAGATGCTGAATTTTCATGTTTTGTATCGTGAATTATGAAAAACTCCGAACGTGGAAGCGCCCGGAGTTTCCGTTTGTATCATTCAACCTGTCATGGTGCAGGTGCAGGCACAGTCGCCGGGGTGAGTACCACATTTCCCTGACTACCGAACAAGTCAGACAAACTTTCGTATGTGCAGTGGTAAACCTTGCCGTTCAGTTCGTAATGGAACTGCACCGGATTGGTGTACCAGTCGAAGGTGTACTCCTTGCGCAGACGCAGTTCGTACTGACCCTCTTCAGTCACGGTGACGGCACCGATACGGCTGCTGTTGCTGACGCGCTCGAACGCGACGAACTCACCGGAAAGAATCGGTTGCCGGTTGCCGGATTCATCCTCGTAGTAGATGTTTCCGCCCATCGACTTGTTCGTCACGCGGAAGGTCTTAGAGTAGAACACGACCTTTTCCTCGTTGGAAGAGATAACGATGTCGCCCGCGCTCACGATGCTCTTCGTGGTGAAGTGCAGGGTCTTGCGTTCGCCAGTCTGGTTCACGTTTGCATCAAGGGTATTGTCCTTATTGACGACATACGAACCCGGGAAATAATTCCTTTCCTCCTCGCGGTCGGCATCCACCTTATAGACAAAGCGTCCCGAACTTGCCTCGTAGAGTTTGCCCTCTTTGAGATCGGAATTGTTACCCAAAGTCAGCATGGGAGCGTCGATATAGATTTCGAACTCCTCGCCGAACGGGTCCACAGAATTGTCGTCCGAACCGGCGAAACTGGTTATGTCGATGGCTATGTCCACCGGTTTACCGGGTTCGTAAGGCCATTCCAACGATGTGAGAAGTTCGGGGACATCTGCAGATGGATTGGAGTCGCGGTCCGGTTCCTGACCTTCCCAGCTGCTACTATTGTCATACTTCAGCCTTGCCCCGAAGCGGAACGGGTTGTAGTTTGCCAACTCGAAGGTGACACTTCTGTATGCATTCCCTGCATACGTACCATCCAGTAAAGCATCGTCCTTCAGTACAGCCTCAATATCGGTGCGGTTTGATGCTATACGAATCACCTCGGCACTCTTAGGTCGGTTGGATTTCATGTAGATGGAATATTTTCCGGTTTGACCATCAGGTTTGTTGATTATATCTTCCCGGGGTTTGAACATCAGCATACGTCCACCGTCGGGGTTGTAGGTCTGCCACCACCTTGCCGATTCATCGGGATAGAATGTACAGTCGAACTCCTTCACACCGGCCTGTTCTTCTTCCCCGTCCTTATAGTAATCCAGATACTGCGAATAGAGCAGAAACTCATCCTGTTCTTCAGCATTGAATGGTTCACCCTGCTTATCATCATTCAAATCGTCCCCCGTTTTTTCCCGTAATTGCAGGTCGAACTGTACGTTGGCATGTCTCTTCTGCGGCACCAGACGATAAAGAATCAATTCGTCAACGGGATATCCTTCTATACCACCACCGCCAGCATTATAGGCTTTCAAACCTTCAACTGTAATGGACTTGCGTGATGAAGAGTAAGTAAAAGTTCTTTTCATTGTCCCGAAATGTTCCGCCTCAATATGAAGAGTTCCCGTATAACCTTCTTGCTGAGACAGGATATTCTCGAAATAGACACGCTGCACACCGGGCTGTTCCACCACATAGAGGTATTTGTAATCAGGTTCCGGCGTGATGTCACCGCTGCTGTACCAGTCCTTGTCTCCATTACGGACCACGGTCAGCTCCATGCCCGAGGCGTTGCGTATGTCCAGACCACCTACAGATATGTAAACCTTCAGCGGAAAGAGTTCTGCCGGGGTCGTTTCCGGAACGGTAAACATTACCGTTACGTGCGAACGGTCTTCAGTGGGATCTGATTGGTTCATGTTTCCATAAATCTGTGTGCCAACCCATGAAGGGACGAATGACTGTTTCTTCACCAGTATGACCTTGATCTTACGCTGCAACCGTCCGTGCTTCACGAGCAGGGTACCTTCCAGCTTTTCGTTGGCACCCATCGGAAGCAAGGAAATGGATATGGTTCCTTTACCCATGCCGCTACTGATATCAAAGTTATTGTCTATACCCTGTCGGGCCACGTTATTGTCTATCCAGGTCACTTCTGCCTTGTCAGCCTGTGTTATCGCTGTTCCGTCTTTTCCTTTTATGGTATAGGAGAGTGTGTAAGTACCGTCGGCGAGTTCCGAGTCGAGCACATAGTCAGTCTGATCAACCGTGAGAATATAGTCGTTGTCCTCTACCTCGTTCACCTTGTCAGAAATAGAAATCCACACGTTGTTCGTGGCAGCCGCTTCCAGCGCTTCGGCAAAGGTAGCCTGTCCGAAAGAGAGTTTTCCGGTAATGTTCAACTGATAGTCGTGGTTCCGGCGAATCAGAATCTGGTCACCTGCATCGTTTACCAGCATGACGCGGTAATAGAGGTTTTCTGCATCTCCTTCATTGTACCCATAAAGAATGATGCTGACAGGATCATCCGCACTATTCTCGCTCTCGAAAATATACTGTCCCATATTCTTGGTCACGTCCGTCACGTCGCTCAACTTGGCATCGTTGACCGGAAGTGTAACGAAGTCGTTCGCCTTCCAGTCGTCTTCGGTGAAATTAAAGCCTTTCTCCGGATGGAACGGAGCTACCGTACCGAAGGCATTGGTGTTGTAAACGGCAAAGCCGGTTACGGTAAAATATCCGTTGTCAGTAGGTTGGAGGACAGACACCTTGGCATGGTTGCGGAGCATCTTGATGTTGTTTCCTGCAGAGGTCATCTGCTCTGCAATGGATTTCTTCTTCATTTCTTCGGTGGAATTGTCACAAGCGAAACGTGCCCAATAGATCATGCGCCCGGAAGAGCCTTCGAGCAACGCCATCACTTCCGCTTCGGACTTGTTGCGGAAATGATCCTGCTGGAATTCCGTCATCACCTGGTTGGCGACAAAATGCACGGTCCGGGTATTCTCGGGTACTTCGGCCTGGAACGAACCTGTACTGACCGATGATTGCTTGATATTTTTTGCCGTTACAGTCGTAATGAAAAGCCCGTAACTGTCGAAACAGAACAGTGTCATATCCTGCACGCCGCCACCATCGGGGTCTACCGCACGGGTGGCCACTTTCTCCATGGCGGGAATATCCGCACTGAACCGCAGCGCCACATAGCCTTCGCGGGCAATAGGTGACGGCTCGAACCACTCGTCCTGCCGGCAAGAGACCGACAGGACAGCTATGGCAGCCATGGCCATAATCGTATGTATCAATCCTTGAATCTTATTCTTATCCATATACAGTCCTCCTTTCTATTTACCGGTTTTCTTGTCGTAGGCATCGCGGATGCAGCGGAGAGATGCACTACTTTGAGTGGTAAGATTACCAGTACTCGTTTGTATGATACCGTTTGCCGCCCAATAATAGTCTCCGGTTAGTACTTTATCTATCGCATCTTCCAGCTTTTGAAATTTCATAATAATATTCACTTCGGCTTGAGTGGGAAGTCGCCAGTCATCATATTTTGTTCCGTCTTCGGCCACCTCCACGTATTGTTCACAATGACTTGCGGCCATTTCAGCAGATGTAAAACCATTACTTCTAACCGCTCCTAATTGCGATGCAATCATGAACGATGGTGACACTAATTCGGCATTATCTGCTCCAGAATCGGTCTTGCCATTTGTAATACGGGGCTTACCCAAAGTATATTCTCCTGAAGATGCCGTAATAGTCACATGGTACATTCGGGCATTATTAAGAGAACTACTACCATTATTATGGTTTGCTTCACGAGTATATGTGTAAGACTTATTAATGAAGCCTGACGACGATTCTTTCCATCGATAATAATAAATGTTGGATTGTCCTTGTTCGTCAGTAGATGTCACTACTTTTGAACGGAAATCAAAACTGGAATTGTTATCATTATTATTGCTATATTCCCAATTTTTTCTATTACTATTCCAATTGTGTGCACTGACATATCTATCAGAGATTCGTGTCCTTCCGGCATCGTAAGAACCATTGGGAACATTTATGCCATTCAGTAGTTCCCAAGAGGTATTAAAGTCGCTACGGTAACTGTACCACCCCTGAACATTGGTGATATATTCCAGCGGATATTGCGCCACCTTGACTTGACGCTTGATACCTTCCTTGTTTGTAACCGTGAATTCGATGTATCTCACGGCATTGTTTTCGGGTACGGTGCTAAAGACATCTATTTTGCCGGAGATGTTTTTATCCGGCGTAATCCGGATTGTACATTCGTTTTTCCAGTAAGGATAGCTGTTAATACGTTCTCCCCATTCGTCCGGATTATCTCTGTTGTTGGTTTTTTCCAGAGTCTTCTCCTGTCCGAACTTGTCGATATAATATACCCGGGTGATTTCTGCTGTCACTTCCGACGACGAAGCAAATTCCAGCGTCGTATTGTCATCCGCCATGTTGTGCATCTCCATCTCGTACTCGTTCAGTGTGAGGTATGCCGGACGCTCGTCCTCGCCACCGACATTTATCTGCTCTTCTTCCCAGTCGTACACTGAATACGATATGTTGTTCAACTCAACAGGTTTCGACGGGTCGCTGCCTCCCGGGGCATTGACTGTCACCGTGACCTGGTAACAGGTGTTGCGTTTCAGCGTCTTGTTCTGACTGACCGGAATCTGATAATAGCTGTTTGCAAGGTATTGCGAATCACCGGGTTTACCATCTTCATCTTGAGGGGTATAAGTCATCGGGATGTTTACGATCAGGCGCACCTCCTTTTCCAGGGTACTTGCGTCCTCCCAAACATGGGCATAGGTATAGGCTGTCACCGTAATGACCTGATCTGTCCAATTGAAATAGCTTCCGTTGAACAGATCGGGGGTTCTCAGTTTGGCAGTTGCCGCATCCATACTCTCCGGTGGTATTACAGATGTGTTGTAAGGCATGTTGCGCAGGTAGTATCCTGCTCGATGGGCTGCCGGACTGTTATCGAATTCGACTTGTTCTCCTTTTTTTATACTGACCACAATCTTGGCAGCCGCACGGCGCAGTGTCACCTGCAACTCCGTGTTGTCAGCCTCTTTTCCGTTGTTCAATTCGACAGTTCCTGCGGTTTCAGGCTCTTTTGTCCCTTTCGGGTAGGCAATGCCGTCCATCAGGAATGTCTGCGGTGCGCCGCCTGCTATACCTGACAGTCCGGTGATATGGATACGTTCGTCTTCCTGTTTCATGGCTTTAAGTGCGGCTAAGTCAAAATCATCAGCTTTAAAAGTATTGACATCCGCAGTGCTGTTGGCTATCAGATATACCCAATATTTTTCATTCGCCGTGAAACTGCTTCTCTTGGCAGACAAGGTGATTGTCTTGCTTTTATCGGCAGTACTGACCCGCTCGTGCCATACCTTCGTTCCTTCTTCATTGAAAATCAGCACGTCGAGATGGCTGACCGCAATCTCCACACCGGTGGCTTCGACGGTTGCACGGGTCACGGGCAACGATGCGGATGCAAGGTCGAGTATGATACTGTTGCCGTCCCCTCCCGACCCGGCAGCGTGGAAGGTGTCATCCTTGTCACAAGCGGCAAAACACAAGACCGTCAGGCAACAGAAAACAATATGATGTAATAGCTGTTTCATAGCTCGTCAATTTTTAGGTACTTCTATTTGTCTTATCACGATCATTTCGGCAAACCGGCTTCCTTCCCATTTCAGGTCGTCGGTCAGCCCGTTAATCAGCAGCAGCGAACTTTCATTACTCCAAGTCGGTACATAACTGATACCCAGACTTACGGTTTCATTTACATTCGCGCCATCTAATGCCTTGACCCGTATTTGATAAGCATCCGGAGATGCCACCATCCTGTCAGTTTCAATTTTCTGCCCGTTCTGGAAAACCGCTACCTCGAATTTTCCGGGATTGTCAAGCAATGTGGGTGTCCATGCCTGTCCGGTAGGACCTGTCATCTTAAAACTAAAAGAGTAACTTCCTTCCGGGGAATCAAGATCGGAGTTATACCAAACTGTCGGTTGGGGATATTTCCCTCCTTCGGGAAGCTCTGTGCTGCCAAAGGGGGTAATCGGATTGTCGTAACTCGGATAGTCGAAATCGAGTTCATAGTTTTCACCTTCCCAGGCGGCTACCGTATATTCTACGGTTATCTTGCCGTCGTTGTGCATCAGGCAACATACCGTGTAATAACAGTTCCTTTTAATCGGGGGCAGATAAACCAGCCCTGTGCGTGAAACTCCGTCGTATTCGTATTTAATTTGAAGGACGTTGCCTTTTTCATCACCCTTGACATTCCAGTCGATGCTGCCCCAAGGGTTCTCAAACGGATAGAAAGGTGCATCCAGCACGGGGGTATAGTTTGCAGGATTCTTCCTTTCGACATCGGAAATATCAGGGGATAAAGTCTTATCTACATTTCCACTGATTACTGCAAGCGAAATGTCTCCCGTGATACCCGTTACGTCTTTCAGCGTCTCATCGCTCTGTGGCATGAGATAGTTGCGTGTACGTGTACCGGATTCCAGCATGGTCAGTCCCGTTATCCGTAGCTCTCCGGCCTCGCCATACGGCTTGGCGGCAAATACGCCGAGCTTTCCCACGGGGCGTTGCAGCTCGAACGTGATGTCGTAATCAAGCAAGGTATGTCCGGCATGCTCGGGGTCGGACGGGGATTCTGTCTTTACGTTCGTGAAGTTGAGTTCTTCGGAATTTTTACAGAACATCGGAAGACCGTGCAATGCCATATCCCGGCTCAAATCCGTAAACCAGTATGCGTTCAGCTGGCTTTCCGTCGTGTTCTCCGACAAAGCTGCGGGAGCACCCGACCCTTGAGCTTGCATGGCGGTCTCGTTTGCCACGATGTAGAAGTCCACCTGCTGCGTGGTGGCCGAATAGAAAGTAAGATCCATGAAGAACGTGTGCGGAAGGTTGTCCACATCTTTTGTAAAGTAATGGCCTGCGGGCTGACCGCCCACGAAAGCATAGACACGAAGCGTATGAATGGCAGACTCTGCACTGGCAGGCGTGCCATCGGTTTCGCTGACGGCGCGTGTCCCCACGTTGAGCCGCACCGCCACATCGTGCCGTTCGCCGAGCGATGCGGTATCTTCCTTGACACACCCGAAAGGCAACAGGCCACAGCATACTGCTGTAACCGCCCAGTATAATATTTTTCTTGTGTTCAGCATATTCTTTTCGGTTCGGTCTTAAAATTCAGGTTTCACTTGTTCGATGTACCATTCGGGTACGCTTACCGTGATCTCTCCCGACTTGAACTCGATGCGTATCGGGATGAGCACTTCGTGTTTGGAACAGTCAATGATAGGATTGTCAGCAAGGAACTGTGCAAGATTCACTTCTGCCAGCAGTTCTCCGGTAGAAGAGGGACTCAGGCGGACGTTCACGTTCTCGTGATCCTTGTGACGCATTATATTGGTACGAGCCGTGAGCAACGCTTTCCCGGCCTCGTATTCGGTTTCAAGCAAATAGTCGGTCGCCTCCCCGCAGGCCCGGTTCTCGAAATCGGTACAGGGCGAGACTCCGCATATCTCAAGTACAGGCAATGAGCCTGCGCGGTTTCCCGGGGCGGGAACTCCGGCCACTTCCACCAACAGATCGTAGTGAGAGCTGGCAAACTCTATGGTTTTGGTCTGGTTTTCCTCCTCACGACCGCTGTATGGCAGTATGGTATAGGAGGTAGCTGCATAATAAAGTGAATCATTGCCGGCAACCTGTTTCTCGTCGAAATAATCCCCGGCAGCAAAGAGCATCCGGCCGAAATCGCCCGTGGCGATGCCATCGACCTTCGTGTGGTGAGTGTTCCCCAGGCAGACAATCCGGTAGTCACCGGCAGCGAGCGGGGGAAGCGTAGCCGTGCGGTTCTTGACTTGTTCCTCTGGTAAGATACTCGAATTGACGCATCGATTCTCTGCATCGAATACGAACATTTCCACCCGGCAAATCTTGTCAGGAAATATCTCTGTGGTGCCGTCGCCCTTATAGCTGAGCAACAGCTTGTTCGTGCTCAGACAGTCGTCCAAATCCTCACGGACGCAGGATGTGGCAGCTCCGACGAGCAACGTCAGGCAGAAAACAATATTCGTCAATTTCATATACGTGATTGTAGTGTTAATGAACACAGAGGGCATAAATTTGCCCTCTGTGTTCGGGTTATTAATTAAATTCAGGAGTTACAGAAACGATACTCCATGCTGCAACCGTCACAGTCAATTCCACGCAACGTTCAGGTTGCTCCCATGAGCCATCCTCGATCGGGAAAAGTACACGATAGATTTTTCCTGGTTCGAAAGCTTCTGCATTAGTAAACTTGCCATGCAGGTACAGAGGCGTTTTGCTGCTACCTGCTCCTACACCATAGAAAGAGAGCAGGAGTTCCGGGTTTTCGATAACAGCAGTCGATTTTGCCACACCGAAAGTAATCATATCACCATCATATGTACTTCCATCGGTATCTTCACTCGGTATGTCTGTGCTCGTATTCACGTATGTCCTTGCATTCTGTGCCAAAGTATAGTTGGTAAATTCGTTAGCCCACGGAGAGGAGGCTGCATCAATCCAATCCCATACCAGTGCAGGTTCAGTAGGAGCGGCTGTAGTTGTTCTCGATCCAGCCACGCCCGTCTGCAAGTTGTAATTTGTGGCATAGTTGGCCAATGCGATTTTTTCAAGTTCCAATTTTTCATAACTGAACTCCGCTGTACCATCTTTTGGCTCATAAGTAAATCCGTAGATTTCGAAACGGGCTACACGAGGAGCCAATTCTACGCTTGCGGTGTAAACGTTGTTGTGCTGTTTATCGTCCACTTCTGTACTCAGTGTCAGAACGTCATCTCCGTAAAGCGGATAATATGGATGCCCTGCGGCATCAGAAGAGATATTGTCCCCTGTATCACCGTCGTTGAGTACTTGATAATTATCGTTATTGACCGTCGAATAATCCTGTATATCACCACAGTTACCTACCACTACAACTTTGGCAGTTGTGGCAGGCAAGAAGTGATAAGTGGTTTTGTTATTAGCTCCTACATGGTTGACAACATTATCGTTATCGAAATACAATGGCGGTTGGGTAAGACCTTCTCCTAACTCCTCCGTGGTCGGAACTTGATCATTGATACATTCACCGTTTGCATTAAGGAAGAACACTTTGAAATCTTTTAAGGCAATCTGACCTGCTTTCATTCCTTCTCCGGTAGCACGTGAATCAATCGCCTGATTGATGTTGGGCAACTTGATTGTTACGCTTTTGAGTGACTTATCCGTGGGGACATTAGGGTCACCTTCGTTCTTGTCGCATGAAACAAGAACCATTGACGCTGCTAAAGCTGTCAATAAAAAACTCTTGACTTTCATCTTTTTGAGGTTTAAAAAATTAATAAATAAGGTTTCTGAATCTCTTTTCTTTCATGGATAGTGTTTTGCCTGCCGCTATTTACAACTGGTCGATAACCTGCCGTACCTCTTCGAGGTTATGTCGGGCAGTCTCGGAACCCAGTTCAGCAGCACGAAGGAACGCATCCTCTGCCTTGTCATACTGTCCCGCTCCGGCGTATGCCACACCGAGCGTAGTTAGTAACCCGGCAGACTGTGCGGTGACTTCCGACTTTTCGAGCAGCTCCACCGCCTTGGCGTACTCCTTACGGGAGATGGCATTCACGGCATTCTCGTTGAGTGCGGCGGGCGAGGTCGGGAAATAACGTACTGCCGTAGCCATCACCTTATCATACTCAGGAGTACCTTTCCCGTAAGAATCGGCTACTTTATACATTTCGGACAAACTCAGGAGGTCGGGACGCTCATCGACCATGCGGCGTGCCTCTTCGAGGTTGAAGTTGCGCACGTTGTACTCGATGCGGTACTCGTTGCGGCGGAGCACAGGGTATATCTCGGTGAGCAACCTGTGATAAATGGTCGGCGGTACGAGTTTCTGGAGCTGCAACTCGCAGAAGTCCCGCTCGTCAGGATAACGTTCGATGACCTCATATACCTCGTCGCGTTTCAGCAGGTTCGGAAAGTCGCCGAGCGCACGGACGAAGCCTTCCCAGTCCTCGCCCTTCCAGTCCACATGGAGCATGTCGGGCGATATGGCATCGTGCCGACGGATATAGTCGGCCAGCGCCTTGGCACGGTTTTCGGAGAGGGTCATGTTGTGCGCCATGCTACCCTCGGGAGAGGCGTAACCGGTGATGTAGATGCCGATAATCTTGACATCGGTATTTTTCTTTACCAGTTCGATGGAGTTGGAAACGGTGTCCAGTTCGGCACGGTTGTCCTTGAACCCGGGCAGAATATTGTAGCTGTCCTGCCGGAACTGCAACCGCGCGGTACGGGTCTCGGCACGTACCTTCACCGGTTCGGGTTCCGGGGCTATGGAATCGAGACGGTAGTCCGGAATAAAGGTGGGCAGGATGCCACTCCACAGACCTTGCTCGGCCTTACCCTCGCCGCAGTTGGTGCAGCCGTGTACCTCCTCACGGATCTCGACCCGTCCGTCGAGCATCCACCGCTGGTAGGGCACGGCAGCCGCGTAGTCGTATTGCCGGTTCTTGCTGCCGTGGCGTATGATTACCTGTGAAGAATCATTATGATAAGGCGGGAGTTCCACGCTTTCGAGGCGTTGCGCCCGCAAGTAAACCTTGTGGCGGGTCTTGCCGTCGATGACAATAGGTGGAAAGGCTATTTCGCGGCTGCCGTCCGCCGACACGAGCACGGGCGTCAGCGCCACGGTGTGCTGCGTGCGGATTTTGGCCTCGCTCAAATCGACGGACATTGTCAGCTCGACCGTGCGGCCCTGCTTGACAACACCTCCCTGACGGATCCCGATCGAGGGCAGGTAACTGGTTTCGTTCTCGGCATGTAGCATCACGGGACTACCTGCCAGTATCAGCAATAGTATGATGTATAAGCGTCTCATAGTCTTTCCATTGTTATTTAATTATGTATATCAGGGAGATGCCCGCTTTGGTCGGGCCGAAGTAGTGCTTGTTCTGACTGCCTTTGAACTTGCCGCAGGTTGCGCACTCGTACTTGTCGTAATTCGTGTAGATGTAGCCCAGGCCGACCGTGGCTTCGATACTCCAGCGTTTGCCCAAAATCCACGAGTAACCGTATGAAAGCCCGACACCCGTGGCCCATCCCTGGTAGCGGTGATCCTTGGTGGACTTATCCTGGAAGAGGACCCTCACACCGCTGATATTGTAGAAGGCATAGCCGCTGTGCAGGCCGAAAAAGTGTCCGTTATGTTTTTCACAGAGCCAGTAGCGGAACTCCGGCATGACCATCCAGTGCTTGATTTTCTTGTTCGTGTCCTTATTCAGCGTCCACGGGTTGTAGGCACCCGTGAGGTCGAGGGTCGTACGTTGGCCCAGCCCAAATTCCAGACTCAAGTTGGGCGTGGTACTTGACCAATACAACAGATTGGTCTTTACTGCTATATCCTGCGCGTTGGCGGTGCCTGTACACCAGCATACGGCAAGGAAAACACCGAGGATCAATTTTTTCATATTTTCCTTTTTCTTGTTATCTCATTTGAACCGGCAAGACCGGCACTTCGTTATCAATAATGGGGACCTGTGCCCCGTGTTTTTTCTATTTTTTAGAGGGAATACCCCGCACCCGATCCATATTTCTCTCTTTAAGAGAAATACGAAAAGGTTGATTTAGATGATAATTAACTGATATTCAGCTATTAATCATTTCAAGAAGAAAGGCGAAAGCTCAATGCTTGTTGTGGAAAAGAGATTAAGATGCAAATAACTGAAAAAAAACATGGCTGATTTTATAGCCGTTTGAGGGATTTTTCGTACCTTTGGAGCGTAGTTAATTCTCTTAAAGAGAGAAACGTTTTTTCGCTCAACATTTTTCATGTCATTCAAGAGTCGTTTGCACTTTTTATTTCTTTCCATATTGCCTGCCTTTTTCTTTTAGCCAGTCATGACAAAGACTCTTTTTAACGGTTGTCTGTTCCAACTATTCGTCTTTGCCGATCAACCTGTCGCATTTCTCTTTTGAAGAGAAATTTATTTATCCAATCATCTATATATCAGCGATGTACACTAAAAATAGCGTTAATTGGCTCAACATATTCTTCTTGTCGCACAACTTTTTTTGCACGACAAGGCAATTATTCCGGCTGCTTTCATTGTCATTCTCAATGATTTTCGTATTTTTGCAGTTGTTTGGTACTTCTCTTCAAAAGAAATCATCCGATTTTTTGTATGTATCTATCGCTTAACGGTGTAAAAAATATGCGGGTGGGATTTGTCCGCCATCCGGTGACATCATACGTCCCCATACACGACATGGGGCTGTCCTGCCGGTACCTGTAGAAATGGAAGGGGTCGTTCTGTCCGGAGCGTATTATAACGGGATGCCGCGCTTCCGGTGCAACCGGTCGTAAACGAAAACACCGCCGATACGGATGTACGGGCGGTGCAAATGGCTGAAACCTATATGTCAGGCAGGCTGTCCTTTCAGTAATATGTCGCGTTGCTGCTGACAGAACTCGTCGTATTCGGCTTTGTCGGTGCCGCTCTCGATAGCCCGGTCAATGACATCACCCAGCTCATCGAAACAGACTTCCTCATGGACGCATTTCGTACCTGCTTCGTCCTGAAGATAGACTTCGTAATAGTCCGATCCGTTGAGTGCCACGATGACATATCCGGTGTGCAGGCGTCCGTTCACCTTTATCCGGAGCGCCGGCATATCCCTGTATATGATGGCGGCAAATTTCTCAATCCCCCACGACATGAGGACGGGCATGGGTGTCAGTGATACCAACTGCTGTTGGGCGGTCTGTGCGATTCGCAATACATATTCTATTTCCATAATTTTGATTTTTTGATGATTATTTACTTTTTTAACTAAACCATTCGGGGTTGTCCTTTTTGAGTTCGGCGACGAGTCCGGCATCGGGAAGCCGGAGGGTTTTCTTGTCCGTGAAAAAGAAAATCCCGTCGTAGATCCGTTCGGCTTCATCGTTGGCAAAACCTTCGTTGCAGTCATTGAAGCTGCCCGGCTGGAGGGCGTCAAGCAATTCGGTCGAACCGATTAGCAGTTCTTCGCCCTCGTTGGATTCCACCACACGGCAATCATAAGCCTTGCCGTCAAACTGTACTTTCTGTGTTTTCATACGCCTGTTCATTTTAATGGGATATGTTTGCCGTTTTCCTTGAGATACTCCATGATGCACTTGGCTTCTTCATGCGAAGCACGGTTGCGGTCGTCGTAACGGCGTGTCTCGTCCGCCATGACCTCGATACATGCCTTGACAAGCCGGTAGAGGCTCTGTTGCAGCGTGGGGTGCATATCGGGGATGGCGGCGGCGAACCGCTTGGGGTTGAAACTGAAATCGTTCACAGCCCTTTCCCAGTCTTTGGCGAGCTTGTACTCCTTGCTTTCCTTGATGTTGTCCATTGTCTTGAAATTTTAATGATTTGTTTTTCTTTCCCCTCTGTTCGGTCTGTCTGCGACCGCAGGGATTATTTTTCTG
>UMID01034873.1_pt1 | contig 14943 bp, 6 predicted proteins | sample 1965691 | NCBI WGS metagenome assembly UMID01 (sample SAMEA4836115, study PRJEB28245) | human gut metagenome | biome: gut microbiome; material: fecal sample | place: Denmark | collected 2008 | reverse complement strand
AAGGTTTATCACTCTTCTCCATATAATTGGGTAATTGCACCAGCAAGAAAGGCATATCAGGCATTTTCCAAAGTTCCCGCCAGTTCTGAATCAAAGCCTCCAATAAAGAAGCATATGTCTGCGAACGACCGGAATTACTTTCACCTTGGTACCAAATGGCCCCTTTCACCTGATAATTGCTAATCGGATAGATCATTCCATTATAGAGTCCGGAACCAGCCTTCTTAAGATTCTTAAGCTTCCCGTTATATTTCATAACTTCATCCAGATTAATACCTACCTTATACTTCCATGTACCAGTAAGGTCTACTTCTGCATCATCTCCTACAATCTTATATTTCTTATCTTTAACAAAACCGCCATTGGAAGAATTAGCAGTAAGCCTTACGGCTATCACATTTTCACCTTGTGTCAAAACTCCTGCCGGAATATCATATTTACGAGGAGGGTAAGTATAGGAAGTAAAACCAACGAAAGTTCCATTTACAAAGACAGAATCACTGTCAACCATCCTTCCCATATAAAGGCGCGCATGTCTTCCCACCATCGAATCGGGAACACGAAACTCTTTTCTATACCATACACTACCTTTTGTACGGATGCCATTCTCCTGCCAGTATCCCGGCACATCCATTGTTGCCCAATCTGTGTCATCAAAATTCTTCTGTTGCCAACAGCCTGTTCCCTTATCTTGCTGTGCCAATTTCATACTGTCCAAAGCAGCTTTATCAAAAAGAAGCTCCGGAAATGTTTTCAGATGTTCCTGACTTATCCAGCTTTCTATGGCAGAGCCTCCTAAACTGGAAACCAACATACCTACAGGCACTTTATATTTATTGTATGCCTCTTGAGCAAAAAAATATGCCAATGAGGTCCAGTTCAACACATCGGAAGCTATGGCCGAATACCACCCGGCATTTCCCGCAATTTCATCTTTCAGTTCTTCCACTGAATTCTGAGTAGGTACTTTATAATGCCGTATCATGTGATTGTTAGATACATTGATTTCAGGAAACATTTCCGTAAGACGTTCAATAGGAGTTTCCTGATTGGACTGGCCGGAACAAAGCCAAACATCCCCTACCAGAACATCACGAATAACAAGTTCATTCACTTCCAGAAGAAAAGGACCTCCTGGTTGCTGCGGTGGCAGGAGGACCAACCAATTCCCCTTCGCATCAGCTTCAGTATTATAATGCTTTCCACGAAAACGTACGGTTACTTTCTCTCCGGGAGAAGCCCAGCCCCATATTTTCAATTCCGTATCACGCTGCAACACCATTTTGTTACTTACCAAACGAGGAAGTCTGACTTTAGCCGAAAGCGGCAGCGAAGCCGTACAAACCAACAAAATAAGGCTAACAATAAAAAATATTCTTTTCATAATTTATACTAGAATTATTGACAGGTCAAATTTAAAAAATCCTTCTTATACGGATTAGTAAATATGTTACACTTTCTTCTATTGGGATTACAAGTTCGCTTCCAATGTTACCCTTTCTTTTTTCTATGTAACAATCCTATCAAAAATCATCAGATCAGTGCCTCAAGTCACAAAATATATTGTCATATAGTAACGGTAAAATTCTGCCATTTTTTTTCCAAAATTTAAAAATCCATGTTTCGATTTCAAAATAACAGCATTCTTTAAGACTGCATCCAAATGCTTCATAAAGCCTAAAAACGACCAATAAAACATATCATAGCAAAGAATGTAACATATAAAACAAAAGATGTAACATACAACAAGTTTTGTGATACATATTCCAAAGTAAATTAAAAAGCTGTTGACTACCTTTGTAAAGTTTCATCAAGCAGCCTATTTGAGAACTATATGAAGAAATTAATTCTATTTTTAATTTTAAACTGTTTAGCCTTCGAATGCATCATTGGTCAAAATAGTTTTTTACAAAGACAAGGAACCGCCACTCAACTTGTTGTACATGGAATGCCTTTCCTTATATTAGGAGGAGAATTAGGCAATTCATCTGCTGCTTGTCCGCAAGATATTGAACGTATTTTTCCGAAACTTAAAAGAATGGGGCTGAACACAGTATTGGTTCCTGCCTATTGGGAGCTGATAGAACCGATTGAAGGACAATTCGACTTCACACTTACAGATAAAGTACTGCAACAAGCACGACTGAACGATCTCAAGATTATATTTTTATGGTTTGGCGCCTGGAAAAACTCAATGAGTTGCTACGCACCCTTATGGTTTAAAGAAAACCACAAAAAATATCCACGTGCATATACCCAAAGCGGCAAGCCACTTGAAATAGCCAGCGCTTTTTCCGAAGCTGTATATAAAGCTGATCAACGTGCGTTTTCCCAATGGATGCAACATATAGCAATGGTCGATAAAAAGGAAGGCACAGTGATCATGATACAAATAGAAAATGAAATCGGCATGTTGGAAGACGCTCGTGATTATTCACATGAAGCCAATAAAGCATTCAACGCTCCTATACCGGCTGAATTCATGACCTATCTGCAAAAAAACAAAAAAGCGCTTCATCCGCAAATGTTAGATAAATGGGAAAGTCAAGGATGTAAAAAGCAAGGTAATTGGCAAGAAGTATTTGGGGCAGACATCTACACCGATGAAATCTTCATGGCATGGCACTATGCCAAATATGTGGAAGGACTGGCACAAACAGCCCGTTCCATCTATAACATCCCGCTATATGTCAATGCGGCAATGAACAGCCGAGGACGCAAACCAGGTGAATATCCCTCTGCCGGTCCTTTGGCACATTTAATTGATGTATGGCATTGTGGAGCACCCAGCATTGATATTCTTGCACCCGACTTGTATGATAATGGATTCACAGACTGGGTAGCACAATATAAATTGCACAACAATCCTTTGTTCATTCCGGAAATTCGTCTGACAGATGATAATAGTATCCGGGCTTTTTATATTTTTGGCGAACACGATGCCATTGGCATTAGTCCTTTTTCAATAGAAGACGGTTCCGACTCTCCTAAATCACCATTAGTCCAAAGCTATACCCAATTAAAGGAATTAATGCCTTTACTCACTAAATATCAAGGTAAAGGATTAATGAAAGGGCTACTTTTTGACAATGAAAACAAAGAACGCATCATCATAGATGATGATTTAACCGTAACTGCCCGGCACTTCTTCACTCTCCCTTGGGATCCACGTGCAACAAATGGCAGTATATGGCCTGAAGGCGGCGGCATTTTATTAAAACTCTCTAAAAATGAATATGTCGTAGCCGGTAGCGGCATCGTATTGGAATTTAGCAAAACCTCAGAAAAGCAAACGATTGAAAAACAAAAACAATTGGGAGAAGACGGATTTGCTTTGGGAAACGACCAAATAAAAACGAAACACCACAAGTTCAAAGGAAAACGTTGTGGCATTGGATACGTGGATGAAGTCAAAGTAGACAAAGATGGCAAACTTCATTATGTCCGCCGGCTCAATGGAGACCAGAATCATCAAGGACGCCACGTACGCATACCTGTAGGAGACTTCAAAATATTACATGTACAATTGTACGAATATCAATAAACATGACAGATTCTTTTGAATTTGGCAATATGACAGAGAAGATATGAAAAGTTTGATTTATGATAAAATTAGGTTAGGAGTGGCAGTGCTACTTTACCTTTGCGCTACCTCATGGGCAGATGCAAAGGTAAAGTTGCCTGCTTTAATTTCAGATGGAATGGTACTGCAACGCGAACAGTCTGTCAAAGTATGGGGTACAGCGGATGCAGGCGAAAATATCACCATAGAGTTTCAGAAAAAGAGCTATCATGCTACCGCTGATGCCAACGGACAATGGAGCATTACACTACCACCGCTGAAAGCAGGCGGTCCTTTCCTAATGCAAATCAATGACATCAAACTGAATGACATTTTAGTAGGTGATGTATGGCTCTGCTCAGGACAATCAAACATGGAACTGCCAGTGAAAAGGGTAATGGATATGTTTTCTAATGAGATACTAAACTACAACAATGAGAAAATACGACATATCCTCATACCCCAGAAATACAATTTTCACGCACCTCAAGAGGAGATATCCGCAACAAGCTGGAAGACGCTAACGCAAAAAAATGTGATGGAATTCTCCGCTCTTGCCTATTTCTTCGCCAAAGAAATGTACGAAAAGACTGGTATACCTGTAGGACTCATCAATTCCAGTTGGGGAGGTACTCCTGTAGAAGCATGGATAAGTGAAGAAGGATTGAAGGAGTTTCCCTTATATATCAATAGCAAACGCTTGTATGAAGATGATGCCTATTGCAGCCATATCAAGAAATTAGAGGCTGAAAACTTCTATCGTTGGAACCTATCGCTCTATCGCAGTGATGCAGGCCTGCACGAATCCACTCCCTGGTATGCAACCAATTATGATGATAACAATTGGCAAACGGTAAATATGTTTTCACAATCATGGGGTAATAATGGTCTGAACCCGATTGGCGGTTCCCATTGGCTGCGCCAAGACATAGAGATACCGCAATCATGGAACGGCAAAGAAGCTACATTGCGCTTAGGCTGTATTGTCGATGCCGATTCCGTATATGTAAACGGAGTATTTGTAGGAACCACCAGCTATCAATATCCTCCCCGTATATACCGGATACCTGCCGGTATATTGAAATCCGGAAAAAACAATATAACTGTCCGCATTATCAGCAACGGTGGACAACCGGGGTTCGTACAGGAAAAACCATACAAAATTATCTGCGACAACGAAGAAATCAATCTGAAACAAAAATGGAAATACCGGTTAGGAGCTCCCATGCCACCCGCTCCGGAGATGATGTTTTTCTGGTACAAACCGGTATGCTTATACAATGCCATGATAGCTCCACTGCAGAACTATTCCATACGGGGAGTGCTATGGTATCAAGGTGAATCAAACGTATCACGCCGAAATGAATATGTTGCACTCTTGTCAGCAATGATTGCCGATTGGCGCCGTACATTCAACCAGCCCGGACTGCCTTTCCATATCGTAGAGTTAGCCGATTTTCTGTCAAAAGATAATATTGAAGGCCGGAAAGCTTGGGCAGAAATGCGCCAGGAACAAGCCAAAGCAGCCGCTATCAATTCCAATACTTATCTCATACGCAACAGTGACCTGGGAGAGTGGAATGATATTCACCCTCTTGACAAAAAAACCTTAGGCAAACGTGCAGCAGAAAGTGTATTGAACAGCACAAAACAATGATACACCTTTTTTTGATAATGATCCAACTAATAAAAATTTAATAGAATGAATACACTTAACCAAAAAGTGTCCATAGCCGAAAAGATCGGTTATAGCCTCGGAGATTGTTCAGCGAACTTTGTGTTCCAGATGATGATGATTTACCAGACTAAGTTCTATACAGACGTATTTGGTCTGGAAGGAGCTGTAGCTGGTAGTGTAATGCTATTAGCGCGTATTGTAGATGCCTTTGTAGACCCAACGGTGGGAATTTTGTCCGACCGCACAAAGTCCAAATGGGGTAAATATCGTCCATGGGTTCTTTGGACAGCTCTACCTTTCATGGTGTTTTACATTTTGGCATTTTACAATCCGGGCATTGAAGACAAAGGACTTGTAGCTCTGTACGCAACAATTTCTTACACTTTATTAATGACCTTGTACTCATTCAATAACACTCCTTATGCCTCACTGGGAGGAGTTATGACAAGTGACATTAAAGAACGTAACAGCATTACCAGTATACGTTTTGTGGCAGCCACTATCGCACAATTCATTGTACAAGGCTTAACACTGCCATTAGTCAGCAAGTTTACCGGTGAATCTGGTGACAAAGGACATGGATGGCTTTGCACAATATCATTGTTTGCCGTCATCGGTCTGATATTCCTCATCATTACTTTCTTTTCTGCACGTGAACGTATTACACCTCCGACTAACCAAAAGACAGATACCAAACAAGATATCAAGGATGTTTTCAAGAACATACCATGGCGGGCTATGTTCATTCTGACATTATTTATATTTACTACCCTTGCCATGTGGGGAAGCGCAATGAATTACTATTTCGAGAACTATGTAGACGCCAGTGCGCTTTATGCCTTTCTTGACAAGATAGGCTTAGTTGCCACTGAAGCCGGAGACGGAATAGGATACAGTATATTAAATGCTTTCGGATTAATAGTCAGCAGTCCGGATAAAGCATACGAAGTAGGTTTTGGCGTATTCAACATGTTGGGTGCATTGGTTCAGTTCTTTGGCGTAATCCTACTTTCCAGTTTTCTGGCAAACCGTTACGGAAAGAAACGTGTATTCATCATTTGCCTTGCACTGACCGCACTATTCACAGCCTTCTTCTATTTCCCCAACGAAACCGATGTAGAGACTATGTTTGTACTGAACTTCCTCAAGAGCCTTGCATATGCTCCGACAGTACCTCTGCTTTGGGCTATGATTGCTGATGTAGCCGACCATTCAGAATATGTCAACCACCGACGTGCCACAGGCTTCGTCTTTGCTGGAGTTGTCTTTGCACTGAAAGCCGGTTTGGGCATCGGTAGCGCCATACTGGGTTTCCTTCTTTCCGGTTTCGGTTATGTATCAGGAGCGGGAACGGAACAGATAGACTCTGCCATCCAAGGTATTGTGCTTTCATCCAGTTTGATTCCTGCTGCGACATTCTTTGTAGGTGTTATTGCACTCTACTTCTACCCCATAACCAAAGAGTATAACGAACACATGCAGGCCGAACTGAAAGAACGAAGAAGCAAAGCAGATTATTAAAGACTCACAACTGTTTAAAAACAGACAAGTAATAATTCAATTTCTATAAAAAAATAATTCAATAACTTATAACTAAATTCTGATTCACCATGAAAAAAGAAATGAGATACTTAGTTCCGGGAGATTATATGGCAGATCCTGCCGTACATGTTTTCAACAACAGAGTTTACATCTACCCCAGCCACGATTGGGAAAGCGGCATCGAAGAAAACGACAATGGCGATCATTTCAACATGAAAGACTATCATGTGTTCTCCACCGATGATATTATGAACGGCGAAATCAAAGACCATGGAGTAGTCCTTCAGATAGAGGACATACCTTGGGCAGGCCGTCAGCTATGGGACTGTGACGTAGCCCGGAAAGACGGAAAATATTACATGTATTTCCCCTTGAAAGACCAAAATGATATTTTCCGTATCGGCGTGGCTATCAGTGACAATCCGGAAGGACCGTTCATTCCCCAAGCCAACCCGATGAAAGGCAGTTACAGTATCGACCCTGCCATCCTGGATAATGGAGACGGTGATTTCTATATGTATTTCGGCGGTTTGTGGGGTGGCCAACTGCAACGCTATCGCGACAATAAAGCTTTGGAATGTGCCGCTTTACCCGAAGGTAACGAACAGGCTCTTCCCGCCCGTGTGGCCAAACTCAGCAAAGATATGCTGGAGTTTGCAGAAGAGCCGAAAGCTGTTGTCATTTTGGATGAAAATGGAAAACCTCTGACAGGAGGCGACAATGAGCGCCGTTTCTTCGAGGCCAGCTGGATGCACAAATACAACGGCAAATATTATTTCTCCTACTCCACCGGCGATACCCACCGCCTATGTTACGCCATCGGTGACAATCCTTACGGACCTTTCACTTACCAAGGTGTCATTCTCACTCCGGTAGTGGGTTGGACCACGCATCATGCCATTGTAGAGTATAAAGGAAAATGGTATCTATTCCACCACGACTGTGTGCCTTCCAATGGAAAGACATGGCTCCGCAGTCTGAAAGTTTGCGAACTGGAATATGATGCTAATGGCAAAATAATCACTATTGAAGGACAATAATCCAATGCACCAAGATGCCTTTATACCGCGCTAACATACGCGGCATAGAAACCATTTATCAATTTGTAATCCTAATGACATGAAATACAGAATATTTTCGCTTTTCTACATCGCAATAGTATTCGTTACCCAAATGGCTGCCGAAAACGGTAGCCATTTGTGGCTTCGACTGCCTGCCAATGCCCATGCAGAAATTTCCGCTCCCCGCCAATCGCCTACACTAAACATAGCGGTCGAGGAGTTGCATCAGGCATGGCAAGGAGCCCCTGTCCAGCTCGTTATACAAAGGGACAAACAATTGCAACCAGAAGGTTTCCGCATCCGACATGAAGATAACAAAATCACGCTCACATCTCCCACCGAGACAGGATTACTCTATGCCGCCTATCACCTGCTCAGGATGCAAGCGACCGGGCAAAACGTCACTGCAACTCAAACAACAGAGAATCCCGCCTACAGCCTGCGCATCCTCAACCATTGGGACAATATGGACCGTACCGTAGAACGCGGTTATGCAGGACAATCGCTTTGGAATTGGGAAGAACTGCCGAATACCCTGTCCGACAGATATAAGGAATATGCCCGCGCCAATGCTTCCATCGGCATCAACGGCACTGTACTGAACAACGTAAATGCTTCACCCCAAATTCTTTCTACCGAATACCTGCAGAAAGTAAAAGCATTGGCAGATATTTTCCGCCCATACGGACTACGTGTGTACCTCTCCGTTAATTTTGCATCCCCTATGGCTCTCGACAGTCTGAGCACTGCCGATCCTCTTGACAAAAAAGTTATCCGCTGGTGGAAAAACAAAGTTAAGGAAATCTACCGCATCATCCCCGACTTCGGCGGTTTTCTGGTGAAAGCCAATTCGGAAGGACAGCCTGGTCCTTGCGATTTCGGACGTACCCATGCCGAAGGTGCCAACATGCTGGCAGACGCATTGAAGCCCTACAAAGGTATCGTTATGTGGCGCGCTTTTGTATACAGCCCTTCCGATGCCGACCGTGCCAAACAAGCATATTTGGAGTTTGAGCCCTTGGATGGACAGTTCCGCAACAACGTCATCGTCCAAGTGAAGAACGGACCGATAGATTTCCAACCCCGCGAACCGTACAGTCCATTGTTCAGTGCGATGCAACATACACCACTAATGGCAGAGTTCCAAGTGACACAGGAATACTTGGGACACTCCAATCATCTTGCTTATTTGGCCCCGATGTGGAAAGAATTCTTTGAATTCGTAACACCCGCTTCTTTAAAGGCAGTGGCCGGTGTTGCCAATATAGGTACAGATACCAACTGGTGCGGTCACACCTTTGCACAAGCCAACTGGTATGCTTTCGGACGCCTATCATGGCAACCCTCTTTATCTTCCGAACATATTGCTGATGAATGGCTAAAGCAAACTTTTGACTCCCAGCCCTCGGACATCAATGCCCAACTAAAGAAGATGATGCTCGACAGCCACGAGGCTGTGGTAAACTATATGATGCCCCTTGGCCTACATCACATTTTCGCATGGGGGCATCATTACGGTCCCGAGCCTTGGTGCAACATCCCCGGCGCCCGCCCGGACTGGCTTCCATCCTACTATCACAGAGCAGACAAACAAGGGATAGGTTTCGACCGCAGTAGCAAAGGAAGCAATGCCGTTGCACAATATCCGGAAAACCTGTCTAAGCAATACGACAACATCAGCACTTGTCCCGAAGAATATCTCCTATGGTTCCACCATGTGCCCTGGAATTACCGCATGAAAAGCGGTCGCACTCTATGGGACGAGTTCTGCTATCACTACGACAATGGAGTCCGACAAGTCAGAGACTTTCAGAAGATATGGGATGCCGCCGAAAAATACATTGACGCAGAACGTTTCCATGAAGTACAGTCCGCTTTGAAGATACAGGCCCGCGATGCTGTTTGGTGGAAAGACGCCTGCCTTCTTTATTTCCAAAAATTCTCAAGCATGCCCATACCTTACGAGATCGAACGCCCTATACACGAATTGAAAGACTTGCAGAAGATACATCTCCCCATCAGCAACTATGAATGTCCCACCAAAGAACTGCTGAATAAAAACAGATAAAAAAAGGCATCAACAAGTGTGGCAGAAAGGGGCAAAAGATATCACTCTTCACTCCTCTCTGCCACACTTGTTTATATTCCCTTAAAGCACACCACTTGTTTAATAGGAATAAACTTATAATTCAAAGCCAATAAACTATAAGTTTAATTCGGTGAAACAAATATAAATTTCCGGTGAAACAAGTCCTTCCTTTTCTCATAGTGCAATGTTACGTTATTGAGTTTTTTTAGTAATTTTGTCAACACAAACAATATACCATGATGAAGCAAAAAACAGTAATCTGTCTTTTATATCTATTCTTATCCGTTTTATGCTACGGGCAAACAGGTAAACTTTTTACTGTGGACAATGAGTTGTCAAGCAGCATGATTAACAGTATCTATCAGGACAAAGAAGACATTATATGGATAGCGACTGAAGACGGACTGAACCGATACGACGGTGCCAAATTCAGTGTATACAAACATGACTTCTACGATGAACATTCTCTGCAAAACAATTATGTCCGCGTCCTTTTTGAAGACAAGAAAGGGACTTTCTTTGTAGGCACATTAAATGGTCTGCAAACATACGACCGTGCAACAGGTATTTTCTCCCATATTCCCATGACCTTCAAAGAAGGAGGTAAGCTAGAAGTTAATGTATCCACCATTATCGAGCGCGCCAACGGAGAAATACTAATAGGAACATCCGGACATGGAATATTCTTACTGAATGTCACAGAAGGACACATAGAAGCCAGGCAACTGCCCGGGTTTGTTCCAAGTTATCTCATCAACCAGATCTACGAAGACCGGAACGGGACATTGTGGGTAATCACCAATGACAAAGGAATATACAGCATAGATACAAACCAAAGGATGACGCACTATCCGAATGGAAGGGAAATTGTGTGGCCTTCTTCCATCTGCGAAGACAAAACAGGAAACATCTATGTGGGATGCCTGAAAAACGGACTGTTCAAATACAATCCTCAAACAAACGGCTTCACCCACATTAAATGTTCTTCGCATCCGGAGCTACCTATTAAGACCCTATATAACATAAACCAAGATGAAATCTATATCGGAACCGATGGGAACGGAATGAAAGTGTATAACATTCAGAAAGGACAGATAATGGAAAGTCCTGTCAATATTACCAGTTTCAACTTTGATAAGTCCAAAGTACATTCTATTCTCAAAGACAATCAAGGGAATATATGGCTGGGATTCTTCCAAAAAGGAGTTATGATAGTACCGCCCGTTAGTAACAACTTCAAGTATATGGGATATAAATCGTCTACCCACAACACAATCGGTTCCTGTTGCATCATGTCCGTATGTAAAGACCATACCGGTTCCTATTGGATAGGCACAGATAATGATGGCATCTACCGTATAGATCCAGATGGAAAGCAACAAGCGCATTTTGAGCAACGTCCGGGCATCAGCCACTCGGTATCCTCCACCATTATGAGCATTTGTGAGGACTCGGACCGAAACTTATGGATAGGTTCATACCGTGACGGACTTGCCAAGTTGAATCCTCAGACCGGACACTGTGAATACATCTATCTGCCGGATAAAGACCACAAACCGGCACAAAGCATATACAGTATCATTGAAGACAAACATAGACAGCTTTGGGTAGGTGCTATGGGAGCTGGACTTTACCGTATCAATCTGGAAACTAAAGAAATATACCATTGTCCCAGCACTGCAAACGGTTTTGAATACCGTCCGCTAAGCAATATACTGCACAATTCATGGATTAACTGCCTGCTGTATAGTACAAACGACAAACTTTACATTGGAACCTATGACGGTTTAGGCTGCCTCGACATCCCAACAATGGATTTTGTTTCCACTTACAAGACAAACAGACTGCTACAAGGTGATGTGATTTATGCACTTTATGAGGATTTGCATCATAATATCTGGGTGGGAACTTCACAAGGGCTGAAGCAATTAAATCCCCAAACACAAAAAGTCAGGAAATACACCATATCCGACGGCCTTCCCAGCAATTCCATTTCGGCCATTGAGGGAGACGCTAACGGTAACCTATGGATAAGTACAAACTTCGGCATATCCCGCTTCAATCCCAGTACACAAACATTCGTCAACTTCTATGCAAGTGACGGTCTGCAAGGAAATGAATTCAGCAAAGGAGTATCATTTGCCAGCACCAAAGGAGAAATTATCTTTGGAAGCACCAGCGGTATTACTTACTTTAACCCCGGAGAAATAACAAGTCCCAACAAAAAACCGGAAATACGCATTACAGACTTTTACGTGCACGATAAAGCGGTAAGATTGGGCATGAAATCCGGACGCTACGATATTGTCACAACCTCTGTAACGAATTCCGACAAATTTCATCTGTCGCACAAAGACAACTCATTCAGCATCGAGCTCTCCGCCATGGAGTTCTACAGTCCTGAACGCATAAGCTATTCCTATACATTCAACAGCAATACATGGGTGAATTTACAGTCCGGTGTCAACAGGATATCATTCAGCGAACTGACACCGGGTATCTATCACTTCCAGGTAAAGGCAAGGGACTATAATTCCTATTCCGAAATAAAAAAACTGACCATTATCATTTCTCCACCCTGGTATGTCTCATGGTGGGCAAAAACCATATATTGTCTAACAGCAGTCATCATCACTATTTTCATCATAGTGCAAATACGCCAACGGTATCGTGCACGTCAGGAAATGTTGGAACATATACATGCCGAACAGCTGAATGAAGCCAAGTTACAGTTCTTCATCAACATTTCTCACGAGATACGCACCCCGATGTCTCTCATAATAAGCCCATTGCAAAAGCTAATGGCTACGGACTACGATACAGAGCGCCAGCAGAGTTACAATATCATCTACCGTAACGCCGAACGTCTTCTGCGCCTTGTCAACCAACTTATGGATATCCGGAAAATAGATAAAGGGCAAATGCAACTCAAATTCCAGGAAACTGATATCGTGAGTTTCATACAGGATTTGCACTATACATTTGCCTACCAAGCCAATACCAAACATATCAAGCTGGACTTTCATTCCGAAGTGAAAGAACTGAAAGCGTGGATAGACCCGAAGAACTTCGATAAGGTTATCTTGAATATACTCTCCAACGCATTCAAATTCACACCGGAAAATGGTAACATACAAATCCGCTTATGCACCGGCAATGATCCAAATGCCGCTGAGAAAGCGTTAAGCCGTTATTTCGAAATCAGTATAGAAGATGACGGGATCGGCATCAATGAAACCGAATTAGAACGTATCTTCGACCGCTTTTATCAGATACGCAACAGTCAAAACAACTCAAACATAGGTACAGGTATCGGATTGCATCTCACCCGTTCACTGGTAGAGCTGCATCATGGCAGCATCACCGTTGAAAACAACCAAGGAACTCCCGGATGCCGTTTCATCGTCCGCCTTCCCTTAGGAAAGGAACACCTCAAACCAGAAGATATAGACAACTCAGCAGTTAAGCAGGATTCAGTACACATAACTACGGCGCTACCCACAACACCGCTGATAGAAACACCCCCGAAAACACACTCAAAATCCAAGTATCGTGTACTAATCGTAGAAGATGATGATGAAATCCGCCGTTACATCTGCCAAGAATTGGGGCGTGATTTTCACATGCAAGAGTGCCGTAACGGCAAAGAAGCATTTACATATATTCTCAAAAAAACTCCCGATTTAATTATCAGTGACATTATGATGCCTGAAATGGACGGCATGACTCTCTGTTCAAAAGTGAAACAGAACATCAATACCAACCACATTCCAGTTATCCTGCTTACAGCCAAAAGCCGTGAAGAAGATAATCTGGAAGGACTCAGTATAGGGGCTGATGCCTACATAACAAAACCTTTCAGCATTGAAATACTTCGGCAAAGCACTTTTAACCTGATCAAGAGCCGAGAAAGATTGAGAAACAATTTCCAGGGCAGCCAGACACAAAAAGAACGGATGCAGGAATTAGAGATAGAATCACCGGATGAACGCCTATTAGACCGCATTATGAAAGTTATCAATGACAATATAGCTAACCCGGAACTGAATGTCGAAATGGTAGCCGAAACCGTAGGCATCAGCCGTGTTCATCTGCACCGTAAACTGAAAGAACTGACCAACCAGTCCACTCGCGACTTGATACGCAATCTCCGGCTAAAACAAGCAGCAACCCTGTTGGCTAAGAAACGGCAAAGTATCAATGAAGTTGCAGCCTTGACAGGTTTCACCAACGTTGCCTATTTCTCAACTGCCTTCAAAGAGTTATACGGAATGACACCTACTGCCTACATGGAGCAAAATGCGGCATCGGCATCTTCCGACACTGAGTGATACAAATAAAAGATGAATATGCCAAAACTCCATTTTGAGGAAATAAACTTTTAACTTGAAATTAGAATATCCTAAAAGACTAAAAAAAGGGTCGTATCATTACTCTCAAAACAGAGTTTGATACGACCCTTTTAGAGGTTATAGTTACAATCTGTAACTTTTCAGAGTACTCATTTTAGCTTTGACAAAAGCTCTTCATCTGTCTAAAGGTTTCGTTTAAAAGTATCTTCATTTATCTCTTTGACAAGGAGACTCATTCATAAATAAAAAAGTTTTCCGGTATCCGCCAAAATCCACCACAATCTTTTCAAATACAATTCCCGGATCCAAAGGCTTCAAGGTTAAGGTCTGCAACCCATCCTGCGATATCGGTAATTCCAGTTTCACCTGACTTTCAACCACTCTTCGGGCAACTGTGGGATATAAAGTTGTGTACACATTCTCCGGTTCTTCATTCAAATTGGCATTAAAATTAATTGTTTCTACATTACCTCCGTTAAAGCCTACTTCATATTTATGCCCTTTTATATCGTGAAATGCCAGTGTTGATTTCACCACAATATGGACAGTCACTTCGGTAACACCTTTGGGAATTTCCATTTTATAAGAAAGGGAAGCACCGGCAACATCTTTCGTATAAGGCATCAACGCCATACCGCTCAATGTACGTCCCATATAAG
>UMID01028884.1_pt1 | contig 15136 bp, 8 predicted proteins | sample 1965691 | NCBI WGS metagenome assembly UMID01 (sample SAMEA4836115, study PRJEB28245) | human gut metagenome | biome: gut microbiome; material: fecal sample | place: Denmark | collected 2008 | reverse complement strand
AACCTGCTGCTGCAGCTGTAGCTGTTGCTGCTGGTCCTGCTGCTGGTGCAGCTGCTGCTGAAGAAAAGACATCTTTTGATGTAGTTTTGAAGAGCGCTGGTGCTGCTAAATTGCAGGTTGTTAAAGCCGTTAAAGAAGCATGTGGTCTTGGCTTGAAAGAAGCTAAAGACATGGTAGACGGTGCTCCTAGCACAGTAAAAGAAGGCTTGGCTAAAGACGAAGCTGAATCACTGAAGAAAACTTTGGAAGAAGCTGGAGCTGAAGTTGAGCTTAAATAATATTAACCTGAGTATCAGGTAATACGGTTAGGAATCCTCTGGTAGAGGATTCTTAACCTTTTTGTGTCTATATTATTATTAAGTTCTACAAATAAATTATCAGATGTCTTCAAATACAGAAAACAAAAGAGTAAATTTTGCTTCCATCAAGAATCCGATGAAGTATCCGGATTTCCTGGAAGTGCAATTGAAGTCATTCCAAGACTTTTTACAACTGGATACCCCACCCGAAAAACGAAAGAACGACGGGCTGTATAAAGTATTTGCTGAAAACTTCCCTATCGCTGATACACGTAACAACTTTGTCCTTGAGTTTTTGGACTACTACATTGATCCCCCTCACTATACAATAGATGATTGTCTAGAGCGTGGGCTCACTTATAGTGTACCTTTGAAAGCTAAATTGAAGCTTTATTGTACAGATCCCGATCATGAGGATTTTGATACTGTTATTCAAGATGTTTATTTGGGTCCTATTCCTTATATGACGCCGAAGGGAACCTTCGTGATTAACGGTGCTGAACGTGTTGTTGTTTCTCAGCTGCATCGTTCTCCGGGTGTATTCTTTGGACAGAGTGTACATGCTAACGGTACAAAACTATATTCCGCACGTATTATCCCATTCAAGGGCTCATGGATTGAATTCGCTACAGACATTAACAATGTGATGTATGCTTATATCGACCGTAAGAAAAAATTGCCTGTTACTACTCTGTTGAGAGCTGTCGGCTTTGAAAATGATAAAGATATTCTCGAAATATTTAATTTGGCTGAAGAAGTTAAAGTCAATAAGGCCAACTTAAAGAAGGTTGTAGGAAGAAAACTTGCTGCGCGTGTCTTAAAGACATGGACAGAGGATTTTGTAGATGAAGACACCGGTGAAGTTGTTTCTATTGAACGTAATGAGGTTATCATTGACCGTGAAACTGTGCTTGAAGCAGAGCATGTAGATGAAATTATCGACTCAGGCGTTCAGAATATCCTTGTTCATAAGGAAGAAGCTAATTCATCAGATTATTCTATTATATTTAATACGCTTCAGAAAGACCCGAGTAACTCAGAAAAAGAGGCTGTGCTTTATATCTATCGTCAGTTGCGTAATGCAGATCCTGCTGATGATGCCAGTGCTCGTGAGGTTATCAATAACCTGTTCTTCTCTGAAAAAAGATATGACCTTGGCGAAGTAGGCCGTTACAGAATCAACAAGAAGTTGGGGCTGACTACGGATATGGATGTGAAGGTATTGACAAAACAAGATATTATCGAGATCATCAAGTATCTGATTGAGCTGATTAACTCTAAGGCTGATGTTGATGATATTGACCACTTGAGTAATCGTCGTGTGCGTACAGTGGGAGAACAGTTGTCCAATCAGTTTGCTATCGGATTGGCTCGTATGTCTCGTACTATTCGTGAACGTATGAATGTACGTGACAATGAAGTATTTACTCCGATTGATTTGATTAATGCGAAGACTATTTCTTCTGTTATCAATTCATTCTTCGGTACAAATGCATTGTCACAATTCATGGACCAAACCAATCCGTTGGCTGAAATTACTCACAAACGTCGTTTGTCTGCGTTAGGTCCCGGTGGTTTGTCGCGTGAACGTGCCGGTTTCGAGGTGCGTGACGTACACTATACTCACTATGGTCGTTTGTGTCCGATTGAAACCCCTGAAGGTCCTAATATCGGTTTGATTTCTTCTTTGTGCGTTTATGCTAAAATTAATGAACTTGGTTTCATTTCTACTCCTTATCGTAAGGTAGCTGATAGTAAGGTGGATATTTCTGATGAAGGAATTGAATACTTGACTGCAGAAGAAGAAGAAGATAAGATTATTGCTCAGGGTAATGCACCTTTGGATGATGAAGGTAAGTTTGTTCGTGACAAGGTTAAGGCTCGTCGCGATGCCGATTATCCGGTTGTTACTCCTGATCAGGTAGAGTTGATGGATGTATCTCCTCAACAGATTGCTTCTATTGCGGCATCTTTGATTCCGTTCTTGGAACATGATGATGCTAACCGTGCATTGATGGGTTCTAACATGATGCGCCAGGCAGTTCCTTTGTTGCGTACAGAGGCTCCTATTGTAGGTACAGGTATCGAAAAGCAATTGGTTGAAGATTCTCGTACTCAGATTGCTGCTGAAGGTGACGGTGTGATTGAATATGTAGATGCAACCACTATCCGGATTTTGTATGACAGAACGGAAGATGAGGAATTTGTCAGCTTCGAACCTGCTTTGAAAGAATATAGAATTCCTAAATTCCGTAAGACTAACCAAAGCATGACTATTGACCTTCGTCCTATTTGTGATAAGGGTCAGCGTGTAAAGAAAGGTGATATTCTGACGGAAGGTTATTCAACACAAGGTGGTGAATTGGCATTGGGTAAGAACCTGTTGGTTGCTTATATGCCTTGGAAAGGATATAACTATGAGGATGCTATTGTATTGAGTGAACGCGTTGTACGTGAAGACTTATTGACTTCTGTACACGTGGATGAATATATATTGGAAGTGCGCGAAACGAAGCGCGGTATGGAAGAATTGACTTCTGATATTCCTAACGTGAGTGAAGAAGCAACTAAGGATTTGGATGAGAACGGTATTGTACGTGTCGGTGCTCGTATTGAACCGGGTGATATTTTGATTGGTAAGATTACTCCGAAAGGTGAATCAGATCCTTCTCCTGAAGAAAAATTGCTTCGCGCTATCTTTGGTGACAAAGCCGGTGATGTAAAGGATGCTTCATTGAAAGCTTCTCCTTCATTGCGTGGTGTCGTTATTGACAAGAAGTTGTTCTCTCGCGTTGTGAAAACCAGAAGTGAAAAGAATGCCGACAAAGCTATTTTGCCGAAACTGAATGATGAATTTGAAGAAAAGGCAGCTAAGCTGAAGGATATCTTAATTGATAAATTGTTGGTATTAACTAATGGTAAAGTCTCTCAGGGTGTAAAAGATTACTTGGGAACCGAAGTTATCGCTAAGGGCGCTAAGTTTACAAAACGCGACCTTGAGTCATTGGATTATACAGTGATTCAGTTGAGCAAGTGGACAGCGGATGCTCACAAGAACGATATGATTCGTGACTTGGTAATGAACTACCTGAAGAAGTATAAAGAACTGGACGCCGAACTGAAACGTAAGAAGTTTGCAATCACAATAGGTGATGAATTGCCTTCAGGTATTATTCAGATGGCTAAAGTTTATATTGCTAAGAAACGTAAGATTGGTGTGGGTGATAAGATGGCAGGTCGTCACGGTAATAAGGGTATTGTATCTCGTGTTGTCCGTCAGGAGGATATGCCGTTCTTGGCTGATGGTACTCCGGTAGATATCGTATTGAATCCGTTGGGTGTGCCTTCTCGTATGAACATCGGTCAGATTTTTGAAGCTGTATTAGGTCGTGCCGGAAAAGAATTGGGCGTGAAATTTGCTACTCCTATTTTCGATGGTGCATCTATGGATGACTTAAATGAATGGACGGATAAAGCCGGATTGCCTCGTTACTGTAAGACGTATCTTTGTGATGGTGGTACCGGTGAACGCTTTGACCAACCGGCAACGGTAGGTGTGACCTATATGTTGAAGTTAGGCCACATGGTTGAAGACAAGATGCACGCACGTTCTATCGGTCCGTACTCTCTTATTACTCAGCAACCGCTTGGTGGTAAGGCTCAGTTCGGTGGTCAGCGTTTCGGAGAAATGGAAGTTTGGGCGCTCGAAGCATTCGGCGCAGCGCATATCTTGCAGGAAATCCTGACTATTAAGTCTGATGACGTTGTTGGACGTTCTAAGGCTTACGAGGCTATTGTAAAAGGTGAACCGATGCCTACTCCGGGCATTCCTGAATCTCTGAATGTATTGTTACATGAATTGAGAGGATTGGGATTGAGTATCAACCTTGAATAATAAAAATATAACTCTTTACAATATAAACAAGAAAGTATGGCTTTTAGAAAAGAAACGAAGATAAAGAGTAATTTCTCGAAAATCTCAATTGGTTTGGCTTCACCTGAAGAAATCCTTGAGAATTCGAGTGGTGAGGTGTTGAAGCCCGAAACTATCAACTACCGTACCTACAAACCCGAACGTGACGGTTTGTTCTGCGAACGCATCTTCGGTCCGGTAAAAGACTATGAATGTCATTGCGGTAAGTACAAACGTATTCGTTATAAAGGAATCGTTTGTGACCGTTGCGGTGTTGAAGTGACAGAAAAGAAAGTTCGTCGTGAACGTATGGGGCATATCCAGCTGGTAGTGCCTGTGGCACACATTTGGTATTTCCGTTCATTGCCGAACAAAATCGGTTACTTGTTGGGATTGCCTACCAAGAAACTTGATTCTATTATTTACTATGAACGTTATGTCGTAATTCAGCCGGGTGCTGCCGCTGAAGAAGGCGTAAATGAATATGATTTGCTTTCGGAAGAGGAATATCTGGATTTGCTGGAAAAACTTCCGAGAGAAAATCAGTATCTGGAAGATACAGACCCTAACAAGTTTATTGCTAAGATGGGAGCTGAAGCCATCTATGATTTGTTGGCTAAACTTGACTTGGATGCACTTTCTTATGAATTGCGTCACAAGGCAAGCAACGACTCTTCACAACAGCGCAAGAATGAAGCATTGAAACGCTTGCAGGTCGTTGAATCGTTCCGTGCATCTCGCGGACGCAATAAACCTGAATGGATGATTGTACGTATTGTTCCGGTGATTCCGCCCGAACTTCGTCCGTTGGTTCCGTTGGATGGTGGTCGTTTTGCAACTTCTGACTTGAATGATTTGTATCGTCGTGTGATTATTCGTAACAACCGTCTGAAGAGACTGATTGAAATCAAGGCTCCTGAAGTAATCTTACGCAACGAAAAACGTATGTTGCAGGAAGCTGTCGATTCATTGTTCGATAACTCACGTAAGTCAAGTGCTGTAAAAACAGATGCAAACCGTCCGTTGAAATCACTGTCTGATAGTTTGAAAGGTAAGCAAGGACGTTTCCGTCAGAACCTGTTGGGTAAGCGTGTTGACTACTCAGCCCGTTCGGTAATTGTCGTTGGTCCTGAATTGAAAATGGGAGAATGCGGTATTCCTAAATTGATGGCTGCCGAACTTTACAAGCCGTTTATTATCCGTAAATTGATAGAACGCGGTATTGTGAAGACTGTTAAGTCTGCCAAGAAGATAGTAGACCGCAAAGAACCTGTTATTTGGGATATCTTGGAGCATGTCATGAAAGGACATCCGGTATTACTCAACCGTGCGCCGACATTGCACCGTTTGGGTATTCAGGCATTCCAACCCCATATGATTGAAGGTAAGGCTATCCAATTACACCCATTGGCATGTACTGCGTTCAATGCCGACTTTGACGGTGACCAAATGGCTGTTCACTTGCCTTTGAGTAATGAGGCTATATTGGAAGCTCAGATGTTGATGCTTCAGGCACATAATATTTTGAATCCGGCTAATGGCGCACCTATTACTGTACCCGCACAGGATATGGTACTTGGTTTGTATTATATTACAAAACTGAGAAAAGGTGCGAAGGGTGAGGGACTGACATTCTATGGACCGGAAGAAGCTTTGATTGCTTATAATGAAGGAAAGGTAGATATTCATGCTATCATCAATGTTGTTGTAAAAGACCTGGATAAGGATGGCAACATTGTAGATGTGATGATGAAAGAAACTTCTGTAGGTCGTGTGATTGTAAATGAAATCGTTCCGGCTGAAGTAGGTTATCTGAATACCATTATTTCTAAAAAGTCTTTGCGCGACATCATTAGTGATGTTATTAAGGCTGTGGGTGTTGCTCGTGCTTGTGAATTCTTGGACGGTATTAAGAACTTAGGTTACCACATGGCGTTCAAGGGTGGTTTGTCATTCAACTTGGGTGATATTATTATTCCGAAGGAAAAAGAAGAACTGGTAAAACGCGGTAACGAAGAAGTTGAGCAAATCATGATGAACTATAATATGGGTTTCATCACTGATAATGAACGTTACAACCAGGTTATTGATACATGGACTCATGTCAACAGCGATTTGTCTGACATCCTTTATAAGACTATTAAAAATGATGACCAAGGTTTCAACTCAGTATTTATGATGCTTGATTCCGGTGCTCGTGGTTCTAAGGAACAGATTCGTCAGTTGTCAGGTATGCGTGGTTTGATGGCTAAGCCGCAAAAGGCCGGTGCTGAAGGTGCTCAGATTATTGAAAACCCGATTCTTTCAAACTTTAAGGAAGGTTTGTCGGTATTGGAGTACTTTATCTCTACCCACGGTGCTCGTAAAGGTTTGGCGGATACTGCTTTGAAGACTGCCGATGCCGGATACTTGACTCGTCGTCTTGTAGACGTATCGCATGATGTGATTATTAATGAAGAAGACTGTGGAACACTGCGCGGTTTGGTTTGTACTGCTTTGAAAAATAACGATGAAGTTATTGCCACTCTGTATGAACGTATCCTCGGACGTGTTTCTGTACATGATATTATTCATCCTACCACCGGTAAGTTGATTGTTGCCGGAGGTGAAGAAATTACTGAGGATATCGCACAGGAAATTGAAGATTCTCCGATTGAAAGTGTAGAAATCCGTTCTGTATTGACTTGCGAATCGAAGAAAGGCGTATGTGCCAAGTGTTACGGACGTAACCTTGCTTCCAGCCGTATGGTTCAAAAGGGAGAAGCTGTCGGTGTCATTGCTGCACAGTCTATCGGTGAGCCGGGTACTCAGTTGACGTTGCGTACTTTCCATGCCGGTGGTATTGCCGGTAACATGGCTGCCAATGCAAGTATTGTTGCCAAAAACAATGCTCGTCTGGAATTTGAGGAACTTCGTACTGTTGATACAGTAGATGAAACTACCGGTGAAGCTGTGAAAGTGGTAGTAGGTCGTTTGGCCGAGGTTCGCTTTATTGATGTAAATACCGGTATCATTTTATCAACTCATAATGTTCCTTACGGTTCTAAATTGTATGCTGCTGACGGTGATGTGGTTGAGAAGGGTAAACTGATTGCTAAATGGGACCCGTTCAACGCTGTTATTATTACTGAAGCAACCGGTAAGATTGAGTTCGAGAGTATGGTTGAGAACGTAACTTATAAGGTAGAATCGGATGAAGCTACCGGTTTGCGTGAAATCATCATTATCGAATCTAAGGATAAGACAAAAGTTCCTTCTGCTCATATTACGACAGAAGATGGTAACTTGATACGTACTTATAACTTCCCTGTGGGTGGACACGTTGTTATTGAAAACAATCAATCGGTAAAGGCCGGTGACATCCTTGTGAAGATTCCGCGCGCTGTTGGTAAAGCTGGTGATATCACCGGTGGTTTGCCTCGTGTTACAGAATTGTTTGAGGCACGTAACCCGTCCAACCCTGCTGTGGTTTCTGAAATCGATGGTGAAGTTACCATGGGTAAGATTAAACGTGGTAACCGTGAGATCATTGTAACATCTAAGACTGGTGAAGTGAAGAAGTACTTGGTTAATCTTTCTAAGCAGATTCTTGTTCAGGAGAACGACTATGTACGCGCCGGAACTCCGCTGTCTGATGGTGCGATTACTCCTGCCGACATCCTTGCCATTAAAGGTCCTACGGCTGTACAGGAATATATCGTAAACGAGGTACAGGATGTTTACCGTCTGCAAGGTGTGAAGATTAATGATAAGCACTTTGAGATTATTGTTCGTCAAATGATGCGTAAAGTTGAAATTGATGAACCGGGTGATACCCGCTTCTTGGAACAGCAAGTGGTAGATAAGCAAGACTTCATGGAAGAAAATGACCGTATTTGGGGTAAGAAGGTGGTTGTTGATGCCGGAGATTCTCAGAACTTGCAACCGGGTCAGATTGTAACAGCCCGTAAGTTGCGTGATGAGAACAGTATGTTGAAGCGTCGTGACTTGAAACCCGTTGAAGTGCGTGATGCTATTCCTGCAACATCTACTCAGATTCTGCAAGGTATTACTCGCGCTGCTTTGGGAACTTCAAGCTTCATGTCTGCTGCATCATTCCAGGAAACAACCAAGGTTCTGAATGAAGCTGCTATTAATGGTAAAGTAGATAGATTGGAAGGTATGAAGGAAAATGTGATTTGCGGTCACTTGATCCCTGCTGGTACCGGACAGCGTGAATTTGAAAAGATTGTTGTTGGTTCGAAAGAAGAATACGATCGCATCTTGGCAAATCGCAAAAATGTACTTGACTATAGTGAAGTAGAATAATACGATTCATTAAGACTTTAAATAGAAGGTCGGTTTTCCTAATGGGAGACCGACCTTTTTATTGTTCACCCGGCATGGGTATACCCTCCTGACTTCATCACTTTTCCCTACCATTACATAGCGGAAAAATGGAGTGACGCAAGTATGCTCTTGTCTCAATCAGGATGAAAGGAACCAGTATTCACACTCGCTACCTCGGTCAGCACATTGAGCCGGAAGCGGCAGCGGGAGGTGAGAAAAGCGGTTACTTCCTGTATCAGGGAGCATGGCGTCGTCTTCTTGACAGCATCTTTCGAGGATTCTGATTCTACTGTCTCTTCAATGTTTTTCGAAGATATCTTCCCGGCTTTCTTTCAATATGCTTCCGGGGAAGATTGTTTTGAGAGTGATGAATACATTCATGAGGCACTTTTTGAGATTGGGCGAATTACAAATATACAACATAAAAAAGCGTTTGTCTAGAAGAGGAGGCAAACAAATCAAATTCCGGTACAGGATATGACGGAATCTGACACAATGACATATATATGTGTAGGCTTATGCGTACGTCCGTGTAGCCCGATGCATATATACGTGTGGGCTTACACATATATAGGTACAGGCTTGTGCCACTGTATGTGTCAAAAAGACCTTGATGTCTTTTAAAAAGATCGGGAAGTTTCTTACAAACTTCACCACCTTTTAAAAAAAGCCCGGTATGTTTTTTATGTAAGGGCAGATGAGATTACCTTTCATCAAATTGGTCATTCTTTTTTTTCCGTTCATCCTTACATTTTAATCAAAACGTGCGGACAACCGCCGGCTAATAATGAAAGGGTATCCCTTCACTCCCATTTCAGTCACACTTCCCAAGCCGTTTTCAAATCTGCCTTCAGCATTTTTTTCACCGAAAGATGTTTTAAAATGAAAGGAGGCTGAAAAGACAACACGGCATGTTCATTCACCACCGGAACTCCCATTAACAGGACGTTTTGGCAGTTAATGAAAGGAGGAAACATATTTCCGCTTGTGGATGAAAAATACAGTTGGTTTTGTGGATTTGTCATTGTATGACAAACCACGTATAGGAAAAGTCGAGAGCCGGCATTGCTCCGATACTAGCCACGGACTTTTGTAGCTGATTTCTTTTCCACATTTATATGTTTGCGTAATTTTCCTTAATGGTAAGTTAACACCAACAAGCCTTCTATGCGATAGTAGCAATAAGTCAACTGCACAAAGGAAGTCAAGCGAAATCATACGGCATTGGCAAGCCGGTCTTCACTAAATAGAAATGATATTCCGAATCATTCGTAAATCATATTTTGTGATAAAAAGATTTCAGCCATTTCTCAACAGGCTATCATTGTTTTTCTAAAAGTTTGATAATAATAGTCCCTTTTTCAGAATAATATATCTATATTTGTAGTCATTCAAAGCGACAAAGAGAGTTCGTGTTTGATATATTAATGTAAATAGAGCGTTTTTGATATTACTTTGTGTTAGAAAATCCCCAATTTTCGAAGCGGAACAAAGTGGATACAACAGAACGCTCACGTCGTGTGTTTATACTTCCTTCTAAAAGGAAATATGCATAACGGCGTGGGACTGTTGTTTTTATTTGTTCCGTGGGTATGGGGATACCTCTAACACAGATAAGACATTAAAACAGTTCCCACGCTTTTTTATATATTTATGCCATCCTCAGGGAGCAGGGAAGGGGTACATTGGGCTGCTATGAAAACAATAGAAGAATTGGAAGAACTCAACCATCAATTGCAAGTCGAGTTGAGGAAAGCTAGAGCCGCTCAGGCTCAAGCCGAAGCTGCTAATCAAAATAAATCAGTGTTTCTAGCCAATATGAGCCACGAGATACGAACGCCGCTTAATGTTATTATGGGGTTTTCGAATTTGATTGTTACTGCTGCTACCGAAGAAGAAAAGCGAATGTATGCAGAAGTTCTGGAAAATAATTGTTCTTTGCTGCTTCAGCTTATTAATGATATTTTAGATCTGTCAAAAATAGAGTCGGGAACATTGACTTTTGCAGAGGAAGAAATGGAGCTGAATATATTATTGGAAGAATTGGCAAGCGCAATGCGTACACGAATTGTTGCCGAGGAGGTTATTTTGAATTGTGTAACACTTTCTGCTCCTTGTTTTGTCGTGGCGGAAAAAAAACGGCTTTCTCAAGTACTTATTAATCTATTGACAAATGCTATTAAGTTTACTACCAAAGGCAGTATTCGTTTAGGTTATGAAATTCATGGAAAAATGCTTTATTTTTATGTGGCTGATACCGGATGTGGTTTTCCTGAATCCCAAAAGCAGAAAGTGTTTGAACGATTTGTGAGACTTGATTCAGCTAAACCGGGAACAGGGCTGGGGCTTGCAATTTGTCGTACTATTGTGGAAAAAATGGGGGGATGTATCGGGGTAGAATCAGAAGAAGGAAAAGGATCTTGCTTTTGGTTTACCATTCCTTATATTCCTCTCTGTATAGAAAAAAATGATATTTAGTGCGTCTATTGTTGCTTGATTGGTTCCTTTTCCTTATTTTTGTTCGCCTGCTAATAATAAGCAGATAATATTTACCTTTAATTATAGAAGAAAATAATCATGGAAAACGAAAAAAACAACAATCAGCTTCAAATAGAGTTGAAAGAAGAAGTAGCACAAGGCACATATGCCAATCTTGCCATAATTACCCATTCTAGTTCAGAATTCATAGTAGATTTTGTACGTGTAATGCCTGGGTTGCCGAAAGCAGGAGTTCAATCTCGTATTGTATTGACTCCTGAACACGCTAAGCGTCTGATGTATGCTTTACAAGAAAATGTGGCAAAGTATGAGCGCAACTTTGGACCGATCCGTATGCCTGAAGAAATGAATGGTGCCAATGGCGGTCCTGATGGCAAGACTTTTATTCCTCCTATGAGTGGCTTTAAAGGAGAGGCATAAGTTATAGCTTTGTCGTGGAAATGGCATATTAGCCTGTTTTTCAAAAGATTTTTTTTGGAGACAGGCTATTTTTATTGCTTAAAAGTATTGTTTATTAAAATGTTATTCGTAACTTTGCAGCCCAAAATGTATAGTTTTGGATTAAAATAGTAAATTAATAAACAATATATAACAATTAAAAATCAAACAAAATGCCTACTATTCAACAGCTAGTAAGAAAAGGAAGAGAGGTTTTGGTTGAGAAAAGTAAGTCTCCGGCACTGGATTCATGTCCTCAAAGACGTGGTGTTTGTGTTCGTGTGTATACTACTACTCCGAAAAAACCGAATTCAGCAATGCGTAAGGTTGCTCGTGTACGTCTGACAAACTCTAAGGAAGTGAACTCTTATATTCCGGGAGAAGGACACAACTTGCAGGAACACTCAATCGTATTGGTTCGTGGTGGTCGTGTGAAAGACCTTCCGGGTGTACGTTATCACATTGTTCGTGGTACTTTGGATACAGCGGGTGTGGCTGGTCGTACACAAAGACGTTCTAAATACGGTGCTAAACGCCCGAAAGCCGGACAAGCAGCAGCTCCTGCAAAAGGTAAAGGTAAAAAGTAATTTGAAGCCTAGCTGAAATTCCGAAAAGAAAAAAAGTATTTTAATTTAAGTTTTTGGTTTGTTGGAATAAGCTATAAAGGTTGAGTAAATGCTTCGGTGGAAGCGTTGAAGTAAACAAGAGTCGCAGCCCCAAACAAAAAACATTATTTTTTTTAAGAAAAATGAGAAAAGCAAAACCAAAAAAACGTGTGATCCTTCCGGATCCGGTATTTAATGACCAGAAGGTTTCTAAATTCGTAAACCATCTGATGTATGATGGAAAGAAGAATACCTCTTACGAAATCTTCTATGCTGCATTGGAAACAGTAAAAACAAAACTTCCTAACGAAGAAAAGTCAGCTTTGGAAATTTGGAAGAAGGCTTTGGATAACGTAACTCCTCAGCTGGAAGTTAAGTCTCGCCGTGTGGGTGGCGCTACATTCCAGGTTCCTACTGAAATCCGTCCTGAACGCAAGGAATCAATCTCAATGAAAAACTTGATCCTTTTCGCTCGTAAACGTGGTGGTAAGTCAATGGCAGATAAATTGGCTGCTGAAATCATCGACGCATTCAACGAACAGGGTGGTGCCTTCAAGCGTAAAGAAGATATGCATCGTATGGCAGAAGCTAACCGTGCATTCGCTCACTTCAGATTCTAATCAAGTAATAATTAAATAAGTAAAGGACGAAAATGGCTAAAAATGATTTGCATTTGACCCGCAATATCGGTATTATGGCTCATATCGATGCCGGTAAGACAACCACTTCGGAACGCATTTTGTTCTACACCGGTCTGACCCACAAAATTGGTGAGGTTCATGATGGTGCAGCTACAATGGACTGGATGGCTCAGGAGCAGGAACGTGGTATTACTATTACCTCTGCAGCGACAACAACTCGTTGGAAATATGCAGGCAATACTTATAAGATTAACTTGATTGATACTCCGGGACACGTTGACTTTACTGCTGAAGTAGAGCGTTCATTACGCGTTTTGGATGGAGCTGTTGCTGCTTATTGTGCTGTCGGTGGTGTAGAACCTCAGTCGGAAACAGTGTGGCGTCAGGCTGATAAATACAATGTGCCTCGTATCGGTTATGTTAACAAAATGGACCGTTCTGGTGCTGACTTTTTTGAAGTTGTTCGTCAGATGAAAACTGTGCTCGGTGCAAATCCTTGTCCTGTTGTAATTCCTATCGGTGCGGAAGAAAGCTTCAAAGGTGTTGTTGACCTGATTAAGATGAAAGCCATCTTATGGCATGATGAGACTATGGGAGCAGACTACAGTGTAGAAGAAATCCCGGCAAACTTGGTTGACGAAGCTAATGAATGGAGAGAAAAACTGCTTGAAAAAGTAGCAGATTTCGATGATACTTTGATGGAGAAATTCTTTGATGATCCTTCTACTATCACTGAAGAAGAAATCTTGCGTGCATTGCGTGCAGGTACTTTGAAGATGGACATCGTTCCTATGTTCTGCGGTTCTTCGTTCAAGAATAAAGGTGTTCAGACATTGCTTGATTATGTTTGTGCATTCTTGCCTTCTCCGTTGGATACTCCTGCTATCGTGGGTACTAACCCGAGCACAGGTGCGGAAGAAGATCGTAAACCCAGTGAAGATGAAAAAACTTCAGCTTTGGCATTTAAGATTGCAACTGACCCCTATGTAGGTCGTTTGACTTTCTTCCGTGTTTACTCAGGTAAAGTAGAAGCCGGCTCTTATATTTATAACACTCGCTCCGGTAAAAAAGAACGTGTGTCACGTCTGTTCCAGATGCACTCAAATAAACAGAATCCTGTTGAACTAATTAGTGCTGGTGATATTGGTGCAGGTGTTGGTTTCAAGGATATTCGTACTGGTGATACTTTGTGTGACGAAGAAGCACCCATTGTATTGGAATCTATGGAATTCCCTGATCCGGTTATTGGTATTGCAGTTGAGCCCAAAACACAGAAAGACTTGGATAAGCTGTCTAACGGTTTGGCTAAGTTGGCTGAAGAAGACCCGACATTTACAGTTAAAACTGATGAGCAGTCAGGTCAGACTATCATCTCTGGTATGGGTGAGCTCCACTTGGATATTATTATCGACCGCTTGAAACGTGAATTTAAAGTAGAATGTAATCAGGGTAAACCTCAGGTTAACTACAAGGAAGCTATTACAAAGACTGTTGAATTGCGTGAAGTTTATAAGAAACAGTCCGGTGGTCGCGGTAAATTCGCTGATATTATCGTAGCAATTGGTCCGGTTGATGAAGACTTTACTCAAGGTGGATTGCAATTTATCGATGAAGTGAAGGGTGGTAATATTCCTAAGGAATTTATCCCGTCAGTTCAGAAAGGTTTCCAAACTGCAATGAAGAATGGTGTATTGGCAGGTTATCCGCTTGATTCACTGAAGGTAGTCTTGAAAGATGGTTCATTCCACCCGGTTGACTCTGACCAGTTGTCATTTGAAATCTGTGCTATTCAGGCTTACAAAAACGCTTGTGCTAAAGCGGGTCCTGTATTGACTGAGCCTATCATGAAATTGGAAGTTGTAACTCCCGAAGAAAACATGGGTGATGTTATCGGTGACTTGAACAAACGTCGCGGTCAGGTAGAAGGTATGGAATCAAGCCGTTCAGGTGCTCGTATTGTTAAAGCAAAAGTGCCTTTGGCTGAAATGTTTGGTTATGTAACGGCTTTGCGTACTATTACTTCTGGTCGTGCAACTTCATCTATGACTTATGACCATCATGCTCAGGTGTCTAGCTCAATTGCTAAGGCAGTACTTGAAGAAGTGAAGGGTCGTGTAGACTTAGTATAATAAAGAATAATTTGGGGCAACGGGTTAGCGAATGACTCTTAATCCGGCCCCACTTTATATGTTTTTTTTAATCATTTTATAAATAACAATCTAATGAGTCAAAAAATTAGAATTAAACTGAAATCATACGATCACAACTTGGTGGATAAGTCTGCTGAAAAGATCGTGAAAACAGTGAAGGCTACAGGCGCTATTGTTAGCGGTCCTATTCCATTGCCTACTCACAAACGTATTTTCACTGTAAACCGTTCGACTTTCGTTAACAAGAAGTCACGTGAACAGT
>UMID01012401.1_pt1 | contig 16042 bp, 10 predicted proteins | sample 1965691 | NCBI WGS metagenome assembly UMID01 (sample SAMEA4836115, study PRJEB28245) | human gut metagenome | biome: gut microbiome; material: fecal sample | place: Denmark | collected 2008 | reverse complement strand
CTTTTATGTGGTTTGGGGTGAAATGAACTATGGGAGGATTTCAAATGTCAAGCACCTTAAAATTATCTATTTTTTCAATTGTGGGAATTCTTGTATTCTGCATTGTCGGAATTTTTATTCCGCCAGTTTTACTGCTTTCGGAAGCGTTTTCGATACTATGTTGTATTGTTTTTTCTATTTCTGTGATTTCAAATATTGAAACAAACGGAGCAAATTTTTTGTTAAAATTGTCGCTGGCACTTTTGATTTCTGCTGCAATACAATTTGTAATGCGTATTATCTTTTATATTTTAGGAAAGAATGACCTCTTTTCATTTTGTGTCAACAGTATCTCTGCCGGTCTGGCTCTCCTTTCTTTTACAGCAACAATTTTCATTATGCTGGTGTGGCTGATATTGAAAATATTCCGTATTCCCGCGGATATTATTCGATCTCCATTTTTGAAATTAGGGCTTGTTTTTATAATTGGTACTATTATATTTCGAGTAATTGGAATAGTCATAAAAGAGTTTAGTCTTATTGCAATGGTATTTTTTGTGTTGACGGCTTTGATGTTTATACTTGCGATATTTATAAATACTCATATAAAAGTAACTTTAAAAATAATGTTGAGTGCAGGCATTTTGTCTATCGTATCAATGGTATCCTATTGGGCGTTTCAACTTTATTTGTGCTCAAAAATTTTTGGTATGCCAGAAGAAGATATTCGAAACTTCCTGTTACTGTGTGGCACGATGTTTCTTTTTGTATGTTTTATCAGTTTTCTTGTTTGGTTTACTGCTTTTATTTATCGTGTGTCGCATTCTGTTTGGTTGGCAGTTATTGTTCTGTCTGCACTTGGTTTGTTGATTTCAGGAGCATTGTATTTTATACTTCCAATTTCAGAATGTCTTTTCTTCTACACACTTGCAATGAAAATTTTTGGTTGCGTGATGGGAGTTGGCGTTATGGGAATTGTTTTCAGTGTTTTATTTCACAAGAAATAAGAATACAGAACAATAATAGGAACGGCAACCTTAATTTGTTTCTTAAAAGACTTTGGCTTGTACCATGCAAGTTAAGGTCTTTATTTTTTATCCTCTTGCACTTGTATCCGCATCATGGTATAATACAAATAACACAACAAAAAGGAGAACCTCTATGGCAAAGCCTAAAATCATATACCGCTGCACAGCATGCGGCTACGAAAGTGCCAAGTGGAACGGCAAGTGTCCCTCCTGCGGCTCGTGGAACACGTTGGAAGAAGATGTCCCGCTGCCCACACAGGCGGTGGGCAACAACCGCCGGAAACCGGTGGACTTGTCGGATAAAATACAGGAACTGGAAGAAGTGGACACCACAGCTGATGTCCGTTATCATACCGGCGTAGGCGAACTGGATCGCGTGCTGGGCGGCGGACTGGTGCGTGGCTCCATTGTGCTGCTGGGCGGCGAGCCGGGTATCGGAAAAAGTACACTGCTGCTGCAAATCTGCCAGTACTTCGGAAAGGAACACACTGTGCTGTATGTTTCCGGTGAGGAATCCGCCAAACAGATCAAGCTGCGGGCGGAGCGTCTGGGCGTGACAACGAAAAATCTGTTTCTGCTGACAGTCACCGATGCCCAGAGCATCTGCGACACCATTTCCGCCAGCCGCCCCGATATTGTCATTATCGACTCCATTCAGACCATGCGAATGGAGGAAATTTCTTCCAGTGCCGGCAGCCTGACACAGGTGCGGGAGTGCACCAACCTGTTTATGCACACGGCGAAACAGCTGGACATTCCGGTGTGGATCGTGGGGCATGTCAACAAGGACGGAGCCATTGCCGGTCCGAAGGTCATGGAACATATTGTGGACACCGTGCTGTATTTCGAGGGAGAACGAAACCTGTCCTACCGGCTGCTGCGTGCTGTGAAAAACCGGTATGGTTCTACCAATGAGATCGGCGTGTTCGAGATGCAGGACAGCGGACTGCACGAAGTACCCAACCCTTCGGCAATGCTGCTGGACGGCAGACCTCACGGCGTTTCCGGCACCTGTGTTACCTGTATGATGGAGGGCTCCCGTCCGATTCTGGCGGAAATTCAGGTGCTTGCCACCAAAAGCGGCTTCTCTGCACCGCGGCGGCAGACGCAGGGGTTTGACTATAGCCGCATGGTGATCCTGATTGCGGTACTGGAAAAACATCTGGGCATGTTTTTCGGAACGCTGGACGTGTACCTGAATGTGGTCGGCGGATTCCAGCTGGACGAACCGGCAGGGGACTTGGCGGTGGCACTGTGTCTGTACTCCTCGCTGGTGGACAAGCCGATCTCGGAACGGACGGTTGCCTTTGGCGAAGTGGGACTGGGCGGCGAAGTGCGTGGCATTTCCCACATTCGGCGGCGGGTGCAGGAGGCGGAACGCATGGGCTTTACGCGGTGCATTGTGCCGCATCAGTGCCTGCACGAACTGAAAGGCGGCTCCTATCAGATTCGCATTGCCGGCGTGCGGAATCTCCGGCAGGCGTTTTCGGTGCTGGAGAAAGATGCGAGAGAAACAACAGGACAAGGAGAATGACATGAAAATTTGGAAAAAAACACTGGCGGCAGTGCTTGCCGGAATGCTCTGTGTTATCAGTATGCCGCAGGTGCAGCCGCTTCTGCCGGCATTTTCGGCAGCGGCAGCAGAGAAAACGGGAACTGTCGGGGCGTTGACGTATATCTTGGAATCTGACGGGGCAGTTATCACGAAATGTGAGGAAACAGCGGAAAAAGTGGTAATACCGGAAAAAATTGCCGGAAAGCCAGTGACGGAGATTGCAGAAGATGCGTTTCAATTTTGTGAAAATTTGACCAGTGTGGAGATGCCGGACACGGTACAGACGATCGGAAAGAATGCGTTTTGGAGTTGTCATAAGTTACAGCATGTGACGCTGCCGAAAAATCTAGTTGCTGTAGGGGATAATTGCTTTCGTTCCTGCGGCTTGCTGGCGGAATTGGAAATTCCGGTGACCTTACAGAAAATCGGATTAGATGCGTTTTGCGATACGGCGTGGCTGAAAAATCGGCAGACAAAGAATCCGCTGGTACAGGTGAACCATATTTTGATTGACGCGACAACGTGCTCTGGTACAGCGGTAGAAGTGCCGGACGGTGTGACGGAAATCGGGAACTTTGCCTTTTACAACTGCGGAAATTTGCAGAAGATCATGCTGCCGGCAAGTGTGACGAAAATTGATTGGGGTGCTTTCTGGCAGTGTTCTGGTCTGGAAACGCTGACAGTACAGGGCAATCTGGCGAAAATCGGGGAATCTGCCTTTTCCGACTGTACGAAACTGTCGGCAGTGTACACTGTCATGTCGGAAGACGAGTGGAGCAATGTCCAGATCGAATCAGGGAATGAACCATTGGAGCAGTCGACAATACATTACAATAGTATCCTTGAAGAACTGCTTCTTGCCGACTTGGACAACAGCGGAAGCGTGGATTCTACGGACGTGTTTTACATCCTGCTGGGCGTTGCACAGAATGCGGTGGGCATGGATTCCGGCTGGACACCGGCACAGGAAAAAGCGGCGGACATTGACGGCAGCGGTGCAGTCGATTCTACGGACGTGTTCTATGTGCTGCTGTATATTGCACGGAACAGTGCGGGGATTCCCACCACGTGGGAGATGCTGGTGGCGTAACAGAAGAACAACACGCAGACTGCTTTACAATCATGAATTTTTGAACGGACAGAAAAAAGCCGTATCGGAATGGAATTACCGATACGGCTTTTTGTATGTGGTTTGTTAGGCAATACCGCACAAAGATTGTGCGACAGATGCGTCGTCAAATTTTTCGCCAGATGAAACAAAAAGCGGAGTGAATACTTGATGTATTCACGAGCATTTTTGTGAAATATGACGGGAAATTTGCAAGCAGATGGCGTGCAAAGTCGCCAGACGCTCTTTGTGCGGTATTGCCTTTACTTTGCCTGCACTTCTGCTTTTGGCTCATTGGCAGGGGTGCTGTTCTTATCCGAGAGCATTTTCAAGCCCTGCATGCCCAGAATGACTACGCCGCCGATGAGGAAGAACACAATGCTGAACGTGTGCAGTCCCATTGCCGGCTGCGGATTTTCCAGCGTGGTAGGTCCCATAAAGACGGAGTACAGGGAACCCAGCATCATGCCGATGATCAGATATACCGTAGCCCCGCGGTGTTTGGTCAGGGCGTTCTGGATCAGCTTGATAATGCTGATGATGCCGGTAATGACACCCAGCCCAAAGACGATCAGAATGGGCAGCATGTGGAAATTCAAGTGGAGCAGGTCGTGAATGCCGTTAATGATCGGAATGTACAGCCCGAAGATCAGCAGCAGCGTGGAACCGGAAATGCCCGGCAGAACCATGGCACAGATCGCAACGGCTCCCACGAAGAATGCGTAGATGTACATGCCGATGTCGGGATTACTCAGATCTTTTCCGCCGCCTACAAAAGTGTTGGCATAGGTGATCGCCACCACGAATGCCATGCCGATGAGGACGAAGAAGCTCATTTTCCAGCGGTCTTTCAGTACCTTTTTTTCCTCGTAGATCACGACCGGAATCGCGAAGATGATGAAGCCGATGAACAGGGAGGATACCCGATAGATATGGGATTCAAAGACATTTGCCAGCACCAGCACCGAGGAGCAGAAGCCGATCACCCAGCCGATGCCCAGCTTGATGAGGTACTTGACAGCCTGGATGCGTTCTTGCTTGCTGCCGGAGATCAGGGCGTTCAGGGAACCGATAAAGTTGTCATAGAAGCCCATGAGGAATGCGATCGTGCCGCCGGAAACGCCGGGGACACTGTCTGCCAGTGCCATACAGAAACCGTGCAGAAGTGTAATTAGTTTTTTCATGTGTGTTTGCTTGTCCTTTCTTGTTTTTCGTTTTTTGTTTACAACTTATTTTATTATACACTTTTTCTGTGTGGTGATGTAAAAAGATTGTGGGTACAATTTAAAAACATCTAAAGAATATTCTGGGCAATATTGCAAAATATGCTTTTCGTACAGTTCGTCCCAGTCTGTCGGAATGCCGGCTCCCTGATAGGCAACGTAGCGGAGTATAAAATAGACATCGATAGTGTCAATGGAGCCGTCTCCGTTGACGTCCAGCTTGGTCAGCAGAGCGGCTTCGATCTCCGGATATTCCGTGAAGGTGTAATCGTGATAGCCGGCACCGTGATATGCACAATACAGCATTACCATGTAAACATCTGTGGAGTCCACCCGACCATTGCGGTCTGCATCGCCTGTGATCTGCGGGAAATTTTCGTCAGGGGGTATGGTGGTTGTGGTGGAAGTTGTGGTTGTTGAAGTCGTTGTGCTTGTGGTGGTGGAAGTAGTCGTTGTTGAAGCCGCTGTGCTTGTAGTTGTGGAAGTAGTCGTTGTTGAAGCAGTTGTGCTTGTGGTAGTGGAAATTGTCGTTGTTGAAACTGTTGTGTTTGTGGTGGCGGAAGTAGTGGTTGTTGAAGCAGTTGTGCTTGTAGTAGTAGAAGTTGCGGTTGTTGAAGTGGTCGTGCTTGTGGCAGTGGAAGTAGTCGTTGTTGAAGTAGCTGTGCTTGTGGTGGTAGAGGTCGTAGTTGTTGAAGCAGTTGTGCTTGTAGTGGTGGAAGTAGTCGTTGTTGAAGTCGTTGTGCTTGTGGTGGTAGAGGTCGTAGTTGTTGAAGCCGTTGTTCTTGTGGTAGTGGAAATTGTCGTTGTTGAAGCGGTCGTGCTTGTGGCAGTGGAAGTCGTGGTTGTCGAAGTGGTCGTGCTTGTAGTAGCGGAAGTTGTCGTTGTTGAAGTGGTCGTGCTTGTTGTAGTAGAAGTTGTAGTTGTTGAAGCAGTCGTGCTTGTAGTAGTAGAAGTTGTGGTTTTCGAAGCGGTCGTGCTTGTGGCAGTGGAAGTTGTGGTTGTCGAAGCAGCTGTACTTGTAGTGGCAGAAGTTGCAGTTGTCAAAGTGGTTGTATTTGTGGTGGTAGAAGTTGTTGTGCCTATTGAAGTGGTCGTGCTTGTGGCCGTGGAAGTAGTCGTTGTTGAAGTGGTTGTGCTTGTGGTAGTGGAAGTAGTCGTTGTTGAAGTAGCTGTGCTTGTGGTGGTAGAGGTCGTAGTTGTTGAAGCAGTTGTGCTTGTGGTGGTGGAAGTCGTGGTTTTCGAAGCAGCTGTACTTGTAGTAGTGGAAGTTGTGGCTGTCGAAGTGGTTGTACTTGTAGTAGTGGAAGTTGCGATTGTTGAAGCGGTCGTGCTTGTTGTGGTGGAAGTCGTGGTTGTCGAAGTGGTCGTGCTTGTTGTGGTGGAAGTAGTTGTTGTCGAAGTGGTCGTGCTTGTGGCAGTGAAAGTCGTGGTTTTCGAAGCGGTCGTGCTTGTAGTTGTGGAAGTCGCGGTTGTTGAAGTGGTCGTGCTTGTGGCAGTGGAAGTCGTGGTTGTTGAAGTGGTTGTACTTGTAGTAGTGGAAGTTGTGGTTGTCGAAGCTGTTGTATTCGTAGTTGTGGAAGTCGTGGTTGTCAAAGCAGCTGTACTTGTAGTGGCAGAAGTTGCAGTTGTCAAAGCGGTTGTATTTGTGGTGGTAGAAGTTGTTGTGCCTATTGAAGTGGTCGTGCTTTTGGTGATGAAAGTTGTAGTTGTCGAAGTGGTTGTACTTGTAGTAGTGGAAGTCGTGGTTGTTGAAGCAGTTGTACTTGTATTAGCGGAAGTAGTCGTTGCCGAAGTAGTCGTGCTTGTTGTGGTGGAAGTTGTGGTTGTCGAAGCAGTCGTGCTTGTAGTAGTAGAAGTAGTCGCTATCGAAGTAGTCGTGCTTGTTGTGGTGGAAGTAGTCGTTGTTGAAGTAGCTGTACTTGTAGTAGCGGAAGTTGCGGTTGTTGAAGTGGTTGTATTTGTGGTGGCGGAAGTTGTCGTTTTCGAAGTGGTCGTGCTTGTAGTAGTAGAAGTCGTGGTTTTTAAAGTGGTCGTGCTTGTGGTAGTGGAAGTTGTCGTTGCCGAAGCAGTTGTGCTTGTTGTGGTGGAAGTTGTCGTTGTCGAAGCGGTTGTGCTTGTAGTAGCGGAAGTTGTGGTTGCCGAAGTGGTTGTACTTGTAGTAGCGGAAGTTGTCGTTGTCGAAGCAGCTGAACTTGTAGTGGCAGAAGTTGTTGTTGCCAAAGCAGCCGTGTTCGTTGTATCAGAAGTTGTAGTTCTCTCTGTTGTGGTGGTAGCTGCTGAAGTATTGTTCGCGAATTCTTTCAGTACAGTTTTCCCCTCGCGGACACACCACATATCGCCGCCGGCATTCATCAGTTCGGCAACAATGCCGTTCTGGAAATTCTCCTCTGCCTGCTGCATGCCCTCTGGTTCTATGTAATCTCGTCCAACCGCAGAATAATTTCCCGCTGTGTAGAAACAATTCTGCAATTGCGTTTCTGACATATCTCCCAGTCTGCCCACCAGCATGCCGGCAGAATCTTCGGAAGCAGCGTCTGTTTTTGCAACTGTTCCGATATGGTAGCAGTTTTGCAACGGTGCATCGCTTCGTCCGGCAAGACCGCCGACTGTCCCCTTTGCGGTAACTGTGCCGATGTGGTAGGCGTTTTGCAAAACAGCTCCTTGGTAGTATTTCCTTTTGCCCTGTCCTATTAAACCACCGGCAGCTCCTGCACTACTTGTTGCAGTAATATCCCCCTCGCAGAATACATTTATAATTTTACCGCTGCACACTGCCGCAATTCCGCCGACATAGTTTTTTCCCTGGATATGCACATCAGTCAGCCCCAGATTTTGCACAGTGCCTTCCAGGTTGGTAAACATACCTGTGTTTCTGCCGCCGCTGCACTGCAAATTCGAAATGCAGTGATAATTGCCGTCAAAAGTGCCGGCATAGGAGCCAATCGGTGTCCAGGTTTCTCCCTCCAGCGAAATATCCGCCGTCAGCATTGCACAAATGCTGGGATCAGCCGCTGCCTTTTCCGCAAACTCCAGCAGTTCTGCGGCGGTTGAGAGCAAGTAAGGATTGTCCGTCTTGCCGGTACCCTCCAGTTCCAGAGCCGCTGCCCGACTGCTGCTGAAAACGGCACCGGTGCATGCTGTCAGCAGCAACACCAGTGCCGTCAGGATACTATATGCCTTTTTTTGGAATGCGGTTTTCATGGTGGATTCTCCTTTTTTCGACACGATTCGACAAATTCCAGGGAAAGAAAAAGCAGAACACAGCTGCCCATGTTCTGCGGGTTTCCGGCAGAATTTTCCTGCTTTTATTATATTACGTCATTGAAAACGATGCAATATATTTGTAATGATTTCTCTGTTTTTGACAATGCAGGTTTGATTTAAAGCTGACTTTTTGTATATTTGTTGGAATTTTGGAAGAATTCGAAGGGGGAAATTCGCGGAAGACATGGAAAAATCACTTGGACAATAGTAGAATGTTCCACAAAACTGGAAATTTATGAAAAGGCATTTGACTTTTTTAAGTTGACATGCTATAATAAAAACAGACAATTTGCAACAAAAGAAAAACGGAGGAATGAAGATGAAGCTGTGGAAAAAAGTGCTTGCAACTGTGACTGCCGGCGTGCTCTGTCTGGGTAGTGTTGGCGTGTCTGGGGTGCAGAACATGTTGGAGAGCGTGGAGACAGTATTCACCGCAAGTGCATATGTGATAAATTCTTATGACGGCACCTACGGGGACTTGTACTATAGCGTGACAGATACCGATGAAGTAAAGATTTCCGGCTGCAATGAAACTGTAGAATCAGTAGAAATTCCGGCAAGAATTGACGGAAAACGCGTAACAAGTATTGCAAAAAATGCTTTTTATGGGTGCAGTGATTTGACTGCGATTACTATACCGGATAGTGTGACAAGCTTTGAAGGAAATGCATTTTCAAATCTTGAGAATCTGACTGCAATCACCATACCAGACAGCGTAACAAGCATTGGTGAAAGTGCTTTTTCCGGCTGTACCAGTCTGACAAAGATCGCTATACCGAACAGTGTCACAGATATTGGCGGTTTTGTTTTTTCGAATTGTACCAACTTGGAAAGCATTACACTATCCGATCACTTGACCAGTGTTGGAGGATATACTTTTTCGGGCTGCACCAGTTTGTCTGCAATTACCATACCGGACAGCGTAACGAGCATTGGACAAGCTGCCTTTTCTGGTTGTACCAGTTTGACAGAGATCACGATTCCAAACAGTGTGACAAGCATGGAGGAAATCATTTTTTCAGATTGTACAAATTTGGCTGATGTTACCCTATCCAACAGTATGACAAGTATTGGAGAATATACTTTTTCTAACTGTACCAGTTTGGCGGAAATCACTATACCGGATAGCGTAACAAACATTGGACGTTATGCGTTTAAGGCATGCACAAAATTAGAAAAGATTACCATGCCAAACAGCCTGACCAGTATAGATGAGTATGCTTTTGTAGACTGTGCAGGTCTGACTGAGGTTGTGCTGCCGGACGGCATGACAAGTGTCGGAACTAGTGCCTTTTTGAATTGTACTGGACTGAAGAAAATCACAATACCGGATAGCGTTACTGCAATAGCAGGGTTGGCTTTTGAAAATTGCACTGGTCTGACTGCTGTAACTCTCCCGAGTAGCATGACTACAATTGCACATAACACCTTTGAAAACTGTACCAATTTGTCTGAAATTACGATACCAGACAGCGTGACTAGTATAGAGAACAAAGCTTTTTACGGCACTGCTTGGCTGGCAGCAAGACAGAAAGAAAATCCATTGGTAATTATCAATCATCTTTTGATTGACGGAAGTACTTGTGCTGGTGATGTTGTAATTCCTGAAGATGTTGTGACGATCAATATAGGTGCTTTCAACAATTGTACTGCCTTGACAAGTGTTGTCGTGCCGGATAGTGTGACAAGTATTCATGGCAATGCATTCTATGGCTGTACCAATCTGACAACAATTACTCTGCCAGACAGCATAACCAATATCGGCATACTTGCTTTTGGCGATTGTACAAATTTGACCAAGATCACGATTCCAAATGGCATGACGAGCATTGATGCTATGACTTTTGACAATTGCGTTAGCCTGACTGAAATCATCATACCAGACAGTGTGACAAAAATCGATTATAACGTTTTTAAAAGCTGTAGCGATCTGACCATTTACGGCTATACCGGTTCATATGCGGAAACTTATGCGGCAGAAAAAGAGATTCCCTTTGTGTCCTTGAACAGTATTGTTACCACGACAACCACAGACACAACTACAGAAACTACCACTACTGCAAAACAAACTACCACGACTACCACCGAACAAACAACGACTACCACACCAGAACAAACCACAACCACTGCAAAGCAGACTGAAACTACCGTAACAAAGCAAACTACCGCAACTACGACAAAACAAAGCACAACCACCACGGCAGAGCAAACCACTGCCACTACTGCAAAACAAACCGAAACTACCACAGCAAAACAGACCACTGCAACTACCAACCAAACCACCACATCTTCCGCCCAAACCGAACCCACCGCCCTCTACGGCGACCTCAACCTCGACGGACGAGTGGACATCACCGATGCAGTCCTGCTGAACAAAGCCTGTGCTGGTGCGGTTATGCTGGACGATGCCACTAAGAAAAATGCCGACTGCAACGGCGACAGCGAAGTTGGCAGCGATGATGCCGTTGTGCTGATGCAATTTTTGGTGCATATCGTTGACAAATTGCCTTACCAAAACTGATTTCCTCTTATCGATAAGCCTCCTCCCTTGCGAAATGACAGATATTCGCAAGGGAGGAGGCTTTTTTCAAGGCATCTCCTCTCAAACATTCCCCGCGAACCCCACGATTCCTGTTGCTTTTTATGTCCTGTTGTCATTTATTCATCTTATACACAAAGCTGATATGAAGGTTTCAAAAAACATAACGATATTATTTCCACTTCACTAAACCATCATTTTCGGTGGCATGGTATAATAAGAGTAGAAAAAATGGGAAAAATCATAGCAATTTGATATACAACCAAAAATGTTGTTCCGTTGTGCACAGGGCACACGGCAAAAAAATTGTGAAGAATGAAAGGGAACACTGCATAAAGCTTGTGCGTAAGATGTGTATTCAGATTTTTCGGCAGATTACACAGAAATTCCGTAGGCAGACTGTATGGTCGCAATCAATCTTAGTGCGACACGCCTTTGTTCTCGAGCAGAATCCTGCCTCGAACGCAGTTGTCTGGCAAGGGATTTCTGGGCAATATGACGGAAAATCTGTACGTAGATTGCGTGCAAAGCCGTCAGGCGGGCTTTATGCAGTGTTCCCTGAAAGGAAATGCCGCGGAGAAGGGCGTTTCCGTTTGAGATGACGCTTGAGGGGAGCGTAATAACATATGAAATTACAAAATCTGGAGAAGCCTTCTGCTGCCGTTTCGGATACGGTGGACGTGATTGCAGATTCCAACTACAGCAATGTTTCGGAAGCATATAATCATGCATTCCGTGCATGGCGGAACAAAGAAGATAACCCATATGCCTTTCGCTGCAAGAAACAGAAAAAAGAAGCGGTTTACATCGAGGGAAAAGGGTTTCATGAACCAGACCCGGCTGCGGAAGAACGGCGGTCGCTCATACAGATCACCATGGTGATCGGCATGGCGATATTTGCCTATCTGCTGATCGAAAACCTGCTGACAGCGATCCTGATGGGCATCGCTCAGATAGCCGGAATGGACGTAGGCTATTGCTACAGTGACGGCACTGTTTACGGCAACCAGACGGCGGTTCTGGTCATTCTGATGTGCAAGACGGTGCTGAAATTCATGGTGCCTGTGCTGATCCTCCGGTGCTGTTTCCGCATGCCGCGGCGTGTGGCGTATCACTGGAAGCTGGATTCACCGCGGGAGTTTCCGGCTGCTATTGCGGTGACACTGATCGTTTTTGCGGTCGCTAATGTGTGGCTGCTGTTTTCGCCGGTGAATTTTCTGAGCAGCAGTACGCTGGGGGAAGCGTATTACACCGTTTCGTATATGCGGCGTTCTTACCAGATCGTTTATCTGGTTTTTGAAGTGCTGGCGATCAGCATCTGCAAAGAACTGCTTCTGCATGGGGATATGCTCCATGTGCTGCGGCAGTTCGGGGACTGGGATGCGGTGATCCTGACAGCAGTTGTCGCAGTTTGTCTGTCCCATAGCTGCACCACGATATTGATGGAACTGACTTTTTCGCTGGTTTCCGGTGTCGCCGTTCTGCGGAGTGGTTCTGTGGTACCGGCTATATTCTGCCGGCTGCTGTACCATGTGATGCTGTTCGGGTTGTTTGCAATGGAGATCTGGCAGTCGTCGTTTTGGCAGTCGTATTGCCTGCTGTTTCTGTTTCTCGTGCTGATAGCGGGAATTCTGCTCTGCCTGCTGTCCATTCGTCCCACCCGTAAAAATCCCGCCCTGCTGACACAGAAGCATTACCTGACCCTGCGGGAACGGCTCTATACGGTGATGCATGTGGGACCGCTGAGCATTGTGCTGATCCTCTGTGTGATTCTGATGGTGATCGAGGTGATTTTTTGACGGAAACCGGATTTGTCCCCAAGGCACGGTACATGATGCGTGCTCTGGAACTGGCAGCACAGGCTGCGGCAATGGGCGAAGTTCCTGTGGGGGCAGTGGTGGTGCAGAAATCCACCGGACGGATCATCGGCGAGGGATATAACCGGCGGGAAGCAGACCGTTCGCCTCTTGCTCATGCAGAAATCATGGCGATCGATGCGGCGAGCCGGACACTGGGCGGCTGGCGGCTGCTGGACAGTGCTCTGTACGTGACGCTGGAACCTTGCCCCATGTGTGCGGGAGCGATTTTGCATGCCCGTCTGGAACAGGTGGTCTATGGCACAGCCGACCCCAAGGGCGGGGCAGTGGATTCGGTGGAACAGCTGTTCACTCTGCCCTACAACTGGACACCGGAGGTACATGCCGGTTTATTGCAGGCGGAATGTGCCCAGATCCTGCGGGATTTTTTTCGGGAACTTCGTCTGAAAAAGCAGGCGGAAAAAATTGCACGCAATGGAATATCCATGCTTTGAAGAAAGAAAAAAAGACAGACCGTGGTCTGCCTTTTTTTGCTTTTGGGGAGGTATGAGAGCTGTGGGAAAGGCGGAGCGTCATGTGTGGCTTTATGCAGTGTTTCCGTTAGGAGAGAATTCCCTTTTTCAAACAAGCCCAGGTATTGCCTCAACCCAGCTGAATCCGGTACACACTTGCCATGCCGGTGATTTCCAGCCGCAGGTCTGCCTGTCCGGTATAGGGCTTCAGCGGGATCGTGTACAGCTGGAAATCGTCCATGCTGCGAGAAGGCAGGATCTCCACACTGCCCAGCTGCTGTTCTCCTGCGTAGATGGTAACACCTGCCTGCGAACAAGGTGCTGCTGCCCACAGTTCTGCCTTGGTATAGCCGGCAAAATCTGCATCGGCAAAGGTAAAACTGCCGCCCCAGTCATTGGTGCAGCCGTACCAGTCGTTCTTCCGGTACGAGAATCGCAGAGTGATTTCTATGCCGTGCTTGCTGTCATAGTTCTTGATGCAGATAGAATGGGAGAGGTTTCGCGGTGGGATCACTTCACCGGAAACTGTGCATTCCAATTCTTGCCGAATGTCCGCGGAAGATGCCCCCGCAGAAAAGCGGTACTCGCCCTGTTCCACCAGCATTTTTTCCTGTGTCACGTCATAGTATTCCAAAGCGTACCACGGAACAAAAATTGTCACCGGCACCGCTGTATTTGCCGGCACTGGTACTCGCTGGAAGCCGCACAGCTGTCGGAGCGGACGCTTGACACGAGGGTGCAGTGCCCGATAGTAAAGCTGTACCACTTCATCCCCGTCCCGCTGAGAGGTATTTTCTACAGTCAGCCGGAACAGCATGCCTTCCGGCTTCTCCTCCGCAGTAAAATCACGGTAGACGAAACTGGAATAGGACAAACCATGCCCAAAGGGGAACAGCGGTTCAACCGTGTCATATAAATAGGTACGCTCTGCCGAAATGATGTCATATTCCATGATGTCCGGCAGATCTTGTGCGGAACGATACCATGTGATCGGACAGCGTGCCGCCGGATTGTTTTTTCCCAGCAGCGTATCCGCTACGGCGTTGCCCAGTTCCGGTCCGGCATGGGTGGTATAGAGAATCGCCGGCAGCAGTTCCATCGCTTCCCCCAGAGCATAGGGATAGCTGGAAACCACAGTCAGCACGGTGTTGGGATTGGCAGCCTGCACAGCACGCAGCAAGTTTTTCTGATGTGCCGGCAGTTCCAGATTGGGACGGTCGTAGCACTCCCGTGCTACCTGCATGGGGTGGTTGCCCAGACAGAGAATGACCACGTCCGCCTGTTTCGCCAGAGCCGCCGCACGGGTGACGCCGTCCTCCACCGGCACCAGCCGGAACAGCCGGTCTGGTGTGGGCTTTCCGTGAGAAACTGCACGGAGCGTGCCGTCCGGCTGCAGTGCGATGTCCATAGGACGATCATGCCAGCTGCCAAACCGCATGGCATCTCCATACGGCTCCGGTTTGAGCCATTCCCGAATGAACCACTCATAGGGCGTATCGCTGACTGCCCGATAGGTGCCGTTTTCGGTGACGTACTTGCCGTTGCAGCAGGCACGGAGATTCATGCTGCCAAAATCCCAGTCGTGAAGCAAAAAGGTTTCCCGTTCGCCGATCTGTTCTGCTGCCGCACGGAGCGTACCGTCCGCAGAAACGGTGCAGTACTTTCCAGTTTCCACAGACTGAAGGGCGACCACAGAATAACCGTCATCAAACAGCACGTTTTCTGCCCCCAGCTGCTGCCGCAGTCCCTCCAAAATCGGTACGGCATAGGAAGAAACGCCGGTGTACCAGTCCCGATAGTTCTCGTTTCCCAGCGGCCCGATCACAGCGATCCTGGCATCAGGCTGCAATTGCAGCGGCAGGATCCCGCGGTTATGGAGCAGACACATCTGTTCCATGGCAGCACAGCGGTTCACTGCACGGTGCAGCAGCGTGTCCGTTTCCGCCGGCTCGGTGTTATAGGGACAGCTGTCCCCGTCAAATTCTCCCAGCCGGAACCGTCCGGAGAGAGAATTCCCCACAGCACGGTCAATGTCGGCTTCTGTCAGCAGCCCTCTGTCCAGTGCATCTCTGGCTGCTGCCGCCACCATGTCTGCTTCATCGGTCATCACATCATTGCCGTTTTTCAGGCAGGCGGCAAGAGCCTCTGCATGGGTGGCGTGAGAATGGTGTGACAGCACATTCTGGGAAAAATCTGCTCCGTCTGTCACAATGAATTCCAGCCCCCACTGCTTTTTTACCAGCGTTTTCAGGTCGGGATTCATGCAGGCGGGAACGCCGTTTAGCTCATTATAAGCCGTCATCATAGAGCCTGTGCCGCCGCGGACGATAGAAGCTTCAAAGGCACGGTAATAGTATTCCCGCAGTGTTCGCGGGGTGACGTTGGAAGAACAGTTGTTCCGTTCTTTTTCGTTGTTGTTGGCACAAAAGTGTTTCAGTGTGGGGATCACACGGCGGTATGTCGGGTGGTCACCGGCCATGCCCTGCGTATAGGCGGTGGTCATTTCTCCGATCAGAAACGGGTCTTCGCCGTAGCCCTCCTCTGTGCGTCCCCAGCGGGGATCACGTTCCGGATCGACTGTAGGTCCCCAGAGCATCAGGTGCCCCTTGGGGTCTTTCCGGTGGTAATAGCGGGCTTCTTCGCCGGCAATTTCCCCCAGCTGTTCCATGAGGTTCGGGTCAAAGGTAGAAGCCAGCCCGATCGGCTGCGGGAACACGGTAGACGGCTCTGTCTTTTCGCGGGAAACATAGCCCCGTGCCACTTCCTGACCCACATACCATTCTCCGATGCCCAGCCGTTCTACAGGCAGCTGATGGGTGGAGAGCAGGTGGATCTTTTCTTCTATGGTCAGACGGGAAAGCAGGTCTTTCACCCGTTCAATAATAGGCAGGCTGGTGTCACGGAAACGTTCCGGTTGATTTGGCATAGTAAAATCTCCTTTATCTGCAGCATTATCATGCAAATGATTGATTTGAGGCAATACCACACAAAGAGCGTCTGGCGACTTTGCACGCCAT
>UMID01001401.1_pt1 | contig 16812 bp, 16 predicted proteins | sample 1965691 | NCBI WGS metagenome assembly UMID01 (sample SAMEA4836115, study PRJEB28245) | human gut metagenome | biome: gut microbiome; material: fecal sample | place: Denmark | collected 2008 | reverse complement strand
ATCCTTTTGAACAATTTCTTTTCTGCCGCCAAAACAGCTTCTTTATAATAACTTTTATAAACAAAATCAATAAACAGCTGTGATTTTTTAATATTTATAAAATTTATAGTTATCCCTTTTATAAAAATATAGCAGCTTATATTATATCCCCCTTGTCTGTCAAAGATGAACGTGATATTCTAATAGTAGAAGATGATGCCACTACTCGCTCTGCTTCTTTATTATACGATGAAGCCTTTTGCATCTTTGTTATTATAACGATAGATTTTCCACAGCAGCATTTATTTTCAAGAAGGAGCTGATGACATGGATACAATCTTTTTCGCATTCACAGTGTTATCTTTAGTTTTATTGGGTATTGGCCTTATAAAACCACATTGGGTATTACCTCTCAGCGTACTTGAACCCAAAACAAGGCGTAAAGCAGCGATCATCTATTTCATTGCTTTTCTTATTTGCCTTGGCATTGCCTCTAAACTAAGCTATTCTTGATAGCTATTCAATTATCTTCCAAATACATTGAGTCTGCTTTGTATTAAAAATATCCACGCAAAAAAAATAACACTCTAGTTTAAACTAGAGTGTTTCTTTTTTGTAATATGGTGCCGAAGGCCGGACTCGAACCGGCACGTGGGGTAACCACGCTTGATTTTGAGTCAAGTGCGTCTGCCAATTCCGCCACTTCGGCGACTCAATGTTCCGTAACGGAACAATAACAATAATACCGTATCTATATATAATTGTCAAGCATTTATTCAAACTTTTTTAGTAAACAACCAGCTGCATTTTGCCGCTTCTTAAAATCGATTTTTAAATGCTTTAAAACATTAACTTCAGCAAGCCACAAGCTGATTCTATTCGGCAGTGTCGGGGAAAATACGTTTATGCAGCTTATATGCAAGTACAAGCCCTAAAATGCCTGTGATCATCTGCGGCCAGCCCATAATAAACAAAATGAATAACGCCAGCTTTTCAGGTACTGCAACCAGCCACAAAACGAACAAACTGCTGCAATATAAAATAAATGTTTTAAAAAGAGGCGCGGCGATGATGATCCCCTTTCCCCAGAAGCGGGCACACAGATATACCATCACCAAGTTGCCTACAGCCACTACCGGTATCAAAAACGGAAGCGGCAGCTGCCCTTGAAAATACGCCATTACCGGCAACAGCACCGCGATCATTACAGACGGCCATAAACCAACGGTACGGGCCGCCAGCACCAAAACCATATTCACCAATGTACCGACGACAAAAACAGTCCACATAGGCGGCATAGGGATCACTAAACGCAATGCCTGCAGGACCAGACCTACGGCCAGCAGCATCGCCCCTCTTACCCAGTTATTATTTTTCATTCTATTCTCCTATTTTGCCGGACATTCACGTTCTACAAAAGCTTTAAACGCAGCCTGCAGCTGCGGCACGACCTTACCTACACCGCTGCCGATGAATTTGCGGTCTATTTTAGTAACCGGCATAATCTCGCAGCGAGGGCCGCATAAAAATGCTTCTTCTGCTTTCAGGACAAACTCCATATCAAAAGCTTTTTCGATAACCTGCATATCAATATCAGGTGCCAGACGTTCCTTGATCAGCCTGCGGGTAATATTTTTATGAACCAGGTTATTATCAGGATGTGTCCAAATCATTTCATCTTTGATCACCATAAAGCTGCTTTCAGTGCTTTCAGTGATCTTACCGTTCTCACGAATAAAAAGAGTGTCAAAAGCGTTGCTTTCACGTGCTTTTTGACGTGCCAGAACTTCAGGCAGCCTGTTTAAGGTATTAACGTTACAGAACTGCCAGCGATTATCCTCAGTCGTGATAATATTGACGCCGCTCTCACGTTTTGCCGCCAATACTTCCCGATCAGTTTCCACGATCGTCATTGTCAGCTGCGGCACCGACATTTCCGGAAACGCCAGCCCATAATCGGCAGTCCCGCGAGTAATTTGAGTATAGATCTCTCCATTTTCAATACCACTTTCAGCTATCAGCGCTTCATGGAATTCAATCAATTCTTCAATCGTGTAAACGGCAGGTATTTTCACCTTAATAACAGATTCGAATAAATTATCCATATGAGGTAATAAAGCAAAACAACGGCCATTATAAACAGGCACTATCTCAAATACACCGTCGCCAAACTGGTGCCCCCTGTCGTGTACCGAAACTGCCGCCTCTTCTGCCGGCATGATTTCACCATCTACAAGAACTAGATTTTTGTACATAATTAAAACCTCCATATGCAAATTTTGTATTAAAATTCACTTTTTTGTCACCGGAAATATTGTATAATATAGAAAGAGCTGTGTAATATAACAGCTTTAATATTATACAACATTTTGTTAAATTTGTCCGCAAAGCTTTGAATAAAATGGTATCCGTATAATAAATTTATGAAAGAAGGTGACTGCCTATGGCTCATTTACCGCCGATAGTCGCTGATTTAGCGATGATCCTCTTAGTTGCAGGTATTACGACGATCCTGTTCAAAAAACTCAATCAACCTTTAGTACTTGGTTATATTATTGCCGGTTTTATTACCGGACCGCATTTCAACTTTTTCCCCACTGTATCAGACACCGCTAATATCAACGCCTGGTCTGAAATAGGCGTTATTTTTCTTTTATTTGCACTGGGTCTCGAATTCAGCTTTTATAAGCTGAAAAGCGTAGGCAGCACAGCTTTTATAGCTACCTTCGTTGAAATAGGCGGGATGCTGATCGTTGGCTATTTCACAGGCCATATGCTGGGCTGGGATCATATGGACAGCCTGTTCTTAGGCGGTATGCTGGCCATGTCGTCAACTACCATCATCATCAAAGCCTTTGAAGACCTCAAGCTCAAAGGTCAGCGCTTTACAGAAATGGTTTTTGGTATTCTGATAGTTGAGGACATCGTCGGCATCATTATGATGGTATTGCTTTCAACTTTAGCCGCTGCCAGCGCCGACATTTCGACGCTCGAGCTGATCGAAAGCGTCATGCGCCTGCTGTTCTTCCTGGTCTTATGGTTCGTTCTTGGTATGTATCTGGTCCCGTCCTTCTTTAAACGGGCTGAGCGCCTGATGAACGATGAAACTCTGCTGGTTGCTTCTATCGGCCTTTGCCTTGGTATGGTAGTACTTGCTACCCACATGGGCTTCTCGGCAGCCTTAGGCGCTTTTATTATGGGTTCTCTTATCGCCGAAGCACCAAGTGCCGAAAAAATAGAACATCTCGTCAAACCGGTCAAAGATCTGTTTGGAGCTGTCTTCTTTGTATCAGTAGGTATGCTTGTTGACCCTGCTTTACTGCTGGAATACGCGGTACCTATCATTGTACTCGTTATTGTTACCTTAGTCGGCAAGCTGCTGCTTTCCGGCGCCGGTGTACTGCTTTCAGGCCAAAACCTCAATACTTCTATGCACTGCGGTTTCAGCCTTGCTCAGATCGGTGAATTTTCCTTTATCATCGCATCTCTGGGCATGAGCCTCGGAGTTATCAGCGACTTTTTATATCCAATAATTGTTGCTGTTTCTGTAATGACAACCTTTACTACCCCGTTTTTCGTTATGGCAGCAGAACCTGCTTATCAGTTCACTAAAAAACTATTGCCGCAAAAAACTCTGGAATGGCTTGACCGCTATACGGAAGAAAATCCTGATAACGACGGTAAAGACAGTGACTGGCGCGATTTTCTGCGTGAGTATTTTATCCGCATTTTGATTTTTACGACTATGCTCTCAGCTGTCGCTTTAGGCTCTTATTATTATCTGCAGCCTTACCTGTCAGGAAAAATGTCAGCGCCCTACAGCAATCTGCTGACAGCGCTGCTGACTCTGGTCGTTATGGCGCCGTTCCTGCGGGCAGTTCTTGTCAATAAAACCAACCATCCTGAGCTTTTCTCAACTTTATGGTTTAAGAAACGTTCTAATCACATCCCTTTAACACTGCTGTTATTTTTAAAAATCCTGATCGCAGCAGCATTCCTCTACTTTGTTTTTGCCAAACTACTTGGTCTGCAGTCACTGCTGGCCGCGCTGGCAACAGCAGGCGCTGCTTATTTCATCTCCTCATCCGACTGGCTGATGGGCGAATATCTGCGTATGGAATCACGTTTTCTTGTCAATCTGAACGAGCGCCATATGCTCAAACATCGTGAAGCCCTTGCTGAAGCTGGCGAAGAACATCTTTACGGCTGGTTCGATGAAGAATTACAGCTTGCACGCTATAAAATCTGCGAAGACTCACCTATGATAGGTCAAACGCTGACCCAGCTTGCATTCCGTGAGCTTTATGGCTGCAACATCCTGCAGGTTTCAACTCCTGAAGAAGTCATCGATATGCCCGGCGGTCATCACATTCTGCAAAAGGATTCTACTTTGTTGATGATCGGTACTGATTCTCAATTCAAACTGTTCGACACCGCCATCAATACTCAGCGTCTGTGTATGACTCTGGTGGAAGAACCTATCACGATGCGCGAATTTATGCTGCGTGAAGACAACGATAAAGAAAACGTTTCGGTATTCTTATCGTGCGCTATCACTATCGACAAGCACTCGCCTATCCTTGGTAAATCGCTCAAGGACACCAATATCCGTGATGACTGGCACTGCCTTGTCATCGGCCTGGAACGCGGCAGTTACACTATGACCAATCCTAATGTTTCGCTTGTTTTTGAAAAAGGCGACCTGCTTTGGGTCTTAGGCAAGCAAAAAATGATCAATCAATTAGTACGTGAAGAAATCCTTTAAAAACAAACAAAAAAACCTTCGGCTGTGCCGAAGGTTTTTTATTTATTTCCCCTGTAAATTTATAACAACTATTTCCGGTTTCAGCTCCGTCCGCACCGGCGGGCCCCAAAATCCGTAGCCATTGCTGACAACAGCAGTCAGGTCACCAAACCGGGCCAAACCATAATCCAGCTTATACATCCGCTGCGTAACCAGCCTGTTCGGGAACATCTGCCCTGTATGGGTATGTCCAGCCAGATACATATCATAACCGGCCTCAGCGGCAGCATCTATCCGCCGCGGCTGATGATCGATCAGGATACTATAATACTTATCGTTATCGACGCTCAGAGCCTGCAACGGAACAATACTTGTTGAAACACGATAATCATGCAAACCGGTAATTTTCAATTTATCATCAACCACTGTACTCTCATCAGTCAATATACTGATATTATTGCCTGCCAGCAAAGCTCTCAGCTCGTCAGGCCGATCAAGATAATCATGGTTTCCATAAGCTCCATATACCCCTAATGGTGCCTGAAGCTCCTTTAACGGGGCCAGTGAATCCTCCTCGATGATATATTGCAGCCGCTCATCCATAATGTCACCGGCAATCAGTACTAAATCGGGCTGCTGCGCATTAACCAGCTCTACTAAGCCCTTACTGTAATCATAGCCAAGCTCGCGTCCCAAATGGATATCGCTGACAAGCACTATTTTATACTGCTTATCAGACGACAGCTTATCGGCAACAACGGTTTCCATACGTACAACAGGGCTAAACGCACGCCAGCTGCCCCAGGCAACAAAAATTGCCAGAACTATTGCGCCCGCAGCGGCAAACTGCATAAACGGCAGCTTGAATGAAAAAATACGCAAAACTGCATATACGATACCATGCACAACCATCAACAGCAGCGAATAGTACAAAAACGCGATCCAATAACCGCTCAGCCAGGCCGAAAGCTTTAACAGCGGCAATGGCAAACTTTCAGGCAAAACACGGCTGCCAACAGTATTAAGCATCAGCAGCACATATAAAGCGATAAACGGCGCCGACCTCATAAAAGAAAATGCATGACTGTAATAAACCCACGCCAAAGAACTCAAAACAAAATCGATCAAGGAAATAAACAGAATCACACTCAAAAGAACAGTCTCCTCCCGAAGCTCAGTTTTTATACTAAATATTATTCATAGCCTGGAAAACTTCTTGCCTTTATTATACAGGTTAAAGTCCGCTCCAAGTCAAGTGGTAAAGCTGCTATTTTAGTCCCTGAATGGATAAATTTACAAAAAGTTTGAACTTTCCTGCGAAGAATGCCGGCTTTTTATTTTTACAGCACAACTATTTGCTTTCTCCCAGGCAAACATACTCATATGATCTATATACCCTGGGGATAATCATTGCCAAACATAAAATAAGAAATACGATGCCGCCCCACATCATATACTGCATTCCCATATGTGCAATCACCATCCCGCAGACTGCCGACCCTAAAGCAGTCCCCAAATTAGCGGCAGTCAAAAAAAGACCGTTGGCAAAATCAGGTGCCTCCGGGGCCGCAGTAGTAATCCAATACTGGTTGATATTCGCATTCATACCTCCCAAAACTCCCCAAAGCAGCGTGATCAAAGCCATAGCCGGCGCCGAGGTACCGCTCCAGAAGAATGCAGCATAGACAATCCCCAATGTGACCGGAAATATTATGACCAGCTTATCGGCAGACGCGCCTGCACTAAGCATACGGCCGGCAATAAAATTACCGACGATATTCATCAAACCATAAACAAGTAAAATCAGGCTTACCGTATTCCACGAAAAAGCAGTGATATTGGTCAGATAGCCTGAAAAATATCCAAAAACTCCAAAGACAGCTCCATTCATAAACACAACGGCTGCAATAGAAAACCATAATACCGGCTTCTTTAAAACACGCAGCTGCTGCCCATACGAAAGCCTTGCTGCCACAGGCAGCGATGGTATATACAACCAGGTCGCAATCAACGCCGCTGTATTGACTACGGTAAAACCCGCCATAGCAGCCGTTAACGAAAAACTGCCGGCAATAAAGCTGCTGACCGGTACTCCCAGTACCATCCCGGCCGATACCCCCACAATGACCTTAGCAACAGTCCGGGGAGCTGCTTCCGGGCTGACTGAAGCAGCCGCAACAGAAAAAGCAAGCGAACAATAAACCGGATGGAAAATCGCCGGCACAACTCTTGCCAGCAGCATAACTGCGAAATTATCAGTAAAGACAGAAATAAGATTGCCCAAAACAAATATGCTCAATACCAGAAGCATCACCCGCTTCCTGTCGATGCCCGCAAAAAGCAGCGGCATCACCGGCCCGGCTGCAGCCACTGCCAAAGCAAACAAACTGACCAGCAAACCGGCCTGTGCGATACTGATACTAAATTTTTCTGCCAGAAGCGGCAAAATACCCAGCACACCCATTTCTGTATTGATGATACCAAAAACACCTATCGTCAAAATAAAGATCAGCAAATTATTTTTTTCTTTCATAACCTCTCCTGTTAACAAAAATGTGGACCCCCAGCATCCCGAGAATCCACAAAAACAAAACTTTCAGCAAATCAGATCTGCAGCTTTTGCAGCAGTAAATTATTTTAAATTAGCCTTGAAGAAGCTTTCGAGCTTATCAAACGGAATAAGCTCTACCCTGTCATAAAGATCTACGTGGCCTGCACCGGCAACATAATACAGTTCTTTCGGTTCAGCCGCACGTTTATATGCATCTTCGCTAAACTCTTTGGAATGTGCCTGATCACCGGTAATAAAGAGCAGCGGACGCGGAGAAATTGTTTCAATATCATTGAAGGGATAAAAATTCATAAATTTAGTATTACTGGAAAGCGTCGGATGTGTCGTTAAAAGCGGCGAAGAACCTGCAGGAGTAAATTCTCCTCTTGGCGTACGGTAAAAATCATAGAATTCGCGTTCAATAGGATTGGACTTTTCCGTGATCTCATGTACGGTCCCGCTTGTGTATTTAGTTGCGCCACCCTGGAATTCCACATAACGCTGCTCCGCCGCATCAGCAATGATCTGTTTTCTTTGTGCAAGCGTCAGAGAATGATTAAGTCCATTGCGGTTAGCTGCACCCATATCATACATACTAATAGTTGCAACGGCTTTCAGGCGGGGATCGATTTTAGCGGCGCTGATAGCAAAACTGCCGCTGCCGCAGATCCCGATCGCGCCAATCTTTTCTCGATCAGCAAAAGGCCCTGTACCCAGGTAATCTACCGCCGCGCTGAAGGTTTCAGCATAAAGCTCAGGCGCAACGGCATTGCGTGGCTGGCCGTCACTGCCGCCCCAAAACGCCAGATCGACAGACATAGTTACAAAACCGCGTTCTGCCATCTTAACAGCGTAAAGATCAGCGCTTTGCTCTTTTACTGCCCCCATTGGATGCCCTACTATGATAGCAGCATGTTTTTTACTTTTGTCCATATCTTTCGGCAGATACAAATTACCGGCAATATTCATCTTGTACTGATTTTTAAAAGTGACTTTCTGGACCTCCACCTTATCACTCCTGTAAAAATTATCAGCATCAGCAGACCTGTCAGCAGCAAACACAGCGCTTGTACCAGCCGTCGATAAAATCACCCCTAAAGCGATACTCTTAAACATTTTCAAATAACGGTCAGCCAAAACTTTCTTTTTCATACTTCTCAACTCCTTAAAATCATTGATCCATTTACAATAAGTTTCAAAACAGAGCCTTTCAGCTTCAATGATAATTCTGCTTACCCGGCTCCTTTGTCTTAATTATAAAAACAGAATCCAAGAATATCAAATACATATATTAAATACTTTACCATACTTGAAAAGTATATCAAGAACTATTATAATACTTATATCGGAGGTGAAATTTTATGGATATCAGAACCCTGCAGTATTTCCTTGCCGTAGCCCGCGAAGAAAGTATCAGCGGTGCAGCAGAATTTTTACATATGACACAGCCACCGCTTTCAAGGCAGCTCAAAGAACTGGAAGCAGAGCTTGGCAAACAGCTTTTTATCCGCGGGAACCGCAAAATAACGCTGACGGAAGATGGTATGATCCTGCGCAAAAGAGCAGAAGAAATCGTTGCTCTAATGGAAAAAACCAAAGCTGAAATCAACGCCTCTGCTGAAAACATTACAGGTGATATTTATATTGGCTGTGCAGAAACTGAAGGTATGCGGATGCTGGCTAAAATAATCAGTAAAATACGCCAAGAATATGACCATATACATTTTCATATCTTCAGCGGCCAAGCCGAAGACGTTTCCGAACGTCTGGACAGCGGACTGCTTGATTTTGGCTTGTTTATCGAGCCGGCTGACCTTAAGAAATACGATTTTATAAAATTACCGATCACTGATATCTGGGGTTTATGGATGACCAAAGCCAGCCCTTTAGCTGAAAATAAAACTATCAAACCTCATGATTTGCTGGGCCTGCCGCTAATTATTTCCAACCAGGCCATGGTCAAAAATGAGATAGCCGGCTGGATGGGAGGAAATTACGACAATCTGAATATCGTCGCTACCTATAATCTTTTATATAACGCTTCCCTTATGGTAGAAGAAGGGGTCGGCTATGCATTAAGCATCGACAGAATCATCAAATCATATGACGACAGCCCGCTTTGCTTTCGCCCATTAGAACCAACACTTGAAGTCGGGCTTGATATTGTCTGGAAAAAATATCAAACCTTTTCCAAAGCCTCTGAAAAATTTTTAGAATACCTGAAAAAAGAATATATTTAAATATGGATATAACAAAACAGAGAGCGCCTGGAAAGCACTCTCTGTTTTTTACTGTCAGGAAATGATATTTTATTTTACTAAACCCAAGCGTTTCAGCCAGGCGCTGACATCGCTCTGGGCATTTTGCGCGTTGCCGCCGCTGACTACCAATGCATCCAGCACTGTAGCTCCGGGAACAGCTTTCTTTAGATCGCTGACACAATTAGCTACGCCACCGCCGCCATGAGTAACGAACGGCACGATAATTTTGCCGGACAAATCATACTGCTCTAAAAAAGTGAACATCGGCATCGGCATCGTGCTCCACCAGTTAGGCACGCCGATATAAACGACATCGTAATCCGCCATATTTTCTACACGTCCGTTAATTGCAGGACGCGCGTTATTATCACGTTCGGCTCTGGCAAGCTCAGTTGTTTCACGGTATACTTCAGGATATGGAGTGACAGTAGTCACCCTGAACATATCCGCACCTGTTTCATTACCGATCATTCTGGCAAGAGCCTCGGTATTACCTGACCGCGAATAATACACGACCAAAGCCTTACTGCTGTTAGTTTTATTTTCACTCTGCATAATTTTCCCTCCATTATCAGTAGAAATAGCTTCGGCATTACTGCCGCCGCAAGCCGCCACCAGCATTGCCAGCATCGACATCAGCACCACAACAATTTTTTTCATACTATACCTCCTCATCTTTTATTTTACCCAAAGCAGCGTTTGGTATTTTACCATAACGCCTTTGCCTTTAATTCGATTTTACAGGCTAGAGTCAACTTTAAGTCAAGCATTTACAGTTAAAGTTTGCAAAAAGTTCATATTATAAATTTCAGCATTGATGCCAAAAAGAAACCCCGCATGCCAATGCATACGGGGGAAGCTTCCACAACATATTTAAATATCAGGCATGAGGAATATTAGTATAATCAGAAATCTCACGATTGATCGTACACAAATCACCTGCATTCAAATCATGCAGATTCTTATGACCAGTGATGCGGGCATATGTTTTCAGCTCTGCCAGGGAACAGTTCAAAAAGTTTGCTACCCTTTGTGCCGATGCTTCGATCTTAAATCTGGATCGCAACTCCTGATCCTGCGTAGCGATGCCTACAGGACATTTACCCGTACCACAGATACGATACTGCTGGCAGGCTGCCGCAATCAAAGCAGCCGATGCTACTGCCACAGCATCCGCCCCCATAGCCAAAGCCTTGGCGAAATCAGACGATACCCGCAGCCCGCCGGTGATCACCAGCGCAATATCATCAGCTCCCACAGCATCAAGATACTTACGGGCACGATACAAAGCATAAACGGTCGGAACACTGGTCGCATCACGAACCAGCTTCGGGCTGGCGCCTGTAGCGCCGCCGCGTCCGTCGATCGTAATAAAATCAGGCTCTGCAAAAACGCAGAACTCCAAATCACGTTCCAGCTTACCGGCTGCGATCTTGATACCTATAGGCCTGCCGTCAGATTCCTCGCGCAGACTCGTCACCAATGCTTTCAAATCCTCTTTCATATTGATATCAGGAAACTTGGACGGGCTGATAACATCTTCACCCAAAGGTTTATTCCTGATCGCCGCGATTTCCGGTGTCACTTTGCTGCCGGGAAGATGCCCTCCCATACCTGGCTTCGTACCCTGGCCGATCTTGATCTCGATCGCATCGGCATTACGCAGATTTTCCCGTGTCACACTGTATAAATTGGGGATATATTCAAAAATATATTTATGCGCCGCTGCCATTTCTTCCGGCAGAATACCGCCTTCACCACTGCACATCGCCGCACCTGCTAAAGCGCTGCCCTTGGCTAAAGCCACTTTAGTCTCTTTTGACAAAGCTCCGAAAGACATATGTGAAACAAAAATCGGATTAGTCAAAATCAACGGCTTTTTGGCATTTTTACCAATCACAGTCGTCGTATCGACCGCGTCATGATCATTGAGCGGCGGCGGATTCAGCTGATTGCCCAGCAGCAGAATATCGTCCCAGCCAGGCATCGGCATCGGCGTACCCATAGCACCGATGATCGACTTACCTGTTACAGCCATTTCATGGATATCGTCCATATGACGGAAACTGGCGTCACAACGGGCGTATGCCGGATCATAAGCCAGCTCCTCCGGAGCTGCAGCGGCTTCCAGAGCAGTAGAAGCAGCAGCTTCGCTGTCGTTTTCCTCCATCAATACCATCGTCATTCCACAGACCGGGCATTTACTGTCAAGCAGTGGCTTCCCCTCTTTTTCTTCGTCATAAATATAACCGCAGACACTGCATTTATATTTTGCCATTTCTCCTCAACCTCCATTTTTCAATAATCATTATCTAATAATATATTCTGTATCTATTATAAGTTTTCTGAAAATTATCGTCAAGCCGTTTTCTGTTTTTTCATAGCAAAAAGCACAGACCAAAATGGTCTGTGCTTTGATTGTAATTTTATTAGCCCTGTGACGGAATAATACCACCAACCCAGCAGCCAAAACTACCGGGATTACGGCTTTGTGTATAAACTTTTCCCGGCCCGGTAAACTTACATACCAACATCTCACCTGAAGTCAGGCTGGACATGATCCCGGAACTTGCTTTCGTTACCTTATAATTCATATCAGCATCCCAGGCTACCAAATGACCTGTATCAACAACCATCTCTTCGCCCACCTGCAGTTCTAACGGATAGATAGCCCCGAACGAATTGAAGAATAAGGTTCCCGTACCTGAAGCTTTAACTACAAATAACCCGGCGCCGGAAAAAAGACCTTTACCCAGATTCTGCATCTTAGTCTCTATTTTTACACTCTCTTCCGCCGCTAAAAAACCGCCAGAAGTAATACATAAGGTATTGCCTGTCAACTCATAGGCTGAAACATCTCCCGGTATCGGCGGGGCTAAAACAGCCTCCCCAGCTTGCCCCCTGTGCTGTCAGATGCTGAAAAAACAAGCTTTCGCCGCTTAAAAATTTACGTGCCAGGCCGCCCAGTATCCCGCCCTCCATTTTACCTTCAACTTTGATATTACCTGACATCGCCATCATAGCATCAGATTCCGCTTTAATACTCTCGCCTGCTTCCAGCTGTACCTTTAAAAAGGCAAAAGCGCCCGGCTGCATAATTTCATAACGCACCAATAATCATCTCCTTAGTTTATTAATTTCAAAAGTACTATGTCAATATAGCATTTTTCTCACCATGAAAGCAATCCTAATATTGAAATGGTTCAGTTTTTCTTAAATTTTTTCAAATTTCCATCTAAGTCAAAATCTGCAAAATACTTAGCCCTTGGACTTTTAGCAGATGCAGAAATATCCCACTTGCCCTGCCAAAATCTGAAACTCATATAATCATCTATTTTAGCGCCTTCGATATCTTTTATTTGGGCTTCCATGCTTTTATAAACTTGAGGAATCTTGACAAAATCAAGCTGCTCTAAAGGTATACAATTGTCGATAGCTTTGCCACTGCCGGAAAGCTGTACGGGCCTTGCCTTACTCCACCCGCCGCGATACTCATAGTTATCCACTTCATCATCAGTACCCGGTTTTAAAATATTAATAACAACTCTGTTTCCTGTTTCACCGGTATACATATTAACATCCTGAAAAACAAGTATCTCTTTACCTTTTAGTCCATCCAGATTTTTAAATTCATCCATGATCTTGACCAAAGAACCTTCATCTTTAATGATATTGCCGACAAGACTGCTGCTACCGCAGCCAGTCAGTAAAACCATACTCATAATTGTCATTAATACTATTACTAACTTTCTCATATCCAATCACCTCTTTTTAGAAATTCCACCTTACTCCGACATTCCATTGCCAGTCTTTAGTAAAGTCGCTGCCAGCACTGCGTTCTACATCAAAATAAATATGACTGTTACTGCCGGTCGTTAACGCCGCACCGATGCCGTATTCAAACCAGGTATCGTCAAAGCTGTCGCTGACTTTCACCCGGCCTGTACTGTCAGTCATAGTTACATCGTAACCACCGCCAAATTCGTGCAGCAGGTTGGCCTTGACGTAAACTATGCCTTTTTCGCCGACTTCTTTACCAATGTTAAACCCGATACGGCCGACAGCACTTTTAATACCGCTTTGTTCTACTTCGATACCATTACTGGCAACGTAGTTATCCCCACCCAGATAACCTAATGTAAACTGTACCTGCGGCTCGATATACCAGCCATTTTGCAAATTATTTTTACGTCCGTATTCGGCACTCAGCGATACGCCGGTATTATTAAAATCACCAGTGATCTTGTTGCGGTTGGTATCATAAACTGTAAAATCATTATCCATATTGCTGATTTTAAATACTAAATCCAGATAATGACCCTTGCTACCGATATCAGTGCTGTAGAAACCAATCGACTTGCTGCTGTTGTCACCGCTGCCACGGCTGTAGATGCTGCTGCCGTCAGTATAGCTCAAACCAACGCCCTGATAACGTGTTTTGTCGGCAGTACGTTTAGTTACCTGATCGTAGCCCAGCTCATAAGCAGTGTATTTGTTCTCAAAACCAAACTTACTATCACGGCTGATCTTGCTGCCCTTCACGCGAAACCAGGCTCCCTGTTCTTCCTCGCCATTATGTCTCAGCTCGCCCATGCGTTGGAGCAGCTTGTCATTTTCCGTACGCCAGGTGTGGTAGTTCAGCGCATTAGCAGAAAGTATGGTATCCACGCTGGTAGTAGGTTTAATGTCAGGGTTATCCGGATTATCCGGTTCTACTGGCACTATTTCAAAACCATCCAGTTTCCATTCTGTCATCCCGGTGCCAAGCACTTCGTCTTTTAAGTTATACTTCACATAAAATAACGATTGTTCACGTTCGTTAGCCGTAAATTTAATCGCATCCGGAGCCGTTGCCAGCAAAAGCCCTTTACCTGCATCAGCAGCAATCTGATCCATCGTCACTTCGTTAACATCAATAATATCGATGCTGTGCGTGCCTGCATCTGTACTGGCAAGAATATTTACCTTGTCACTTTGCATATTCACAACATCTGTTTCCAACCTGAACAAACCACCAGTACCATTAACACTGCCAATATTTAAATCAGCATATTGATCAGCAGTCTTCGTCATATCAACAATGCCACCGTCATGCAGATTCAAATTCATACCTTTGTTATAAATAGTACTATCGCAGCCGGGATACCAAACTGCACCATTAGCCAACTCTAAATTGATCGCATTGCCACTGGCATTCAGCTGGGCATCGCCTTCCCACCAGGAATTCGCATTATTAAAAACAGCATTAATAACACCCTTAGATGTTGAAACAAAATGTCCCTTGACCTGTACTGTTTTATCTTTAGCACTATTAATATTTACGACACCGCTGTCCTGTGCATTTACTGCCGTAGCTTTCATTGTTCCACTACTCGCAGAATGATTGTTCAAGGTAATCTTGGTATCGCCTGTAAAATCAATACTGCCATAAGCAGCATTTACCCCGCGCTGTACAGAACCTCCCGTCATTGTAATCTCAGTATCACTAAAGATAGCAGACGAATTCTGGCCGTTTACCTGAATGGCATAACTTATTTGTCCTGCTGAACCAATATCAATGGTAGTTTTGCCTTGGACTGTAAGCGTATTATGTTTGCCGAACACATTGATGCCGTAACCAAGATTACTGCCCTGTTGAGTACTGTTATGATAGAGTTGCAACTTCAAATCTTTCTCAAAAGAAACACTTCCCATGTTATCTGTATAGTTATTAAGATAGATACCATACAGCGCATTGTTGCCATTACTAGTACCTTTTATATTCACATCGTCCTTAAAAGTGCCTTTAGCTCCGCCATTTAAGTAAATAGAATTTATACCCTGACCTTCAATATCAATATTCACCTTGCCATTGAAAATTATATCACTAGCATCGTTAATAGAATCAAAAGACCCGGGATTTATATATTTAGTTCCTCCATCAATAATAATACCTCTGGATTCTCCTGCATCAGCCTTGAGATTCAGCTGCCAGTCACCGTTTATAATACCCGTTGCTCTTACAAAACTTTTGGATGGTCCACCCCAGCCTCCGGTCTCAACATCTTCACTGCTGCCGAAAACCATGCCATAAGCCTGACTGATTATCCCACCATTACCGTTGATCGTATAAACGCCGCTGCCAGTCATAGGAATATCAAGATTCTCTCCATAAAATCGCAATGCTGTAGAATTTGCAGTGCTCTCAGACGTGAAATTAAAAACATCACCGCCAGTCAGGCTACCACCATTAGTGATCAGCTGCCCAACGTTGTTATCCGCCGCATTCTCTGCCGCGCCAGCTGTTGGGAGCACGGATGTTCCCCCCCAGATATACACACGACATTGTCAGCAAAGACGCCAATACCTTTTTGCTTAAATCCATCTTTTCCATGATACATTTCCTCCCATTCATCTTTTTCCTTTGGATTAGACCTTTGTTTATAACAGGAATAGCTGCAGTAATATTGCCGCTTTCTTCCTACCAAAGCTGTATAGACATGATATGTTTTATTGCAGCCAAATTCACGGCCGCAGATCGGACACTTGACTGTCAGCCCTCCTAATCCTGCCCTGTTATCTTTGTGTATCGCTTCCTCCCAGCTTTCGATATGCATCTTAAACATCTCCCTAAAGCTACTCGCTGCAGCGTACGAGTTTGTATCTTTTTACCCGTTCCTTCTTTTTCTCAAATCTGTCAGGATCAACCAATTCATCCAAAGTACATTCAAAAATATCTCTCAGCTTTAACAGTGCTTTCAAACTCAGCATCACTCTGCCGTTTTCAGCATTGCTCAGATGCGTTTGAGATATCTTAAGCTTCTTGGCAAAATTAGTTTGAGTAATCCTTTTTTGTATCCTTTTGATCTTGATAGTCTCCCCAATCCTTAAAGGATCCATTCCTTCCATCTTTTTCACACCTTTCTTTTTACTTTATCACTTCATTAGACAACCTATTTCCATAGTGTTGTAATTGTGATTGCCTATTAGCTACCGCTCCTGTTAGCTTCATAACCTGCAGTAAAATTTGCTGACCTGATAATTTGCTGCAGCAGAGCTACTTTCATCTTTATTAATTCTCAAGTAACTGCCAAGCTTAGCAGTAACGCTAATAAAATAAAACTATTATCTTTTGATTCAAATTTTCCTATTACAGTTAATATTTTTAACCATTTACTATATTACCATGTTTGTCCCCCCGCAAGACATTTTTGTTCGTTTTTTTGAAAAATTTGTTCAATGGTCTTGCAACTGATAATTTTTAGGTGTATAATACAAAACATAAAAGATAAGGCGAC
>UMID01037944.1_pt1 | contig 17206 bp, 9 predicted proteins | sample 1965691 | NCBI WGS metagenome assembly UMID01 (sample SAMEA4836115, study PRJEB28245) | human gut metagenome | biome: gut microbiome; material: fecal sample | place: Denmark | collected 2008 | reverse complement strand
TAAATTTATTTCTAACAATATGTGTTGCGGAATTAAGGAATATTAAAGGTAATATCGCTTGATCAGGAAGGCAATGAAAGTAAAGCGGCGACTATCTGTGTTGAAAAAGAATAGTCATAGCGGTATCGGAACTATCAAAATAATGTAAAATTTCACCCTAATATGAGACAAACAGGGAAAATTGTACAGATTCAAAAGCCTATTCTACAAAAGTGAAAAGGTTTTAGACCTAAGTGGCAATTCATTTGACGCCCTTACAAGCAATTTTCACATCAACCCGATAACTTTGTTTTCGTTGACTTGGAATCCATTTAAGAACAATATAAAATGAAAAAACAGCTTTTTATCCTCTTGACATTCTGTCTGACACTGATTACCGTACAGGCCGGAAACATAATTTGCGTACACGAGAATGTACGCGAAACCCCGTATCCGCAGCAAGGACACACCTTATATATAAACCCTGCCCCGTTATTAGTGCCCCAAAGCACCAAGCAGTCGGACTACCTGCAATTCAACCTGTCGCGAAACAAAGACTTTTCGGACGCAAGTACCCTCCTGTCACAGCCCAAACCCTGGTGCATGTTCAACCCGCACAAGGTGCTGGAAAGCGGCACATGGTACTGGCGCGTGCGTTCGGTGAGCAAAGAAGGCAAAGAATTCCCTTGGAGCAAAACTTACAGCTTCACTGTAACCGATGACATACCTCAATTCGTCACCCCCGAAGCAAATGTTTTCCTGAACAACATTCCTCAGGCATACCCTCGCATCTATTGCTTCCTGAACGGCAATCTGGAAAAGGCGCGCAAGAAAGTGCGCTCCAATCCGGAATTCGAGAATATGATCAACGATTCGCGTAATGCACTCGACTCCAATTACACCAACGACACCAAGCCATACAGGCAGATCACCCGCATGGCTGCCGAATGTGACAACCTGAATACCGCTTACCAAATGCTACAACTGGACGTGTATGCCGATAAGATGGTGCAGAACGTACGTTGCCTGCTGGCAGTGGAACCCGACAAGAAAGTCATCAACAATGACTTCAATGCCGGAGAACTGATTTACACTCTGGCGTGCACCTACGAAAATTGTTACGACCGCTTCACTCCGCAAGAGCGCAAGCAAATGGAAGGCATCATTATGGACGTATTGTCACTCTATTATAAAAAACACATGATAGAGAAAGAAGAAACCCATATCTTCGACAATCACTTCTGGCAATTCGCTTTCCGTCACTTCATGCAAGCGGCACTGGTGATGTACGACAAATACCCGCTTGCCAAAGAATATCTGGAATATAGCTACGAGCTATGGACGGCACGTGCTCCGGCATCCGGTTTCAACCGCGACGGCTCATGGCACAACGGAACAAGCTATTTCAGCGCCAATGCCGTCACTCTAGCTTACGTTCCCTCTTTATTCAGCTACCTGACGAAAACGGACTTCATGCAACACCCCTGGTATAAGAACGCCGGTCTTGCCCTATTGTATAGCTGGCAACCCCGGTCATTGAGCGCCGGTTTCGGTGACGGACATGAGAAGAACAACGGCAAGCCCCTGCGTATCCGAAGCGCCTTTGCCGACTTCATGGCACGTACCACCGGAGACCCTTATGCCGCATGGTATTCGTCCATCAACAACCGTTATAAGACGGAATCCGAAACACGCCTCTACCGCATGGCATGCGGCAAGCAACGCCCCCCGAAAGCCGAGTTACCATCGGATGCCCCCAAAGCCGTATGGTTCAAAGACACTGGCGAAATGATAGCCAACAACGACCTGAAAAACTATAAGCATAATATCAGCCTCAGCTTCCGTTCCGGCGCGTTCGGTTCCGGCAGCCACACACATTCCAATCAAAACGCCTTCAACCTGCACTACGGCGGCAAAGCCATCTATCATGCAGTAGGTCATTATATGAACTTTTCCGATCCGCACAATCTGTTGTCCTACCGCAATACACGCGCCCACAACACCTTGCTGGTAGACGGCATCGGTCAGCCGTTCACCACACGCGCCTACGGAGACATCGTCCGTATGTTCAACGGTGAGCACATTTCCTACGCTCTGGGTGACGCGTCCAATGCCTATTGCGGCATCAGCGAATACCCCATGTGGCAGAAGAACTTCGCCAACCACAACCTCGAACAGTCGCGTGAAAACGGTTTTGGAGAGACTCCGCTAAAGAAATACCGCCGTCACATATTCCTGCTGCATCCCAATATCGTAGTGATCTACGATGAGCTGGAAGCCGGCAAGGCTGTCCGCTGGGACTGGATGCTGCACAGCCCGGTGAAATTCCAAATAGACGAAGCGACATCCACACTGACAACCCGCAACAAAAAGAGCAGATACACCTCTGTTGCCCGCCTGTTCAGTGAGCAGAAGTGCACCATCAGCCAAACAGACAAGTTTGCCGCCGAACCGAATACGAAGGCAGGCGTGCGCGGTGAAGATTTTACCGCCCCTTGGTCGCTGACAGCCAGCTATGCGCCCAGCAAGACCAACCGCATCCTTACCATCATCCAAGTGGAAGCGGACGGGAACCGGATTGTAGACATCAAGCATGCCGACAGCAACAGTTTTCAATGCGGCGACTGGAAGATTGAAGCGGAACTGAACACCAAGCGCCCGGCAAGCCTATACATCCGGAACAGTAAAACGCAAGCCACATTCAGTTACGGAAAAGAGAAACCGGTCATAAACGGTCAAGTGTACGAAAGTAAGGACAGAAATTCCTCTATCCTATATGACAGCTTTGACGGTAAATGGGAAGTGCAGGAGATGAAAGACAGGCCTGCGCAAGCTACCGGCAAGATAAAATAGTATACTTATTGTATAATATAATAAAAGTAATTTATTAATTAATCCAAAGTATTATGAAGAACAAGAAAACACACATGAAACGAATGCTAATGCTTTCGTTATTGACCGGTGCTTGCTGTTTCCACAGTTATGCAACAGCAAATGAGCCTGTTTTAATGAAAGGAACGGAATCCGTTGAAAGCATCTTACAGAACAAAAGAATCTCAGGTGTGGTAAATGACAATTTCGGTCCGGTCATCGGTGCAAATGTATCTATAAAAGGAACTTCCATAGGCGCCATTACCGATATGGACGGAAAGTTCAGTTTTGATGCGCCGGAAGATGGAACACTAGTCATTTCCTTCGTAGGATACGTCACACAAGAGATATCGATAAAAGGAAAAAGTTCTTTCACCATCAATCTGAAAGAGGACACAGAAATGCTGGATGAAGTAGTAGTAACTGCACTGGGTATTAAGAGAGAAAAGAAAGCATTGGGCTATGCCATGCAAGAAGTAAAAACGGATGTGTTCTCTGAAAACCGTTCCAGCAGCGTGTCCAACCTATTGCAGGGTAAAGTGGCAGGTGTTCAGATTTCACAATCCGGTAGCGGTGTAGGCGGCCCTACCCGCGTGGTTCTCCGCGGTCTTAACTCTTTAAGCGGTAATAACTCTCCACTTTGGGTAGTCGACGGACTTCCCGTATTGGATAGTTCGAACAGCAATACACAGTTTTCATATTCTTCGGGAGCTGCTGATATCAATCCTGACGATATTGAAAGTATTTCAGTTTTGAAAGGAGCTAACGCGGCAGCCCTATACGGTTCGAGAGCACAAAGCGGTGCAATCGTTATTACAACGAAAAAGGGCAAGGAAGGAAAACTGCAATTGGAATACAACGGTTATGTGTCTATGACCAAAGCCTATGACTCTTATGAATTTCAAGATGTATACGGACAAGGAACCAATGGACAATATGCGCTTGAAGCTACCGGTTCATGGGGACCTAAAATGACCGGACAAATCATTCCCAATTGGCGTAATGAATTCTACGGGGATGAGTCTTATAAAGAGTACGCCATGCTACCCCAGAAAAATATAATCGATGATTTCTTCCGTACAGCCCTGAACTATACAAACTCCGTCAGCGCTACCGGTGGAAATGATAAGATGAACGCCCGTTTTTCTTTCACCGACACGCGTAACCAAGGTATTCTGCCCAATGAATCTATGAACAAGCAGAATTATAACCTGAATGTGGAAATCAAAAACAAGTATTTAACTATCGGCGGTAAAGTAGCCTATTTTCGTGAGAAAGTAAAGAACCGTCCCGAGACATTCTATACCAGTACATGGTCACACCTTATCCGGATTCCGAGAAGCATCCGTTTACAAGATTTGCAGAATCCCGTAGGCATTGACGGTTATGTCGTAAACTGGCATGGCGAAGATACCGAGTATAGAAATCCTTACGGATTCATAGAAAAAGGCAATGGGAACGAATTGAACAGAGACCGTTTCCAAGGGCAGGTCACCGTAGTGGGCAACATCACCGATTACCTGAAAATAACCGGAAGAGTGGGCATGGACCGGATGTCAGACAATGTTGAAACTTACATGCCTTATCATTCAAAGGCCGAAAGTCCTAAAGACTTGATGACAATCACAAATACCACCAGAGAAGAGTTCAATGCAGACCTGATGCTGAACTTCGACAAGCGATTCAAGGATTTTTCCGTAACAGCCAATATCGGTGTCGCCACAAACTATAATAAGTTCAAATCCCTGGCGGGTGAAAGCGGCAAAGCCATTATCCCTAACTTTGTAGCATTGAGCAATGGTGAAAGCAAGTTAGCAACACAAGATTTCTCCTCAAAACGTATCAATTCAGTCTTGGGTAATGCTACATTGGGGTACAAAGGATATGCCTTCCTTGATGTTACGGCGCGAAACGACTGGTCATCTACCTTACCCTCTTCGAATTGGTCTTATTTCTACCCCTCTGCCAGTTTAAGCGGAATCTTATCAGATATATTCGAATTACCTAAAGAATATTTCCTGAAAGTACGCGGTTCTATCGCACAGGTAGGTAACGATACATCCCCTTATTCACTGTACAATGTGTATACGTTGGATGCCTTAGGCAACCATACGGTAGGCAGCAGCTCCAACACCTACCCGCTTGCCGACCTCAAACCCGAAAAGACCGTATCATGGGAGCTGGGTGTGGACTACCGCATGTTCAGCAACCGTTTAGGTATTGATTTCACCTACTATAAATCCATTACTACCGATCAGATTCTATCCATGACAGTTCCCGGTTCTTCTGGATATGCCAGCAAAAAAATCAATGCCGGAAAGATGGAAAGCAAGGGTGTTGAATTAATGATTACCGGTACTCCCATCCAGACTAAAGATTGGCGTTGGGACGTAACTCTGAACTGGGGTAAGAATACCACGCGCAATGTGGAACTGGATGAGAAGAACAAACGCTATGTATTTCCACTCACTACCAATGTACGAGTAGGGAAAGTAGTCATTGACGAAGGCGGCAAATTCGGTGACATTGTATCCACTGCCTATAAGAGAAACAAAGAAGGACGGATTCTGGTAAGCGATGACGGTCTCCCTCTTATCGACACAAAATCAGAAAAGGTCATCGGCAATATGATGCCCGAATGGACAGGTTCTTTCGGAACCACACTCAGTTGGAAAAACATTGTGCTTAATGCCTTGATTGATGTCAGATATGGTGGACAATTTCTTTCCATGACCGATGCCTACGCCACCGGAGCAGGAAATTCCAAACGGACACTGAACGGACGCGACGGTATGGTGGTAAACGGTATCGTAGAATCAACCGGACAAGAAAATACCAAACAAATAACCGCTCAGGAATATTACGCCACCATAGCCGGTACTTATCCGGTAGGAGAGGAATTCCTGCACGATGCCACTTATGTGAAACTACGTGAACTTTCTATCGGCTATACCCTGCCACAAGTCTGGTTCAGAAACACTCCGATAACCAATGTAAAAGTATCTGTTGTAGGACGCGACCTGTTCAACATCTATAAAGCTGCTCCCGTAAATGCAGAGTTTGCACAAAACAGCCAAGATGTATTCCAAGCATTCGAGCTTGCAGCTCTTCCGTCAACAAGAACTATCGGTTTCTCGCTTAATGTAAAATTCTAAAAAAGACATCATTATGAAATTACATAAAATTCTAATCGCACTATTTTCTGCAGCCGTCATCAGCAGTTGTACAAATGGATTCGAAGATATGAACAGGGATCCATTGGCCGTTAATGAAATATCTCCCGATCTATCATTGCCCAATATGCAATATCATGGTTTCCATATTATATACGGAGACTATCAAAGAGCAGCCTTGCTCTATTCATTCCTGTATTGCCAATACATGTCCAACACCAGTTCTTCTTTTACATCAGGCAATTATGTCTATAATACCTCATGGGCGGAACGTGGACTATGGACTCCCTACTATCGACAAATGGTAAAGAGAATCCGGGAAATAGAACCTACTCTGGAAAATCATCCGGAATACGACGACATGTATCAGATTATGCGCATAAATTTAGCTATCAGCACCATACGTATGACCGACACATTCGGCGATATTCCTTATTTCAAAGCAGGAAGAGGTGAAACACTGATTCCATACGACAGCCAGAAAGACATCTATTACGACGTGTTCAAGGAACTGACTGAAGCGGTTGACGAACTAAAACAGCAAAAGAGCAATCAATTGAAATATTCCACCGAAGATTTGATTTATCAAGGTGACGTAGACAAGTGGATAAAGCTTGCTAATTCATTGCGCCTGCGTGCTGCTATACGTCTTTCTTTTATCGATCCGGAAAAGGCAAAAGCAGAAGGAGAACTTGCCTTGAAAGAAGTGCTTTTGGCATCCAATGCCGATAACGCAGGAGTAACGCCTCCCCAACCCAATGTTTGGGCAAACCCATTGCTCCGCAGCTTGGTGGTAGATGAAGCCAGAGCCAGCAAAACAATGGTAGATATACTACAAGGCTATGGTGCAGTACCTGACCCACGCCTCACTTTAATCTTGTCGAAAAGCCAAGCATGGGTACAAGGGAAAGACGGCGCTGAAGAGTGGAAAGGAGTTCCTAACGGACTGCCCGTTACCGAACTTTCACTGCCCGAATATGACAATAACCACAATTCCTGTATTTGGGGATATATGTGGGGATATGACTGGAACTCTGCCCAAAAAGGCGATAACATCTCAAAGCCCAAAACCGACGCAGACTTCACTCCGCTGGGACTGATGAATTACTCGGAAGTGTGCTTCCTGAAAGCCGAAGCTGCTTTGCGCGGCTGGCAAGGAGCAGGCGATGCCAAAACGAACTATGAAAACGGTATTCGCGCCTCATTCGAGGAAATGAGAGCCAACGCTCCTAAGGATTCCTACTCCAAAAGTAATGATGACAAGTACATAAGTGAAGGCAATGTAGCCTGGAACAATGCTGACAGCTTCGAAGCCAAACTGGAAAAAATCATCACCCAAAAATGGATAGGAATCTATCCCAATTCGGAAGAAGCGTGGGCAGAGTTCCGCCGCACCGGTTATCCGAAGCTGAACCCGGTGAAGCAAAGCCTTGAGCCCACAATTAATCCGAAAAACGGTGAGTTTATCAAAAAACTGCGTTACGTGGACAATGAATTGAGCAATAACAAAGAGTACGCAACAGATCCAACCCTGAACGGCGGCCAGGGAGACGGATTGTCAGTTCGCGTATGGTGGGATACTGCCCGGTATAAATAATTCTAAATAATCCAACCTAAAAGAGGATATCTTATTATGCAATCAAATAAAGATAGTATAATAACCTATCCTCTTTCAGTACTGTTCTACTTGTAAAGCAAAATATCTATCATGAACATCAAAGCACTACTATTCATCTTCTCATGTACCACTCTTACCGTACAAGCCCAGCAGGAGGACTTCGGCCAGGATGCCCTGATAAATCCAAGCGCGGCAACTTTCAACTTTGACATCGCATCAGGCCCAATCGAACCTACCGATGAATCCATAGCGGCACATTACCAATGCCCCGAATGGTTTCGTAATGCCAAATTCGGCATCTACATGCATTGGGGAGTCAACTCCGTCCCGGGGCACGACGGTCATTACGGCAGGTGGATGTACTGGTATCAGGAACCGGATTCCTGCCTGCGCAAATATCCGATATTAGGTTACAGGGCGCATGCGCCTAAAGTGTACCAGCATCATCTGAAAACCTACGGACACCCGTCCAAATTCGGTTATAAAGACTTCATACCGATGTGGAAAGCCGATAAGTTCAATGCCGACTCATTGGCTGCCTTCTATAAGGAAATAGGCGCAAAGTTTATCGGGGTTATGGCCGTTCACCATGATAATTTCGACTTGTACGACTCAAGCCACCAACCCTGGAACTCCGTAAACATGGGTCCTAAACTAGACATCGTGGGCGCATGGCAGAAAGCATGCAAAAAAGTAGGAGTCCATTTTGCCATTTCCTCTCACCTTAGCAACTACTGCCATGAGCATATGTTCTATCAAGGCACCAATGCCGATCCCGAAGGCCCCTATGCCGGCATACCTTATGACTACATGGACCCGGCCTACGAAGGTCTATACGGCAAACGCACCCCCGACCGCATCATGCGGCTGGAACCCGAATTCGCCCAGTCATGGTATCTCAGAACCAAAGAGCTGATAGATAAATACGAACCCGAACTACTCTATTTTGACGGTCCGTTGCCCAACGGCATCTACGGTCAGCAACTGGCAGCGCATTTCTACAATAAGAATCTCTCACGCAAAGGAGTGCAGAATGGCGTACTCACCATCAAAAGAATAAGGAAAGGATATACGCTCGACCGCGAATGTTCCGGCGAAGACGATTTGCAGAAAAATCCGTTTTTAGTGGATACCACCGTCAATCCCGGCTGGTTCTACATGGGAAACTCGCTGAACATCAATAAAGAGGGTGGAGATGCCGGTATGGGTTCTGTCATACAGGGAAAGACAAAAGACCAACTGCGCATGACGGCAGGACAGATTGTGGACAACCTTGTGGATATTGTCAGCAAAAACGGCAATATGATGCTCAATGTAGGTCTCCGCGCTGACGGCAGCCTGCCCGAAACATTTCGGGATGAACTGGTGAAAATAGGCAACTGGTTGAAATTAAACGGTGAAGCTATTTACGATACCCGTCCCTTCAAAGTATATGGCGAAGGCACATTCAATATGAATGTCGCAAGCGGCAAGAAGCAGTATGCGGACTACCTGTACAAATTCACTGCAAAGGACATACGTTTCACCACCAAAAAGAATGTAATATACATCTTCACTTTGGACTGGCCGGGAAACGGTGAAACCCTCAAAGTACAAAAGCTGAACAATCAAGAGCTAAAAAACATCCAATCCATTTCGTTCCTTGCATCCGGAGAGAAAGTTAAATGGACACAGGATGAAAGCGGATTGTATATCACTACACCGGCTGCCCCGGTAGGAGAATATGCTTATGCCTTTAAAGTCACTATGAAATAATGAGTCTTTTCTCATCACTCGTCACTTTTATAACCAACTGCCTATAAATGCGGAAGTTAATAAGTTATGAGAAGCGTTGTAACAGTGACGACCGATATTTGGTCGTCACTGTTTTTGCAGCATACGAAGCAACTACGAGTTTCAATATTGAAGCGGACAAACGGGTATGCAAAGCATCTCGGCCACGTATTGAAAAAGAACAATCTAAAAAGCAGACACACAAACAGGAGCATTGTCTACCGAATTATAAGAGTTGGACAATATTAAAACACAATCCGACAAATTTGAAACAGGACAAGGCAATACTACGAAGCCTTTCAACATTATCATGCCCCATTCTGCCCATATACCGCTATCTTTGCTACATAATACCATAAAAAACATATTGCAAAATCTATCACACATGAAAAGAAACCTCCTGTTTGTCATCGCAACGTGGTGCGTGACAGTATGCTGTTACAGTCAGATCGATTGGAAAACGTTTATGTCCGGACAGGACATGATATGGAACCGTCTGCCTCAGACATGGTACGAAGCCCCCTTTATGGGAAACGGAAGTATGGGGACCTACATCTGCAAAGAACCGGAAAAGAACGCAATACGGGTGGACGTAAACAACAGTATGGTGCACGATCACCGCGAAGACGACAAAGGCATCTATGGAAGAAGCCGCCTGCTCATAGGCTACTTCCTCCTCCACCCCGTAGGTGAAATCACTTCCGGAACCATGCGGCTCGACCTATGGGATGCCGAAACCCGGGGATGCATCCGCACCACATCGGGGGAAATAAAGCTAAGGGCCTGCGTCACCTCCGAAAGCCCCTACATTATTGTCGAAGCGGAAGCGACGGAAGGCGAGAGAGGTTTTACCTGGCGGTTCTATCCGGAAAGCACCGATTCGCCCAGACAGCTGAACGCCATACTGAAAAAAAGCAAGAACCACTTCAAGAAAGACTATATATCCAACCCCGCATCACAACTGTACGAACGCAACGGGCTGAACTACTGCTGGCAACCGTTGCTGGCAGGTGGAGGTACCGCCACCGTCTGGAAAGAAATAAGAAAAGGCAATAAAAGCGTCCTTGTCATCAGCAACGCACACTCCTTTCCGGAGACCGACGCCCTGAAAAAGGCGGAGACCGCATTGGCAAACCTGCAAACGGCGGATATATCCCTCCTCCGGCAAGCACACCGGGACTGGTGGCACAATTATTACCCCCAAAGCTTCATAAGCCTGCCCGACAAAAAGATAGAAAACTTCTATTGGGCGCAAATGTACAAGTTGGCATCCGCAACACGCGTCGGCGGCGGACTGCTGGACAACAGCGGCCCCTGGCAAGTGCTGACGCCATGGCCCAACACCTGGTGGAACCTGAACGTGCAACTAAGCTACTGGCCCGTCTATGCCTCCAACAGGCTGGAGCTGGGTATGCCGGTGGTGGATGCGATAAACAACAACTTTGAAAATTTAATAAACAATGTGCCAGAAGCCTACCGGAAAGATGCCGCCGCACTGCCCGTAGCCACCGACTTCAACTTGGTGGGAGTAGATGTGCGCGTGCCCGGCAGCAAGCCGTTCGCCCAAGTGGGCAACCTCCCATGGTTATGCCACAACCTCTGGTTACAATACCGTTACAGCATGGACGAGAGCATCCTGCGAAATACGGTCTACCCCACTCTAAGACGTGCCATCAACTTCTATCTTCCTTTCCTCGAAGAAGACGGGCAAGGCATACTGCACCTGAAAGAGACCTACTCTCCGGAATACGGAAACGCCAAAGACTGCAACTACGACCTTGCACTGCTCCGCTGGGGATGCCTGACTCTGCTTGAGGCTTGCCGCATTCTGTCCATCAACGACGAACTATGCCCCACATGGCAGCACATCGCCGACAAACTGACCGACTATCCCCAAAACGAGGATGGCATGATGATAGGAAAAGATGTCCCCTACAACCGTTCGCACCGCCACTTCTCACACCTGCTGATGTTCTATCCGCTCCATCTCCTGAACGCGGAGCAGGAAGGCAGCAAAGAATTGCTGGAGAAGTCGGTGGAACACTGGCACAGCCTGCCCGACAATATCCTCGGATTTTCCTATACGGGCGCATCCTTATTGTACGCCGCTTTCGGTGAAGGAAACAAGGCATTGGAAAAATTAAACGGCCTGTTTGCCCTCACCCTGCGTCCCAACACAATGTATATGGAAAGCGGTCCCGTTATCGAAACGCCCCTATCAGGCGCACAATGTGTCCACGAGATGCTGTTGCAGAGCTGGGGAAAGAAAATACGCGTATTCCCCGCCGTCCCCTCCCAATGGCAGGACGTCCGGTTCCAAGACCTGCGGGCAGAAGGCGCTTTCCTCGTTTCCGCCATCCGCAAAGGAGAGAAAACAACAGACATACGGATTAAAAGCCTCGCGGGAGAGCCTTGCATCTTACAGACGGATATGGAAAATCCTGTTGTCAAAATCGGCAACGCCATGCTGGTTCCCCAAGGCAAAGGTGTGTACGCATTGGATATACGAAAAGGCGAAACGGTGACCATCACGTCCCAAGCTGCCGAAGCATCCCCGATAGGCCCGGTTGAAGGCAAAGGAGGGAACTTTTTCGGGTTGCCATGATACTTCTGTCCGATAAAACACAAAATTAAAACTGTATGCGACAAAAGTGAGACGTCTTTGGACCCTTCCGAAGTTCCTTTCAACAACCTTATACAAGATATTTACCGAATATCCATATTTTTGCATACGAACAATAATCACTAATATTCAATAAATATGAAAAGAAACTCCTTGTTATTTGCAACCGCCCTGCTCATCGGCCTGACCGGTTGTAAAAACACCCCGGCCCCTCAAGAGGCATGGATGAGCAACGCGCTCGACGCCGCTTCCTACCAATTGAAACTGACCGCTGAAGAACTTTCCGGAACCGGCAAGCTGCCACGCTCCATATATTCCGGTTATGACGTGAATTTCCTTGACACGCAACTGCAACGTGAAGACAAATCATATATAGACTCTCTGCATCCCAATCCACCGGCTTTGCAACTGGGCCAAAGATATCTTTGCAGCATTTACGACTGGACCAGCGGTTTCTTTCCCGGCAGCCTTTGGTATGCTTACGAAATGACCGGCGATGAGGAGTTGAAGAACCGCGCCATCGAGTACACCAACCTGCTGAACCCCATACGTGAGCTGAAAGGCACGCACGATATAGGCTTCATGATGAATTGCAGCTACGGCAACGCGCTTCGCCTTGCCCCCAACGACACCATAAAAGCGGTACTTATAGAAACCGCGGATAATTTATGTTCCCGTTTCAATCCGGAAATAGGCTGCATCCGTTCATGGGATTTCGGCGAATGGAACTTCCCGGTCATCATTGACAATATGATGAATCTGGACCTGCTGTTCAACGTTTCCAAGCTGACAGGAGACAACAAATACAAAGACATAGCCGTAAAGCATGCGCAGACCACCATGAAAAACCATTTCCGTCCCGACTACACCTCCTATCATGTGGTGAGCTACAACAATGACGGAAGTGTAGAAGTCAAACAGACGCATCAAGGCAAAAATGCCGAGTCGGCATGGTCGCGCGGACAGGCATGGGGAGTGTACGGCTATACCTCTTGCTATCGTGAAACCCAGGACGTGGCTTTCTTGCAAGAAGCCATTCACATTGCAGACATGATCATGGAACGCGTAAAAACCGACGACCTTATCCCCTACTGGGATTATGACGCTCCGACAGGCGAAAAAACGCCACGTGACGCATCGGCCGCAGCCATTACGGCATCCGCATTCTTAGAACTCAGCACGTTCGTGCCCGACGGCAAGAAATATGCCGACTATGCCGAGACTATATTGAAAAGTCTTTCCGGTCCCGGTTATCTGTCTGCCAAAGGCAGCAACCAGGGTTATGTGCTGATGCACTCCACAGGCTCACTGCCGCATGGTTCCGAGATAGATGTACCGCTGAATTATGCTGACTACTACTATCTGGAAGCAATGAAAAGATACATGGACAGACATCAGTAATAACTTATAAACAAAACAGACATTTGATTTTAAGGTAAAAAAGGGTTTTATTTGGATTAACAAGGTTGGGGAAAGGCTGGATTTGCAAAAGTTCAGCCTTTTTCTTTTCTCAATTTCTCTTATTCATGCCGATTGGCTACTTTTGCCTTTAAAAGAAAAACTGTTTAACAACTATTTCCATGAACCGACAACTCATTTACAGAATTCTTGCAGGAAGCTTATTCCTACTTTTCCCCTTCATCATGCAGGCCCAAGTCATCTTGAAAAACTGGGCCATCGAGGACCATTCCGGCGAAATGCAAATAATGGTATCCGGTGACACACTGGACATAACGGCTCCCAAAGGCCTTACGCTATGGTATAACAAACGTCTGACAGGCGACTATGAAATCAGTTACCGCATAAAGATGCTGATGCAGGGCGGGAAGTACGACCGCTTAAGCGACCTGAACTGTTTCTGGGGCGCCAACGACCCGGAACATCCTGAGAACCTGCATGCACAGGCAGCATGGAGAAAAGGCATCTTCCAACACTACAAGTCCTTAAAGCTGTTTTACGTGGGATATGGAGGAAACCATAACTCCACCACCCGTTTCCGTCAATACTACGGCGGAGGCCCTTCTTTGAACGATTCAATAGTAAGGCCTGTAATCAAGGAATATACAGATCCCGCTCACCTGCTGTTCCCCAACCAATGGTATCACATCCAAATCCGTGTGCAGAAAGGAATCACAACCTACCGCATCAATGGAGAAGAACTATTCCGCCTCTCTATCAAACGCAACGAAGGCGACGGACATTTCGGATTGAGACTGTTACAGAACCATGTGCTATTCACTGACTTCCGGATTAAGAACCTCTAATACACACCACCAATGCCCAAACTAAAAGTCTTATTACTCACCGCCTTCCTGCTTGTCGCACCTTTCTGCTACTCCGCCGGCACAACTGAAAGGCACTTGCTTGAACAATGTATCTCCTATGAAGATTTAGGAACAGCCATCCGCTACGGACAAAGCTGGGTGGACTACCCCGGCTATGCCGACCGGAAAGCCTGGGAAGAACGGGTAGCGCCCGAAATGAAAGAGATTATCATCCGTAACGGAGAGAAAGCCTTGACACACATCTGGAAACCCGATCTTGCTTCGGACTATCTGGCTTTCAAGCGCACCGGAGAGATACGTACGGGACGCGCCAACCACCGGGCTTTACAGGCACTGACACTTGCCGAATTAGTAGAGGGCAAAGGTAGGTTCATGGATGCCATCATAGACGGCACATGGTTCTTGTGCGAAACCTCTTGGATACATTCGGCACATCTCGGTTTTCAGAAAGACCGTTCAGGACTGCCCGACAGAAACGAACCTACCATTGAATTAGTGGTTGCCGACATCGGTGCACAAATAGCATGGACCTATTATTTTCTGAAAGACGAATTCGATAAAGTAAGCCCGCTAATCAACCAACGCATTGTAGAGGAGGTCACTAAGAACCTGATAACCCCCTATTTCGCAAGAGATGATTACTGGTGGATGGGCTTTGGCGGCCAGCAAGTAAACAACTGGAACCCATGGATCAACTACAATGTATTACAGGCCCTGATGCTGGTAGAAACGGATACGGAGCGCATCCGCCGGGGCGTATGGAAACTTATGAAATCCACAGACTTCTTTTTTAGCATGTACCACGAAGACGGCGCCTGTGATGAAGGGCCTACCTATTGGAGCGGAGCGTCCGGCTACGCCTTGAAGTTTCTGGATCTGCTGGCTAAAGTAACGGGGAACAAGGTAAATATCTTCGATTCTCCTCTCCTGCGTAATATGGCACAGTACATCTACCGGGTGCATATCGGTGGCAATTATTTTGTAAACTTTGCCGACTCCGCGCCCAAAGTGAACCCAAGTCCGGGCATCCTCTATCAGTACGGCAAACTGATAGGAGATCCTGCAATGATGGAATTCGCCTCGTTCATGGCACAGCAAAACCAAAGTTTCAAGAATGGAGTAAACGGCTACTTCGCCTCCGCCTTGGATGAGCTCTTTATGTATAAGGACATCATCGGCCAACAGCAAGGCGAACCGCTGACAGGCGCTTACTGGTTCAAAGATACACAAATCTGCGTGGCACGCGATGCCGAAGGAACAAGCGACGGCTTCTTCTTTGCAGCAAAAGGCGGACACAATAAAGAAAGCCATAACCACAACGACGTAGGCTCGTGCATCCTTTACTACGATGCCCGGCCGATACTCATTGATGCGGGTGTGGGGACATATACGCGGCAGACTTTCGGTCCGGAACGCTATACGATATGGACCATGCAGTCCGAGTATCACAACCTGCCCCTTATCAACGGGACAGCGCAGAAAGACGGAAAAGAATTTGCAGCCCGTAACCAGCAATACAAAGCCACTGCCCAAACAATATCCTACCAAGTGGATATCGCTGGCGCTTATTCGCAGGAAGCAAACGTGAAAAGCTGGATACGCGGCTATACGCTGCACAGGAAAAAAGATTTCACAATCACCGACAAATGGGAGTTGTCGGCATGTCTAAAACCGAATGTATTAAACCTGATGACTTGCTGTGAAGTAGAAATCGACAACCACAAGAACATCATACTGACAGACGAAGCGGGTAAATTCAGACTGGAATATAATAAAAAGATTCTGTCTCCTGAAATAAAGACTATCAAGCTAACCGATCCCAAATTAATACATTCATGGAACAAGGAGAAGCTCACACGCATTTGTTTTACAATATTGTCACAACAGACTACCGGTGAAAGCAAATTGACTATAAAAAGGCTATGATCCAGCCTTTACATGACATAAGGGCAAAAAAAAGGAGTACCGCTGTACTCCAACCTTTGTTAACCTTAAATCTAATACTATGAAAAACACATTGCAAAGATACGGACTCTTGGGATATTTGCAAACTATCCAAGAAAAAAAGTATGTTCTATAACACAGATTAAGAAAAAAGGACGGATATGCAAACACATTCCGTCCCTTTTTAACATTTATCTTAGCGGATTATTCCTCATCCAGCAAGATTTCAAGGATCTGGCAAGCAGCCTTCGCCACCGGAGTGCCCGGACCGAAGATAGCAGCTACGCCGGCTTTATAAAGGAAGTCATAGTCCTGTGCAGGGATTACGCCGCCTGCAATGACCACAATGTCCTCACGACCTAACTTCTTGAGTTCTTCAATAATCTGCGGAACCAATGTCTTGTGTCCGGCAGCCAATGAAGAAACCCCCACTACATGAACGTCATTTTCCACTGCTTCACGAGCCGCTTCGGCAGGAGTTTGGAACAACGGTCCCATATCCACGTCGAAACCGCAGTCCGCATAGCCGGTTGCTACCACCTTGGCGCCACGATCGTGACCGTCCTGTCCCATTTTAGCTACCATGATACGAGGCTGACGTCCCTCTTTCTTTGCAAACTTCTCAGCCAACTCACAAGCTCTGTGGAAGTCGCTGTCATTTTTACTTTCTGATGAATACACGCCTGAAATAGTTCTAATTACTGCTTTATAACGTCCTACAACTTTTTCGCAAGCATACGAGATTTCGCCCAATGTGGCACGAACACGTGCTGCTTCCACTGCCAGTTCAAGCAAATTCCCCTCTTTGGTTTCCACACATTTGGTGATAGCATCGAGCGCTTTCTGAACAGCAGCCTCATCGCGCCCTTCCTTCAAGATCTTCAGGTTCTGAATCTGCTCCTGGCGAACAGCCGTATTATCAATCTCAAGAATATCAATA
>UMID01004484.1_pt1 | contig 17383 bp, 15 predicted proteins | sample 1965691 | NCBI WGS metagenome assembly UMID01 (sample SAMEA4836115, study PRJEB28245) | human gut metagenome | biome: gut microbiome; material: fecal sample | place: Denmark | collected 2008 | reverse complement strand
AACTCGTTGAAAAGCAACGATAATTAGCTGCGGCGCAAGCAGCAATAGAAGGATAGTCAAATACGCTGGTTAGGTACTTAACTATCTGATAAATAGACTGTAAATACTTGTGAAAGTATTTGCAGTCTATTTTATTTTATGCCTGTTGGGTACTGATGTCCGTTTACCATCCAATATTTATTTGGTATTTATTATAAAAAACTAACTAAATGTTTGTTTAATCATAAAAACAGCTTTACATTTGCACCCCAGAAATCGACCGAATTGGGGTCTAACGTTTAATTTAAAAAAACAAAGAAAATGAAAAAGGGTTTATTATTGGTAGTTGTAATGTTAGCAACTATCGCTGTAAAAGCACAAGACATTTACGTAGGCGGATCTTTGAACGTTTGGCGTAACAGCACAGGCAACACTACTTCTTTTAAAGTTGCTCCGGAAGTTGGATACAACTTTAATGAAACATGGGCATTGGGTGCTGAATTGGATTATTCACATAATTATAATGGTGGACTAACAAAAAATTCAGTAATTGTTGCTCCATACATTCGTTGGTCTTACTGTGAAACCGGTGCGGTTCGCCTGTTCCTGGACGGAACTGCTGCTCTCGGCTTCGTGAAGGTTAAAGACGGAGACACTACTAAAGCCGGACAAGTGGGACTTAGACCGGGGATTGCTGTTAAATTGAACGATCACTTCTCTTTCATTGCCAAGTATGGTTTCCTTGGGTATCGTAGAAATATAAATACGCTAGGAGATTCTTTTGGTCTTGAACTTACTAGTGAAGATCTTTCAATTGGTTTCCATTACGCATTCTAATAAGAAGAAAACAATTCAACAAATAGGAAAGGGAGTTCTCAAAAATAGGGAATTCCCTTTTTTTATGTATAATCTCTATACTTTACGCACTTATTAACGAAAAAGTTGTTTAATACGAATTACAATTATACATTTGTATTGTTAAACAAGAAGGTTACTAGAAACCTTTAGTATTAATTTAAAACTTTAAAATTATGAAGAAGAGTGTTTTGTTTGTTTTATTTGCACTGATTTCAGTGGCAGGTTTCTCTCAAATTACAGGTTGGAATGCCAAAGTAGGTATGAACTTTAGTAATTACACCGGTGATCTTGATCTGAATGCAAAGGTTGGATTCAAACTTGGTGGAGGTTTTGAATATGCTTTTACTGATACATGGTCACTGCAACCTTCATTATTCTTAACTAGTAAAGGTGCAAAGAAAGATGGCAATAGCATTAATGCAATGTATTTGGAATTGCCAGTAATGGCTGCTGCACGTTTCAATGTAGCAGATAATACTAATCTGGTGGTGAATGCAGGTCCTTATTTTGCTTGTGGTATTGCCGGTAAAACAAAGTTTGACTTAGGTAATGACACAGAACGTAAAGTCGACACTTTTGGTGATGATGCTTTGAAGCGTTTTGATGCAGGTCTTGGTGTAGGAGTTGCATTGGAATTTGGTAGAATCATTGCAGGCTTGGATGGTCAATTTGGTCTGGTTGATGTGGAAAAAGTTGGTAATCCTAAAAACATGAACTTCTCTATTATCGTGGGATATAAGTTCTGATAAGAAAACACCGAAAATACAGAAAGCCGTTGCGGAAGACAATTCGCGGCGGCTTTTTTATTTTAGATTTTCAATGGTTTGACTTAACCGATTGAAGAATAAACTTTTAGCAGAGTATTTAAGAAGCAGTGGTAACGAGTTAGCAACCGTGCGAATTTCAGCAATTTGCGGTGCTATGCTGTCAAATAACTCTTTAAAAACAAAAGTAGTATAAAAATATGAAATGCAAAAAGGAGTGAACTATTATTTTTTCGTTCATTCCTTTTCTTAACGTTCCTGTCTCTCATTTGTTTCGATTGCGTCTGTATCAGCAGCACCCCATTTCATAGTATTTTTCATTCAATCTTTGATATACTTTCTTTTTTAACAGCCTCCCAGCCGATGATGACCGTTTTGCGGATTTCACCCCAATGATAGTTGCCGATTTCTCCCGTTGCGCGGATAACACGGTGGCATGGAATGAGGAACGCTACCGGATTCTCACCCACAGCCGTTCCTACCGCACGGCAGGCACGCGGATTGTCAATGCTTGCGGCAATGTCGCCGTAGGTGGTCATTCCGCCCATCGGAATCTTCAGCAATGCCTCCCATACCTTCATCTGAAACTCCGTACCCTTCAGATGCAGCTTTATCTCGCCCAAGCTGCTCCAGTCCTGCGTGAAAATGAACAAGGCATTCTGCTGTATGTTGTCGAGCGTCTGCCGGAACCGTGCGCGGGGGAACCGTCTTTGCAGGGAGCCGAACGTCTCCATACGGTCGTCGGCGAACTCCATGCTGCAAATGCCTTTCGGAGTAGAGGCGATAAGTATGTCGCCGAAAGGTGTTGCGGCGAAACTGTAATTGATAAAAAGATTCTCCCCGCCGTTCTTGTACTCGCCGGGCGTCATGCCCTCGACGGTAATGAATAGGTCGTGCAGCCGTCCCGTACCGGACAATCCCACCTCCTGCGCCGTATCGAAAAGCGATGCGTGCGTCTCGTGCAATATACGCTTGGCATACTCGACATTGAGGTATTGCAGGAAATGCTTCGGCGTAATCCCTGCCCATTCTTTGAAAATCCGTTGAAAATGGAACGGACTCATATTCACCGCTTCGGCTACGGCCTCCAAACGGGGCTGCTCCTTGCGGTTATCCCGTATGAACCGGATGGCTTCGGCAATCCGGCTATAATTCACTTCGTTCTGTGTCTCTTTCATATTTATAATACGCCCTCCAACTCCAACAGCATCCGTTTGGCATTCAGTCCGCCGCCGTAACCCGTCAGCGAACGGTCGCTGCCGATGACGCGGTGACAGGGAGCGAAAATAGACATCGAATTGGCTCCGTTGGCGTTGGCAACCGCACGCACAGCTTCGGGCATGCCGATTCTTCGTGCCATCTCGCCGTAGGAAATCGTCTGCCCGAACGGGATTTTCAGCAATTCGTTCCACACCGTTTTCTGGAAATCCGTACCCACAAACAGCAGCGGCATGTCGAACTCCCTGCGCTGTCCGGCAAAGAACTCGTCAAGCTGCCGCTCCGCTTTTCCGATTACTTCCGATGTCCCCTCCTCGAACTCGGCACGCAATATTCTTTTCAAGCGTCTGTCCACATGGTCGCGGTGTTTCTCCACCTGCCAGTCACACAGGCATAGTTTGTCGCCGAACGACCCGAGCATCAGCACGCCGCACGGCGATTCGTAACGCTTTATCTTGATAGTATTTTTCTCTTTCATAACTTTCATGCAGATTTTACACGGTCTGTAACCGCTCTTTATAGCATCCTCGACCCGGTCGAACAGCTCAATGTTCTTCAACAACGGGATTTTTGCGCTGCACGAAGGCTTGCACACGATACCCGTCGATTTCACTCCGTACCAGAACACCCCGTCGTAACGGCTGTCACGGTCGAGAATCACCTTTATTTTTTCTTTTTCGTCCATCGTTTTTCTCTTTCGGTGCATAATCTTTCAAACCCTCCACCGCACCTGCCGACACCGCCCATAGATAAATACAGGCAACACTGCCGTAAGGAGAATAGCGGCGGCGGTATTTCTCGAACAGGGGGCGGGTGATTTTGCGGTGATGATACAGCATCCGCAAACCGCGCTGCACCGCCAAATCGCCGAAACTCAACACGTCGGGGCGTTGCAGCGAATGGAGCATCAGCATCTCCGCCGTCCATACGCCGATACCGTCCAGTTCCGACAACTTGGCGCAGACCTCGGCATCGCTCATCGTCCTGAGCGCATGGATGTCGAACTCGTCCGATGCGATTTTCCGTGCCGCCGACCGGATGTAATCCACCTTCTTGAACGTGATTCCGAACGCCTGCAACTCTTCGGGCGAGAGGCCAAGCACCTTTTCGGGCGTGACCTCCCCAAACGCACCCGTCATCTTCCGCCAAATCGTTTCATGCGCTTTGGTCGAAATCTGCTGTCCCACAATCGAATGGACGAGCGCGGCGAAAAGGTCGGGTATCACCCGCCTTTTCACCATGCCCACCTTGTCGATAACCTCTCCGAGCCGTTTGTCCCTGCTTTTCAGATAGGCAATCTCCTGCTCTCCGTATGGGAAAAATTGCTCCATACGTCAATCGACACCAAGATATTCATTGGAATCGGCTGGAGCCGCTCCGCGCTTGCGGTCGGTGTACTCGCGCACGATTTCACCTACGGAAATACGGTAGCTGTCGAACAACTTGTCGTGTCCCGCCTTTTGACTTTGACGATGATTCACCTGATTGCGCCAGCCTGCCGCCGCTTCTTCGCTCTCCCAGAACGACAGCGAAAGAAACTTGCCCTCGTTGTTCACACTGGCGAAACGCTCCACGCTGATGAAGCCCGGCATCCGCTGCAACTCCTCTTTCAAGGCTGCACCCATCTTAAAATAATCCGCTTTTCCTTCTGCGGTAGGCGTCACCTCGAAAATGACAGCCACTTTCTTTTTTCCGTGACCGGTCAGTGCGTTCAGCTCGTCGAGTGTCATGGAATCGTTATAAATGCCTGCACATACCGTGTAACGCATACCCGGAATCGGGTAGATATAGGACACCTTGCGCACGCCCTTTTCCGTTCCCGGTTTCGGCCATACGAACTCTATCCAGCCGCCGCCACGCATGGCGACCTCGCACAATTCCACACCGTAGTGTTTTCCTGACCAGTCGAGATGTTCGCGGATATTGCCTCCGGTACGCTCCGGAAAGCGGGGGTTGGAAACTACGAGGCTTTCATCCACGTCGATAATGAAGAGATACGCATCCCTGTCATTGAATTCGGACTTCGGATCGGTAAGCATGGCAAGTGCCTCGCTACCTTTCTCTTTCAGCAACTGGGCAGCCTTATGCACATTGGCGATAACGGACTGCGGGGTTTCTTCTGTTCTTCTGTTCATATTCTGCGAAAATAAATTGGATGTTCCAGCTACGAATATAGCCAACAACATGATAATTAGTTTCTTATTCATAATGCAATATATGTTTTTTGTTTCGACAGTGCAAAGTTACGACAACCCTTTTTCTTAATCGACCCGAAAATTGCTATTTTTGATTTAATAGATTATTTATCCTTATAACTTAATTTCTCTGTCCTTCCGTTGCGGTTGGACGGGTTGGAGTAGGTTTTGCCGCAGTTTGTCGAACTGTTCCTTAAACCAATCCCCGATAGGTTTTCCGTCGATTTTGAGCGTCAGTTTCTTGTGGTCTGTATCGTCCGTCGTTATTCTTGCCGTTATGCGTTCTGCCGTGAATTTCCGCTTGTGTTCCTCCGAATAGAGTTCACCTGCATATTCCAACGGCTTACCGCTGACAAGCGTTGCAGTCTGCCTTTCATCAAAACCGATAAGGCGGCAGAGGTTTTCCAAGCGGAGCATTTCACGGAAATAAGGAAACCACGAAGCAGCCTTTGAAAGGATTGTTTTTAGCAACGACACTTCTTTTCGATATTCGGTGTCTTTCCGTTCCAGTTCCTTTCGGTGCATTTGCTGCACCTCCAACATTTGGCGGCTGTGGTCTGCCTGCATGGCTTGTATCTTGTCTTGTAGAGTTTCAATAGTATCTTCATGGGTGGCAATCTCTCTGTGCAGGGCGGCGTTCTCCCCCTCCAACGTCTTGACCTTGTTGCTGCCGAAAAGAGAACCTACGCTTTCGGCGATGTTGGTTGCTGCGGTCGTGGCTACTCCTTTCAGCTTCTCGGTCTGTATCTCCTTTTTCACCTGTTTCAACTCCTTGCGGGCTGTTTCTTTCTGCTCCTGAAGTTCCGCTACGTCTGCTTTCAGTTCTTCTGTCAATTGCTTTATTTCACGGTAATACTGTCCTGTCGATATGTGCCGTGCATCCGAACCGTCGATACCTCTTTGCAGCCCATATTTTTTCATTGCTTCGGCATAGGTATCTTGATATGCTTTCAGCTTCAAGCGAGTCATAATATCGTCGGTGCATAACCTCACGCTGTCGGTCGGTTTCTTGCGGTAACGTTTCTTCGCCTGCTCCTCCCGTTTCCTGCGCTTGCGCTCTCCCTTGACAAGAGGGACGAGGGTAACGTGCATGTGGGGCGTTTTTTCATCCAAGTGTAGATGTGCCGCCACGATGTTTTCTTTTCCGAACGTGTCGGCAAAGTATTTCAGATTGTCGTCGCACCATTCGTTTAACTTCCCCTCCTGTTCGATACGTACCATTTCTTCGGGGCTTCCCGACACGATGATGCGGATTGCCTGTACTTGGTTGCTTCCGATTTTTCGTGTCAGTCCTGCATTCTCCAAACGGTATTGGATTGCCGCCGTGCGGTCTTTTACTCCATCAGGGTACTCGATAAGCCTGCGGTTCAGATGCGTTCGCGTGGGGTCGGCATTCTTCGGTATGATGAAACGCTCGATGTGGGCGGTCGTTCCGCTATCGGAACCGTGCGCCTTTTCCATGTGCAATACTACAAATCCCATATATTTTTCCTTCCTTTTTTGACTTGTGAAACAGTGATTGATAATTACCTTTGTACGGTTCTTGACATTGGCTTTGGGTGTGTCCAGAGAGGTGTAACCTCTTTGGCTTATTGGGGAATTTTCAGCGATACGGAGTATTGCGGCTTGGAAAATTCCCTAATAAGCTATGGTATTTTCTTGCGGAAATACCTCCGTGCGTTATCGGTCTGCCGATTGAACCCGCTGCGGGCTTTGCTGCCTGCACTCGCTATATCAACTATACTCACTTTGCCGAGTGTGCCGAACATCCTGAACTTGCGGTTGTCGTTCCTGCACTTGCCCAACCCAAACTCTCCATATATTATTTTCCCCTTTCGGTCGGTGGGTGGCGGGGCGGTCGTTTCCGTTTGCAAAGGCTTCTTTTGCATGGGGCGGTCGGAAGCAAGGTTTAGGGGAAGAATACTACCCGAAGAATGAGGGTGGAGATTGTTCCCCTAACGGCATAGCCGCCTGACCTTGAAGCCGACATCAAGCCCCGCGCTTACTTTGCCTTTGTAAACGGGAATGATTGATCCGCTTTGCCTATGGCAAGGGAATTATACTTTGTTTTTTCGCTATTTGGCGGAAAGTTCTGTCGTATTGGTTTATTGATTTCAATACGTCACTCCGTCAGACATATTAACTTGTTGGCATGGTGATATGCTTGCTTGTTGATATTCATCACGCTTGCCAACGGCTGTCGGGTTTGCTCTCCGTGAACAGCGAAACGAAAACTGTAATTTTCTCTTTTCGCCCGTGCGTTATCCTTTCCAACAAGGCTTGGCGCACCCGTTCCGCTCCGTATGTGCCGATGCGGAAAGCGAGGGCAGTTATCGTTTCGAGATTGTAAACCTCTATACTGCATCTGTCCGATATGCGGATAGTCCGTCTTATTTCATATTCCCTCAAAACTCTGCTTTTGCAGAGTGCCTTTATCCCTGCCCGTAATGTCAGGGCGGTTATCCCGAACAGATTGCAGAGTTCCCACTCGGTCATGGTGGTTGCGCCTATGTCGGTCGGCAAAGCAACTTTGCCGTATTCGTCTATCGTGATTATATTCCTTTCTCTTTTCATCGTTGTTCCGTTTTAAGGTTGTTATTAAATGGCACTGCAAATGTTCTTCTCCATATCCTCCAACTTGTGCGACAGGGTTTCCATGTCCTGACTAATCTTCTGGTTGGTGATTTTGGCGTAAATCTGCGTGGTCTTTATGTTGGTATGTCCCAACAGACGGCTGACGGTTTCAATGGGTACACCGTTGGATAGCAGAATAGTGGTTGCCGCCGAATGTCTAGCAACATGTGTGCTTAGACGTGTCTTGAAGCCGCACTGACTGCCGATTTCTTTGAGTATCTTGTTGCAGGTGGTGTTACTTGGCATGGGAAATACCTTATTGTCCTTTGCCAAGCCCCTGTACTTCTCTATTATCTTTCGGGGAACATCCAACAGGCGGATATTGGATTCGGTGTTGGTCTTCTTTCTTCGGGTGATAATCCACAGATTGCCATCAAAGAAGGTTTGTAGATTATCCGTTGTCAGGTTCTTCACATCGGAATACGCCAACCCCGTGAAAACAGAAAAGACAAACATATCCCTCACAAGTTCGTGGTAGGCATTCTTCATCGGAGCGTCCATGAGTGTCTGTATCTCCGCTTTGGTCAGATAACCCCTGTCCACGCTTTCGGGAGAGTTGATATATCCTGCAAAGGGATTGAAAGGCAATCTGCCGTCATTCCTCGCTATGGCAACGATGTGCTTCAATACAATCATGTAGCCCCATACGGTATTGGTGCGGCATCTCTTTTCCGTCCGCAGGAAATACTCGAAGTCGTTGATGAATGTGAGGTTTAATTCTTTTAGGGGAATGTCCTCACGCTTGTAGGTGTGCGGTATAAATTCACGAAGATGTTTGCAGACGGTTATATACCGCTGGAATGTTCCCTTTGCCCTGCTGTGTCCCACTTTCTTGGCAAACTCGGCATTGTGCTGCTCGAAGAGTTTCAACAGGGTTTCCTGCTTGACACCGATACCGAGATAGGCATCTTTCAGCTTGGCGGCAGTGACATATCCGTCCGTCTGCATCAGTTCCTGATAGCGGCGGTTTACCTCCACACGGATTTTATCCACTGCACGGTTGATTCTCTGCGCTTCGGCACTCTTGCCCGAAGCCCGGTTGTTCTTCACGTCCCACAGCCGCAAGGGGACATCCATCTTGCAACTGAACTGTTTGATTTCACCGTCCACCGTGATACGGCACATCAGAGGCAGGTTGCCGTTGGGTTTCTCGCTGCCTTTCTTCACGTAGAATAAGACCTTGAATGTACTTCTCATAACTCACTCCTTTTTTGGTTACAAAACTATATTACAGTGAGTTACCGACAGCTATGCAAAATAGCGCAAACCACAGAATAAGAACCGATTAGCAAGAAATCTGCACCATATCATACGGTAATGAGGTGGTAACTGAACTCTTGCGCAGTTCGGCTTCGATAGGGTTTCAGATGGCTTCTCGCCAAAAGAAAAACAAAGCGTAACGAACGCTCTTTCAGCCTATTCGCTACGCTTTGCTCAAATTTATATTTCCGCTAGGTGTTTATTTTATGATTGAGAAAGTCATTTCCTTTATTGGATATACAATAGGAATGTACAGTCAGTTTACTATCGGCTTTTTATTAATCTGATAGCTTTTTCAACTTTTTAAAGTGCTCGATTACGGCTAAATAGTTCTGATCCTGACAGGCGTCGAATTTGTTCCAAAGATCTCCTAATACGACAGCTCCTCCGAAACCGAAATCTTTAATCTCCAGCAAATTATCTTCATTGATACCTCCCAATGCCATCACTTTCGAATCGATAATTTTGGCTCTTTGTGCTTCACGCAATTCTTCGGCAGTATATGTTGAATAGTAATTCACTTTAGAGATACTATCATAAATAGGACTCATAAAAACATAGTCGTAAAAATGCTTTCTGTTTTTTACCTCCTCCACTGAATGGCACGAACAGCTGATGTGACCATAATAATCATGCGGCTCTTTGGGATTACGTGCATTCAGGTGGATACCCATCAGATTAAATTCTTCTTTCAAATAGAAATGTTCATGCGTGACGATACGGCGGTGATATTTATCCGGAATAAGTGTCAATAGCCGTTCCGAATACATAGCCGGAGTTTCCGGCTTCCTAAGATGTAGGACATCCAGCCCCTCTTCGAAAAGAGCGGTAATAATCTTATCTTCTTCGACGAAGAAGGTAGGGGTGGTAACTACAATTAGTTTCATTTCTTTTGTTAAAATTGGATTGCTTAGCAAAGTTACTAATTAACTATGTCAGAAACCAACCTTTATAGTGAAAATTTGTTAGATTGCCATGTCCGCAGGTCAATTGTCCATAGTTCGCCGGCTAAAACATTACCAAAATCACAGATTATTTTCAGCACTTCCGTAGCTTCAACGCTTCCTACAATAGCAGGAGTAACTCCCATCACACCTTTGGGCGGAGGAGGCATTCGTTGCATTTCTTCTTCATCAGGATAAAGATCCCGGTAGTTCTTTTTCTGGTTTCCATAGTTGAATACAGAAACCTGTCCTTCAAAGCCGCAGATAGCACCATATACGTATGGCTTTTTCTGTTCAATGCAGATATCGTTAATCAGGTAGCGGGTGGCAAAGTTATCACAGCCATCGACTACTATATCATATTCCTGAATGATATGATAAGCATTTTCTTTCGTCAACCGGGTAGAGTAGGGATGTATTCTGATCTCGCTGTTGAGAGCGGAGAGCCGTTCCGCTGCACAGATAGCTTTCGGTTTACCCAATTCTTTTTCGGAATAGAGAACTTGTCGTTGCAGGTTAGTGATGCTTACCAAATCGTCATCTACCAGTCCGAGACATCCCACACCGGCGCCTGCCAGGTAGAGAGCGATGGGAGAGCCTAGCCCTCCCACACCTACAATAAGCACTTTGGCTTCCTGCAGTTTCTTCTGACCTTCTTCTCCGATTTCGGGAAGTATGATTTGTCTATCGTATCGCATCTGCCTATCTTTTAAAATCAAAAGACTGATCCCAATCTTTCCAAACTGGTTCGCGACCTAGTTTCTTCAAGTCACGTTCCACTTCAACCGCCTTTCGCTCATCACTTACGTGAAATTGTTCCAGGGTTTGAGGATAACTGTAATATCCTCCCGGTTCAGTTTTACTCTCCGCACTCATGGTTGTAACACCGAGCGTTGCCATGTGATTTCGGATTTCTGCACTTTCACGAGTGGAATAGGAGATATCTACGTCGTGGTCGAAGATTCGCATCGCGAATGTAAGTTGAGCCAGTTCCCGGTCGTTCATGACTACATTCGGTTGGAATCCGCCATTTTCAGACGGACGCATACGCGGGAAATTTACGCTGTATTTTGTTTTCCAATAATGCTTCTGCAGATAACGCAGATGATAAGCCATCATCGTTACGTCTGTCCGCCATTCTTCCAGACCGATCAGGACACCCATGCCAATCTTATGTACACCTGCCTGTCCCATACGGTCGAAGCCGTCTACACGCCATTCGAATTTAGACTTCATGCCTCTCGGATGATATGTCTTGTAATTTGCTTTATGGTAAGTCTCTTGAAAACAGATCACTCCATTCAGACCATGATTAGTCAGTTCCTGATATTCTTCTGCTTTAAGGGGCATTACTTCAATTTGCAGGTTGCTGAAATAAGGTTTTGCCAAATCCAGCGCCCGGGCAATGTAGGGAACACCTGCTGCGGCAGGGTTTTCACCGGTTACGAGCAGTAGATTTTCAAAAGGAGCCAGTCGTTTGATGGCTTTGTATTCGTTGACAATCTCTTCCTCTGTCAGTATCGTTCTCTTCATCGGATTGCTGATGTGGAAACCGCAATAGACGCAGGAGTTGGTACATGAATTAGTCAGGTAGAGCGGTACGAACATGGAGATAGTCTTACCGAACCGTTCCATCGTATATTTCTGACTAAGGCGTGCCATCACTTCCAGATAAGGAGTGGCGGCAGGTGAAATCAGCGCCATAAAGTCGTTGACATCCAGATGCTCTTTTTTACCCAATGCACGGCGTACGTCGGCATCTGTTTTGGAATAGATGGCTTTTGTCGTCTCTTCCCAGGATATTTTTTCTAATTCGTCGGAGAACATTCTTATTAAATTGAGAATTAAAAATTGAAAATTGAAATGAGGGGAGGGCAGGTTCGGTCAGTGGGCTGACTTTCTGTTTCTCCCCACTCATTATTTGTTGGTTTTAGCGCTTTTCTTTAAATCGCGTGACAATCTCATTGCACAGAAATTAGGTCCGCACATCGTACAATATTCTCCATCGATATGATGTCCTGCACGAAAATAGGTCTGCGCCCGCTCCGGGTCGAGAGACAGGTCGAACTGATCTTTCCAGCGGAACTCATAGCGAGCTTTACTCAATGCGTTGTCTCGTACCTGTGCACCCGGGTGTCCTTTTGCCAGGTCAGCGGCATGAGCGGCTATCTTATAGGTAATGACTCCTACGCGTACATCCTCTTTGTCGGGTAAGGCAAGGTGTTCTTTCGGAGTGACATAACAAAGCATAGCCGTACCCAGCCATCCGATTTGTGCGGCACCGATAGCAGAAGTGATATGGTCGTATCCGGGAGCAATATCCGTCACCAACGGGCCGAGTGTATAGAATGGGGCGTCATGGCATTTTTCAATTTGATGTTCCATGTTCTCTTTGATTTTATGCATCGGAACGTGTCCGGGGCCTTCAATAAATGCCTGGACATTCTTATCCCAGGCACGAAGCACTAATTCTCCCATGGTATCCAGTTCGGCAAACTGCGCTTCATCGTTCGCATCGTAGATAGAACCCGGACGAAGTCCGTCGCCTAAAGAAACGGCTACATCATATTGTGCCAGAATATCACAAATATCATCAAAGTGATTGTATAAGAAACTTTCCTGATCGTGTACGAGACACCATTTACTCATTATGCTTCCTCCACGGCTGACAATACCGCACAACCGCTTATCGGCAAGATGAACATTATGGCGGCGGATCCCTGCATGAATGGTGAAGTAATCTACACCTTGTTCACATTGTTCAATCAATGTATCCCGGTAGATTTCCCAGGTGAGGTCTTCCACTATGCCGTTCACCTTTTCAAGTGCCTGATAAATAGGAACCGTGCCGACGGGTACGGGACAATTACGGATAATCCATTCGCGTGTTTCATGGATATTTTCTCCTGTGGAAAGATCCATCAAGGTATCGCCACCCCATTTGCAGCTCCACAATGCTTTCTCCACTTCTTCATCTATGCTTGAGGTAGTAGCCGAATTTCCGATATTCGTATTGATTTTCACAAGGAAGTTGCGTCCGATAATCATCGGTTCAGCTTCCGGGTGGTTGATATTGGCCGGTAATACGGCACGTCCCTCTGCAATCTCCTGACGGACAAATTCTGGAGTAATGTGGGTCTTAATTCCCAATTCCTCGCAATTCATGTTCTCGCGGATTGCTACATATTCCATTTCAGGGGTGATAATCCCTCTTTTGGCGTATGCCATTTGAGTGATTGCTTCTCCTTTTTTAGCGCGATAGGGCAGAGCGATGTGCTCGAAACGTAAGTGATCGAGACTTTTATCGTCCCTTCTCATTTGTCCGTATTCCGAAGTAATTTCGGGAAGTTGTTCCACATCACCACGGCCTACAATCCATTCTTCACGCATACGGGGCAGTCCTTTTTTAAGATCAATGCTCATATCTGCATCGCTGAACGGTCCGCTGGTATCATATACATATATCTCCGGGTTCGGTGTTGCTATCTTTTCTTCGCCTTCAAAGCTGACACTGGGCACTTGTTCCACTTTCCGCATCGCTACACGGATATTCGGATAAAGTTTACCGGGTAAATAGACTTTCTGCGAGCGGGGGAATTTTATTTTTTGTTCCATAGTTTATTCGTTTTTAATCAAGAAAAGCCGTTAGAGGTGAACTTGCTTCTGCCACGAAGTCGACGGCTTGTAATCCTAATCCTGCTTCGTAAGCCTGTCTTCCGGCTTCTGTAGCCGCTTTGAATGCTTTTGCCATTTCTACCGGATTTCCGGCAACGGCTATTGCGGTATTAACTAATACAGCGGAAGCTCCCAGTTCCATTGCTTCGGCAGCATGACTGGGTGCACCGATACCCGCATCTACGACTACCGGGATACCTGCCTGTTCGATAATGATTTGCAGGAATTCTTTGGTCTGCAATCCTTTATTGGTACCGATTGGTGCACCGAGCGGCATAACGGTAGCTGCGCCCGCTTCTTCCAGACGTTTGCAGAGTACAGGGTCAGCCTGGCAATAAGGCAACACGATAAAACCCAGTTTTACCAGTTCTTCCGTAGCTTTCAGTGTCTCGATAGAGTCAGGGAGCAGATAGCGTGGGTCCGGGTGAATTTCCAGTTTCAGCCAGTTTGTTCCAAAGGCTTCACGAGCCAACTGTGCTGCAAAAACAGCCTCTTCTGCATTACGTACACCGGAAGTATTGGGCAATAGCTGAATATTCGGATGAATAATATGTTTCAGCATGTCATCCTCTTTGTTGTCCATGTCGATTCGTTTCATGGCAACAGTAACCATTTCCGTGCCTGAAGCCAGAATAGCTTGTTCCATTACTTCATTGGAATTGAATTTTCCTGTTCCCAGGAAAAGACGGGAGTTAAATTCGCGTCCCGCAATTACTAACTTTTCCATTCTATATATATTATAAATTAAATTACTGATTGTACATGATTGCTTTACGCATGATTCAGGATTCTACGTGTTTCTTCTATCGGATTGTCCGCTCCGAGAATGGTTCCCGACAGGGCTATCCCGTTTACTCCTGTGTGAAGTATGGCAGGAATATCCTCATAAGTGATTCCTCCAATCGCTACTACGGGGATTTCGATATTCGCCTCTTTCATCTGTGAAAGGATGGAGGAATAGCCTTCCAATCCCAGTACAGGGCTTAAATTCTTTTTGGTGGTAGTAAACCGGAAAGGACCGATGCCAAGATAATCGGCACCGGCACGATAGTGCTGTACAACATCTTCGAATGTATTTGCAGTGCCGCCGATAATGAAAGCCTCTCCAAGAATTTGGCGGGCCTGGTCGATAGGCATATCCTTTTTGCCCAGATGCACACCGTCCACTTCCAGCTTTCGCGCCAGTTCAACGTGATCGTCCAGAACCAGGATTGCTTCGTGCTCTTTACAAAGCGGTTTCAGTTGCAGGGCTACTGCCTCCACTTCTTCGAGAGGAGCCTCTTTCATGCGTAGTTGGATCCATTTGCACCCGCCTTCGAGTGCCATACGTGCCGATTCGAGGTACGAGTACCGTTCGGTCTGATGCGTGATAAATTGTAGACTGACCATTCCCTTATCCTCCGCAAGCAGCTTTGATAATCACCAGGTTATCGTTCTCATGCAATATGAAACCCTCCCATTCGGTACGGGGAATCATTTTGTTGTTTACGGCGATAGCAATGCCTTGAACCGGAAGTTCGAGTTGTGCTGTCAGTTGTGTAAGGGTAGAGTCAGGAGTAATTTCCACCTCTTTGTTGTTCACTTGTACTTTCATTGTCCTATCAGAATAAATAAGTTGAAAGTAAATACAAAGAGCGTGCTTGAATGGAAAGGCGATAAGAAGAAACACAATCCCTACGTCAGTACTAACTGCCTCAGGTTCCTAGGGTATAATCTCAGCCCCTCATGGGGCACCCCTTTGTCTTTACGGGGGCAAAGTAAGTGAAAAAGAAACAGAAAAACACTAAATCATTCGATTTTTTTTCATTTTTCTGTTGATTCCTGTTTTTTGATAGGATGAGAAAAGATAAATCGGGCGCCATTTTTGTAATTCTTGTCAATCCAGATATCACCTCCCATATATTGGATGGTCAGTTTGCAGATAGCCAGTCCCAATCCTGTACCCTGTACGAACTCGTTCAGCTTTTCGAAACGTTGGAATACCAGCTCCTGTTTATCTTCGGGGATTCCGGTGCCGGTATCAGTTACCGAGAACAGCATACATTGCTTTTCTTCGTCCACTTCATAATCCAGCGTAATGCTTCCTCCGGCAGGAGTGAATTTCAAGGCATTGTTCAGCAGATTGATAATAATCTGCTGCAGGCGCAAGGGATCTGTGTAGAGCATGTAAGGCTCTTTAGGCATTTGCAGTTTAATGTCTACATCCATTGTCTTGTTCCGGTTGGTCAGAGTAATCATATTCTGGCAATGGTTCACCAGCTCACACCATTCATAGTTGAATTGCAGTTTTCCTGATTCCAGGCGTGATATATCCAGTACATCACTAATCAGTTGGAGCAACAGATTGGAGTTGGTCTGGACAATATCTGCGTATTCTTTCAGTTCGTTATTCTGCTCTACCGAACCGATAATTAGACTGGAGAAACCGACAATAGCATTTAGCGGAGTCCGTATCTCGTGGCTCATATTCGAAACAAAGGCACTTTTCAGTTGGTTAGCTTCTTCGGCGCGCTCTTTAGCATCACGCAATTCGACTTCAGACTCTTCCAACTTCTTTTTATCTTCCCGTAGTTGTTTCGTAGTTCTTTCAAGGTGATTCTTCAGGATTTTAGTCCGGTAATAGTAATACAGCGAAATCATTAGACTTCCTACTAATACGAGAAATATAATCAGGATGAATTGTACTTCTGTCTTATAGGCCACAAAGAATGGGATGGGCTGATTGATTACCATTGAGTTAACAGGTAACTTCTTGTTTTCAAATCCCCATTCCTTTAGTTTCTTCGCATCAAATTTATATCTGTTGGGTAAGATATTGATACTGCTGATATCAGTTTCCTTCTGGTCTAAAAAGCGGTAGGCATATTCTCCCATGCTTTGTCCCACTCCTTCATATTGCGGGACATATCCTCCGATAGCCCAGTAACCTATTGCAGTGGAAGTCATGCTGAACATAGGCAGGAGAGGATTGGCTTTGGAAAAAGCATAAACGGAGTTATTCATGTAAGTAATACCCCGGTTATCGATTCTCCAGATGCCAAGCAACATGACTGTGTTTCTGGGAAGATTGCGCAATTGACTGGCAGCCATATCGAGTGTATGGATGCGGCCATCGACGTAGGTGATAGACAACTGTGGGAAATGTTGCAGGTTTTTCTTGAACCATGCCAGTTCGGCAAGTCCGTTGTATGTGTTATCCGATACAAATACAAGGTGTTCTGTTTCCGGATAGAAATCCTGTATCATTTCAATATCTTTTTTAATGTCATATTCGTATGTGCTACAATATCTTACGTTGTATTCCTTCATGCGTTCCATTAAGTTAATGCTTTCGGGATTATAGCTTCGGATGTCGGTCGAATCCTCCGGAATACGTATTCCGTTGCGTGACGCCATTGCACAGAAAACAGGAAGCTGCTTGTACTTTTCATCTTCGAGATGAAGGAAACTGCTCCATGCTTCACCACCCAGGAGAATAACTAATTTGGCTTTCGGATGTTTGTCGAGAATATCAGTTAATGTTTTTTTCCATTGATGCGCCTGCGTTAAGTCTGTTGCATTCATATTTTCTACCATGGTCGAATATCTTCCTCCCAATTGGGTGTAGGTTTCTACAAATGTGCTGATGTTATCGTAGGTATATTTAGTGTCAGAATTATAAGAGGTGATAAACAGGATTTCTTCCTCAGATTCTCCTGTGGTGGCAGCATTGCCGAAAAGGGGGAGGAAAAGGAGTACAGCAATGGAGACAATAAATCGTATTTTTTTTCTTTTATACAGTATCATAATTGTTTGTTATGTTGTTTTATCGGGTGCAAAGTTACTACAAAAAAGTGAAATGCGGAAAGATATAGTG
>UMID01040948.1_pt1 | contig 18346 bp, 10 predicted proteins | sample 1965691 | NCBI WGS metagenome assembly UMID01 (sample SAMEA4836115, study PRJEB28245) | human gut metagenome | biome: gut microbiome; material: fecal sample | place: Denmark | collected 2008 | reverse complement strand
ACTTTTTTACCCCTTAAGTTTCCGTTACTTCTTAGGTAACGGAAATTATAGAGTACTGGACACCTACCACAAAAAGAAGAAGAAATACGTACGAACAAGGGAGTTTAGATACATTTTGCCTGATATACAGAGATATTTGAAAAGTATAGGCAGTCGAATTCATAGAACATGAAATAGGAATGTTTCATGTCCCGATACATTTTTACTGTATATTTAAATAAAAAGAGAAAAAAAAGGAATTTTGCTTGTATGTTATTAACAAATTTGTCTATATTTGCACCGAATAATTTCCGTTACCTAAGAAGTAACAGCTGCGTATTTAGACTGGTTATCAAAGACTTAATATACTTTTCAAAGAATTCCCCTATAATTCCTGACGTAAGAATAATTCAGTCGATTTACTTTGGTACGCTCATTCAATTCAAAGCCTTTCAAGTAAATTTGTGTTGTCTTAATAGATTTATGCCCCAATGATTCGCTAATCATTTCGATAGGTACTCCCCTGTATTTAGCGGTAGTTGCCCAGGAATGACGAAATGTATAAGAAGTCACGGATGAATGGATACGTAATTTTTTAGCTAAACTCTTCAAATCATTATTAAAACGACGCAGTGTGGATTGATATTCTCTATATGCCGCTTCCCCATCCCGTTTATTTTTTCCACTTAATATATAAAAAAGATAATCCGGATGCTCGGGGAGAACAGCAGAATGCGTATTACGAAGTCGGGAAACAATACATGAAGCCGATTCTAAGATTTCTATACTCATTGGGGTTCCAGTCTTGATACGGTTGTACTTCAATATATTCCCCTCCAAATTCGACTTTTCCAGATGAGCAAGATCGGCGAAAGGCATTCCGCAAAATAAAAATAACAAATTAGCGATGGCTTGCGTCCGGCGAAGTTTTTCGGACTGCGGATCTTTATAAAGCAGCGTGTGTAATTCGTTTATAGGAATTGCTTTTTTCTGACGAGTATCTACTCCGGTAAAGACATCACGAAACAAGCGATGAATATAAGGAGCCTGATGAGTATCTACTCCCTTATTGTATATGCAACGTAACATTCGCATATAGGTGGAAATCGTGTTCAACTTCAAGCGGCAGGACATCAGATAACTGCTATACCGCTTCAAGTTCTCACGAGTAATCAAACTGAATGACACACACTCTGTTCCACAAAATATGGTGAAAGAGCGAAGTGCATTCTCATAAACATGTGCTGTGGCATAACGCCCTTCCTGACGCAAACAATTTATATAATTATTTGCACATACGGTAAATCCGTCTTTTCTCATAATTTACTTTCTATATTAATTGATTAAAATAAGTTTGATATTACGAGAAATAGAACGAATTTACAACAAAGAAGGTGATTTACGGTCGTTTTCTTATAAAGTTTTTAGTAACCTATACGATTTAATACTAAATTTGGCTATTTATCAGAAAGTGATAGTGCAAGAACTTCCCCATTGGATACTGGTTTTGTTTTCCGTATTCCACAAACATTCACGAGCCGTTAACAAGCATTGATCCACATCCATGGTAACTACAATAAAGGAAAGTAGACGTTCGTCAGAAGAAGAATATTCACCTTTCATAGGGGAGTCCACCCGGAAAACAGGTAAATCAATTGTTCCATTTACCCCATTCCAGGTATAAAATTCATTGTAATTCTTATCTCCATGAAAGTAAGCCTTAATCATAGAATGAGAATGGATAAACTGCTCCAGCTTTTCCCAATTCTTTGTGGCTTTCTTTTTGACATCAGTCACCAGACAGGTATCTGCTAACAAATTCTGAAACTTATCTACTGAATTGATCGTATGCTTACCGTTCGGATTCGTAAAATGCTTGGTATCGGCAATGGGAGGATCGTGGGTGAATAAAACAACAGGAGTAATCGTATCGGTTCCTATTTCCTGATCGAACCATTGACGCATATATGCATCAGGCCACATTCCCATAAAAACAAACCGTACCCCGTCCTTTACAAAGGAATAATGCACCTTATCCGTTTGATAATTAAAAGTCTCCACCGTACGTTCCACCGCAGGGCGCATCATCCGGTTGAAAATACCGGCAGCACTGGATGCATCTTTTTCTGGAGATAAAACCTTGGAATAACCTATCGCATTAGAAATATCGTGATTACCCGGTACCAGATACAAAGGAGAACTTATCGATGAATCCCAATCACTGCAAAATTGACTCCATGATGTAGTAGCAGATTGAACTCCTTCTTCCATCCGATTGGCAATATCACCCGTACAAACAACAAAATCAGGAGAACCGAATTTTATTCCTGCACCCACCCCACTATCTTCCGGCAGCCGAGTTTCAGAAAGCAATTTGAAGGTTGCCAACATAGCACGACTTACCTCATCACTTCCCACTTCTTTTCCCCGAAATTCACGTTCAAGACCATAATGTACGTCTGAACAATATATAAAACGAAGAATTCTTCCTTCGTCTGCTCCGGCAGCGGTGCAGCTAAAAAGAAGAATTCCCGTAAATAATAAAAGGATTAGCTTTCTCATTCCTTACAATTATAATCTTACCATTCTATTTTTGTACTTAGTCCGGCAGTGGTGCTATTACTCTCACCTTGAGTGGCTTTCATCATATACCATTCAGCACCGTTATCCTTACGGGCATACGCCATTCCCTCTGTTTCTCCATTGTATTTAGGTGTTTCTCCCCAAACCTCTTCACCGGCATCCGTTAGATTCTTGAATACGTCTATGGCAGTTTCTTCCGGTGAAAGAAGCTCAATCTTCACAGATTTTTTAGCGGAGAGTCCACTTGTAAAGCCTGTAGAATAATCCGCTTGATCCGAAAGAAGCACTAAAAAACCATGAGACTGTATTTTAGTCCCTTCGGGAGCTATATAAACAATATCCCCATCATCTTTTTTAATCTTTACTCCGGTTATATCCAGTTCACGACCTGTACTATTATACAACTCAATATATTTGGGTTTATTACCGTTCAACTCATTCAGCACCAATCCAATATAATCAATACCGGAAGGTCCTTCAGGTTCCGTAATTTTATTAGCTGTTCCTTTAGTAGCTTTCAATACAACAGTCCATTCTCCCGTACCGTCAGGAATACGTGAATAACTGCCTCCCACTTCATGTTTACCTCCATCACCAAATTCCGCATCCTTATCAAATTTGTCTATATCTTTACCAGAGGGCATTTGCAAAGTGATAGAAACAGATTTAGTATTTGAGATTCCTTGAGTAAAATCAACGCCTTTGACTTTCAGCAAATATGCTTTACCGGCAATGGCTGCCCCTTCCCCAAATGTATAAATAATCTCCGAAACACCTTCTTCATCAGTTTTCACCAGTTTAACGCCATTGAGATTAATTGTTGTATTGGAAGTATTATAAATCTCAATCCAATCTTCTTCACTTGCATTCCCATCGTTTCCACAAATTTCATTCAATACCAATCCTGAATAATCAATATCAGTAGGAATTTCCGGTTCCGAGTCATCTTTACACCCAACCAAAGCCAAAGCACAAAGTGTGCTCATCAGCAAAAACTTTTTCATAATCATCTTTTTTTAATTTATATCGTTATTCGCGTTTAAAAAGAAATCATTGTACGCAACTGAAATACATTAAAATCGATTCCTGAAGGCATTACTTCACTTAAAGGTTTACCTCCCTTGGTAATTTGTCCTTTAGAGTCGGCATATTTATCATTATTCATATAAATGTAATTCAGTCCAATCACCACATTACGTACAGGATACCAGTTCAACGAAGCAGAATAGCTGGTTGCCTTACCTCCTGTAATATACGCAGCCGGATCATGGAAATCATTCATATTTATATTACTGATACGAGCCGCAACTTCCAAATTCCCCCCTTTACGACGCATTTTCATTGGACCAAATTCCGCCTCATCCGGGGAGTATTGACGGTTTTCTCCCAATATCATATAAGATGCCGTAGCATACCAACCATTAAATACTGCATTTTTCAAATCAGTCTTTTGATTATTAGCACCATAGGTATAGCGGGATATGTTGTTATAAATATATTCTCCATAAGTCAGCAACTTACGATAACGGAATCCCAGTTCGAAGCCTGTAGTATAATAATGATTGACATTCGAAATCTCGGCTTGCACAAATCGGCGACGGTCTACCCTGCTCTCCGGGAAAGTCCGGAAAAGAACCGTCTTATCCTCCAGACCTGAACCGGAAGGTGTCTGATAGTTAAAGTATCCGCCGACATGAATCGTCATATCTTCATTGTAAATAGGCGACACTGCTACACGGGTAGCCAGAGCATAACCGTCATTCCCTCTATTACGCTCTTTCTGAATGATATCCACTTCCCTGCCAAATACTCCGGCGGAAGCCCACCAATGTTTTCCCCAACCAGTTCCGGCAAGTCCCAGACGGCGCCCGTCAGCAAAAGCTTCCACTGCCATCGGACGTTCCGAAGCCATCAGATATTTAGAACTTGTTGTACGTTCCATACTCATCGGAACTTTAAAATTTCCCGCCTTTACAAAGAAATGATTATTAAATTTATAGCCCAGATACATATCTTTTATTTCCACTTCATTGTAAGCGAAATCCAGATCCAGTTCTGCAAACCATTTTTTGTATAAAGTGGCTTTCACACCGAAACGTGCACGACGAATACTCACCCCGTTGCTAAAACGGAATTGATTGTCATCGTCCTCCAGATCCTTGTTCGTTTTGGATGTCAGATCATCCACATTCGATGTGGGCGAATAAACCACTGCATCCAAATAAATTCGATTATCAAACCATAAATGAAAGTTTTCATTTTTAGAAGCAAAGTGAAGTTTTCCACTCTCAAAATAAGCCTTTACAGGTATCTTACCCGATTCATCTTTCCAACCGGAAGTCGTGTTTTGTCCCCACACTGAAGTAAATGCCAACAGACCGGCAACCAGAATCATGTTTCTTTTTCTCATATCGTATCTCTATCGTTTTGCAGGTGCAAAGTAAACGACATAGAAATACAAATGAATGACAGAGTTATTACATTTCTACAACAACAAAGGCCGCTCCCGAATAACAGGAACGGCCTTACCATTTTCATTTCAATGTGATGTCAGCCTCTTTTCAAAAAGATGACATTCTGCTTATTTATACTCTGCCCAGCTCTTGATAGCTATATCATCCACACTCATCGTACAGAAGGCATTGATAAATGCACTAGCCAGACGGGCATTCGTAATCAACGGTATATTCAAGTCAATGGCAGCACGACGGATTTTATACCCATTACTTAATTCTCCGGCTGTCAGATTCTTCGGGATATTGACTACCATATCGATTTCCTTGCGATGAAGCATCTCCAATGCTTGCGGATGCCCCTCCTCACTCGGCCAATAGACATGAGTACTTTCAATTCCATTCTCTGCAAGCGTTTTGTGTGTACCACCCGTTGCAAAGAGTTTGTATCCCTTATTCACCAACATACGGGCCGCATCCATCATATCCGCTTTTTGCTTCATGGTACCTGTAGAAAGCAGGATATTCTTCTGCGGAATACGATAGCCTACAGAAAGCATAGCCTTCAATACAGCACATGAAGTATCCATACCGATACAACCTACTTCACCGGTAGAAGCCATATCTACTCCCAACACCGGATCGGCCTTCTGCAAGCGGTTGAAGGAAAATTGGGAGGCCTTGATTCCGACATAATCCAGTTCGAAGAGATTCTTTTCCGGTTTCTCCACAGGCAGACCGAGCATCACTTTCGTTGCCAGCTCGATAAAGTTGATCTTCAACACTTTGCTGACAAACGGGAAAGAACGACTGGCACGCAGATTACATTCAATCACCTTGATATCGTTGTCTTTCGCCAGATACTGAATATTAAACGGACCGGAGATATTCAAAGCCTTGGCAATCTCACGGCTGATACGCTTAATACGGCGAACAGTTTCTACATACAGCTTTTGCGGCGGGAACTGGATTGTTGCATCGCCGGAATGTACTCCCGCAAATTCGATATGCTCACTTATAGCGTATGCTACAATTTCTCCATTCTGCGCCACCGCATCCATTTCCACTTCCTTGGCGTGTTCGATAAACTGGCTTACTACCACCGGATGTTTCTTCGATACATTAGCTGCCAGTTTCAAGAAACGTTCCAATTCTTCCTGGTTGGAACAAACATTCATCGCAGCTCCCGAAAGCACATAAGACGGACGAACAAGTACAGGGAAACCTACCTCTTCAACGAACTCCTGAATGTCATCCATAGAAGTTAATTCACGCCAACGGGGCTGATCCACACCGATACGGTCAAGCATGGCAGAGAATTTCTCACGATCTTCGGCATTATCAATACTCTTGGCACTCGTACCTAGAATATTGATCTTCTGTGCATCCAGACGCAAAGCAAGGTTATTTGGAATCTGACCGCCGGTAGATACAATTACCCCATGCGGATTCTCCAGTTCCAGAATATCCATCACACGTTCAAAAGTCAATTCATCAAAGTACAAACGGTCGCACATATCGTAATCCGTAGATACGGTTTCAGGATTATAGTTAATCATGACACTGCGCCATCCCTCCTTGCGAATGGTATTCAAAGCCTGTACGCCACACCAGTCGAATTCTACGGAAGAACCGATACGATAAGCACCGGAACCCAATACGACGATGGATTTATGGTCGCCCAGATAACGCACATCATTTGCTACACCGCTATAAGTAAGATACAGATAATTGGTTTGTGCCGGATACTCGGCTGCCAGTGTATCAATCTGTTTCACTACCGGAAGAATGCCTGCCTCTTTACGGTGTTTGCGGATATAAAGAATCCCATCTTCCATATCCCCTTCGTAACCGATGGCACGGGCAATCTGGAAATCAGAGAAACCTTGAACCTTAGCTTTACGAAGCAATTCGTTCGGCAGATCGGCAATCTGTTTATGATTGTTTCCCCAACTATGCAGTTCTTCGGAAGTCTTCATGATATTCATCAACTTCTGCAAGAACCATTTATCAATCTTAGTCAATTCGTGCACCTGATCGATGGTGTAGCCAGCGCGAAACGCTTTCGAGATCACGAAAATACGTTTATCGGTCGGTTCGCGCAAGGCTTTATCAATGTCGGAAATAACCAATTCTTTGTTCTCCACAAAACCATGCATTCCCTGTCCGATCATACGAAGACCTTTCTGGATAGCTTCTTCAAAAGTGCGTCCGATAGCCATCACTTCACCCACAGATTTCATAGAAGAGCCCAACTCTTTATCTACACCGTGGAATTTACCTAAATCCCAACGAGGAATCTTACATACGACATAATCCAATGCCGGTTCGAAGAAAGCGGAAGTAGTCTTGGTTACAGAGTTCTTTAGGTCGAAGAGTCCATAACCCAATCCCAATTTGGCAGCAACGAAAGCCAGCGGATAACCGGTTGCCTTAGATGCTAAAGCCGATGAACGGGAAAGGCGGGCATTTACTTCGATCACCCGGTAATCTTCGGATTCGGGATCGAAGGCATATTGTACGTTACATTCACCCACGATACCGATATGGCGGATGATACGTATTGCCAATTCCCGAAGTTTATGATACTCTTTATTGGTAAGCGTCTGTGAAGGAGCAATAACGATAGACTCACCGGTATGGATACCCAGCGGATCGAAGTTTTCCATATTACAAACAGTGATACAGTTATCGAAGCGGTCACGTACCACTTCATATTCCACTTCTTTCCAGCCGCGTAGTGATTTCTCCACCAATACCTGTGGGGAGAAAGAGAATGCTTTTTCTACCAGCACATCCAGCTGTTGTTCATTATCACAGAAACCGGACCCCAAGCCTCCTAACGCATAAGCAGCACGAACAATCACCGGATAGCCCAGTTCTTTTGCTGCGCGACGTGCATCTTCCGCATTTTCTACGGCTTCACTCTTGATGGTTTTTACATTGATCTCATTCAATTTCTGAACAAAAAGTTCACGGTCCTCGGTATCCATAATGGCCTGTACCGGAGTACCCAGCACTTTTACATTATATTTTTCAAGAATACCTTCTTTATACAATGCTACTCCACAGTTCAGAGCCGTCTGACCACCGAACGCCAGCATAATACCTTCCGGTTTTTCTTTCTGGATCACTTTCTCTACGAAGTATGGAGTCACCGGAAGAAAGTAAATTTGATCTGCCACTCCTTCGGAAGTCTGCACCGTAGCAATATTCGGATTGATAAGAATGGTTTCAATACCCTCTTCTTTCAAGGCTTTAAGTGCCTGTGAACCGGAATAGTCAAATTCACCAGCCTCACCGATTTTCAGGGCACCTGAACCTAATAGCAATACTTTCTTTATATTTTCTTTCATTGTTACAATAGTTTTACAAATTCGTCGAACAGGAATTCCGTATCCGTAGGTCCACTCGCAGCTTCCGGGTGGAATTGCGCAGAGAACCAGGGATTCTTTTTATGTTTGATTCCCTCGTTGGACCCATCGTTCATATTGATAAACAACGGTTCCCACTCTGCACTTAACGTATTATTGTCTACGGCATAACCATGATTTTGTGAAGTAATGAAACAACGTTCCGTACCTACCATACGCACCGGCTGATTGTGGCTACGATGTCCGTATTTCAATTTATAAATCTTGGCTCCGCCCGCTTTTGAAAGCAACTGGTTACCCATACAGATGCCGAAGATAGGCAGTTTCTCATTTACCATCGCCTTCCGTATATTCTGTACCGCAGCATCACAAGTATCCGGGTCACCCGGTCCGTTGGAGATAAACAACCCGTCAAATTCGAGTCCGCTATAATCATAATCCCAAGGTACACGGATCACTTCTACATTACGTTTCAGCAGACAACGAATAATATTTGTCTTTACACCGCAATCTACCAGGATAACCTTCTTAAATTGAGAATTGAAAGTTGAGAATTGAGAATTAAGCTGCGCATAGGAACTATTTACGGAGAAAGTTTGTGAAGTTCCGGCAGGAAGATAGCAAATAATCTCTTTGCAAGATACACGATCTACATAATTGACGCCTGCGTATACTGCTTCAGGCACATTATCCGGTTCATCATCGAAAACGATTTTTCCCATCATTACTCCATGTTCACGAAGAACCTTAGTCAGCTCGCGCGTATCAATGCCTGTGATACCGGGAATCTGCTCGCGTTTCAACCAGTCACCGAGACTTTCCACCGCATTCCAGTGGCTGTATTCATAAGAATAGTCACTTACGATAATCGCTTCCGCATGGATTTTCTCACTTTCCATGAAAGTGGCAAGTCCATTCGGTTCGATGGTAAAAGGAGGAACACCGTAGTTGCCTACCAGAGGATAGGTAAGCGTCATCAACTGTCCGGCGTATGAAGGGTCAGTAAGGCTCTCCGGGTATCCGGTCATGGCAGTATTAAAAACTACTTCGCCTGCCACCGGCTTCTCGTAGCCAAACGACTTACCGGAAAACCGGCTCCCGTCGTCAAGGATTAATGTCACATTTCTCATTCTTATTATTGAATCGTTGTATGGTTGTTAGAATTGATACATTTGTTCTATATAGTCGATGAACGCCCGGTTCACCATTTTCACACCTCCCGGTGTAGGGTAGTTACCGCTAAAATACCAGTCGCCTTTATGACGCGGACAAGCCTCGTGCAATCCCTCCAACGGTTGATAGACAATTTCCACTTTCGCCTTTGTTCCCTTGGGAGTCAGCAGTTCCACCATCTTGCCAGAGATTTCCTCATCGGTGAACGGAGCATAGATATCCTTCACATAGTTTATCATCTGCTCTTTCGGCAGTCCCACCTGATCTTTCGATTTACGGTAGGCAGCCGCAATCACATCTTTCATATCCCGCTCCTTTAAAAGTTCGACAGCAGCTCGGAAAGCGATAAACTCACTCATCTTTGCCATATCGATACCGTAATAGTCAGGATAACGCACTTGCGGAGAAGAAGATACTATCACAATCTTCTTCGGACCGAGACGGTCGAGAATACCGATAATACTTTGTTTCAACGTAGTACCACGCACAATGCTGTCGTCAATAATCACCAGATTATCAACACCGGGTACCAGACTTCCGTATGTAATGTCATACACATGGGCTGCCAGATCATTACGACTGTTTCCTTCGGCAATAAACGTACGGAGTTTGATATCCTTGATCGCCACCTTTTCGCTACGGATGCGGCGGGAAAGAATGACTTCCAGTTCCTCCATATCCGGATGATGCCCTAATGCAGCAATTTGCTGCACTTTCTCCTCATTCAAGTAATCGTCCAGTCCCTGCAACATTCCGTAGAAAGCCACCTCCGCAGTATTGGGAATAAAAGAAAAAACCGTATGATCGATGTCATTATTGATAGCTTTCAATATTCTCGGAACCAACTTTTCACCCAACCGTTTCCTTTCCTTATAAATATCGACATCACTCCCACGGGAGAAATAGATACGTTCGAAAGAACAGGCATGATTTTCGCGCGGCTTGTTAATTTGCGAAGTACGGATTTTACCTTCTTTGCTGATTAACAATGCTTGCCCCGGTTGCAATTCTTTGATTTCCTCAAACGGAACATTCAAAGCAGTCTGGATCACCGGACGTTCGGAAGCAAGAACAGCTATCTCATCATCCTGATACCAGAATGCAGGCCGGATTCCCCACGGGTCGCGGATGGCGAAGGACTCGCCGCTCCCGGTCAATCCGCAGATCACGTATCCCCCATCCCATTCGCGGCTGGAAGTGCGCAACACGTTTGCCAAATCAATATATTCTTCTATATAATGAGTGATTCCCATGCCCGTAAGCCCCTCGGCTTCGGCAAGATTGAATACACGCTCCACTTCACGGTCAAGACGGTGTCCCACCTGCTCCAACATGATATATGTATCGGCATATTTACGCGGATGCTGACCAATGGCAGTGATACGGGCAAATATCTCGTCCACATTTGTCATATTGAAATTTCCGCAGAGGGCCAGATTCTTGGCACGCCAGTTATTTCTTCTTAAAAATGGATGCACATAAGAGATTCCGGATTTTCCCGTAGTGGAATAACGAAGATGTCCCATATATACTTCACCGGCAAAAGGCAAAGTTCGTTTGGCATACGCTGCATCGTGCAACTGTTCGGGAGTGAGATCCTTAAAATTGTTTTGAACGTTTTCAAAGATTTCCGTAATGGCTCCGGAACCTAAAGCGCGTTCACGAAACATATATTCTTCACCCGGATTTGCTTCCAGTTTCACACATGCCAATCCCGCACCTTCCTGTCCACGATTATGCTGCTTCTCCATCAACAGGTAGAGTTTATTAAGACCATACATCCATGTCCCGTACTTTTTCTCGTAATACTCTAACGGTTTGAGCAAGCGTATCATGGCAACGCCACATTCATGTTTCAATTGTTCCATCTCTCTATATACTAGTTACTACTTAAAGTTACTCTACTGTTACCGACTTCGCCAGATTTCTCGGCTGATCCACATCCATCCCTTTGCATACCGCAATGTGGTAAGCAAGAAGTTGCAGAGGTACCGTAGTTATTAACGGATCGAGACATTCGATTGTTTCAGGAAGTTCGATACTACAGTCAGCGATTTTGCTGATAACGGTATCTCCTTTCGTCACAAATGCAATCACTTTTCCTTTCCGTGCCTTAATCTCCTGAATATTACTTACTACTTTCTCATACAACCCATTCTGCGTAGCAATCACCACTACCGGCATTTCCGCATCGATCAGGGCAATCGGTCCATGCTTCATCTCCGCAGCCGGATAACCTTCGGCGTGAATATACGATATTTCTTTCAATTTCAATGCACCTTCCAGAGCAACGGGATAACTATATCCGCGTCCCAGGTAAATAAAATTATGCGCATAAGTGAAAGTTTTCGATAACTCCGCCAAAGTATCATTCAATTCCAACACCTCTTTCATTTTTTCCGGAATATGATTTAACTCCTGTACGATTGAAAGAAAATACTGTTCGTCAATGGTTCCTTTCGCTTTGGCAAGTGTCAATGCCAACATCGCCAATACAGTAACCTGTCCGGTAAATGCTTTGGTAGAAGCCACCCCGATTTCTGGACCCACATGAATATATGAACCGGTATGAGTGGCACGGGGAATAGAAGAGCCGATCGCATTGCAAATGCCATATATAAATGCCCCGCGGCTTTTCGCCAATTCCACAGCAGCCAATGTATCTGCCGTCTCGCCACTCTGGGAGATTGCTATCACCACATCCTGCCCGTCAATCACCGGATCACGGTAGCGGAATTCGGAAGCATACTCCACTTCCACCGGTATGCGACAGAAACTCTCAATCAGATGCTTACCAATCAGTCCGGCATGCCAGGAAGTTCCGCAAGCAACAATAATAAACCGTTTGGCATTCAGCAGCTTTTCCCGATGATCTATCACAGCAGAAAGCACCACATTATCAGCTTCCACATTGATACGTCCGCGCATGCAATCACGAATACAATCGGACTGTTCGAAAATCTCTTTCAACATAAAGTGCGGATATCCCCCTTTTTCCAACTGACCGAGGTTGAGTTCCACCTTCTTTATTTCAGGTATCATTTCGACATTGTTCAAGTTGACTACCTTCAACTCCTTCCCCAGATTCAAAACAGCTATTTCCCCGTCTTCCAGATAAACCACTTTATCAGTATATTCTACAATCGGAGTAGCATCTGAAGCAAGAAAGAACTCATTCTCTCCAATCCCCACTACCAATGGACTGCTCTTACGGGCAGCAATAATCTCATCGGGATGCTCCTTATCAAGAATCGCAATCGCATAAGCACCAATTACCTCCCCTAACGCCAACTGAACAGCCGTCAACAGACTGACCTGATTAGTGACTTTCATGTATTCTATTAATTGAACGAGGACTTCGGTATCTGTACTACTTTTAAAAATATAGCCTTTGGCTTGAAGTTTTTCTTTAAGAACGGCGTAGTTTTCAATAATACCGTTATGAATGAGAGCGAGCTTTTCGGAAGAAGAGTAATGAGGGTGTGCGTTAGCAGAACAAGGTTCCCCGTGAGTAGCCCAACGGGTATGGGCAATTCCGATTGTACCGGAAATATCTTTCTGTGTGACGAAATTTTCAAGATCAGAGACTTTTCCTTTCGTCTTATACACATTTAACTGTTGGTCATCACTAATGATTGCTACCCCCGCGCTGTCATATCCACGATACTCCAGTCGCTTCAGCCCTTTGATAAGGATAGGGTAGGCTTTTCGTTTACCAATATAGCCTACTATTCCACACATATTATGATATTTTTATTTCGCCTGCAAATATACACATTACAAATAACATAAAGACAACAAAAAGCATATTTATTTGACAGAAACGCATAAAAAAGTTGCAAACACATCAAAAAGTTAAATAATATATTATTTTTAGCTCAAAAAGAAACAAATTACAATCAGCTTCAAATAAGGATAAATAAGCTAACAAATTAAAAGCAAATTTCCTGTTTTTAATAACAAATTAAAAGAATAAAGATTCCTATTCTCATTTCGCGTCACACAAAAGCTAAATTTCACTATCATTTTGAAATTAAAATATTAACTTTGCCAAACAATTTGATACATCAAACAGGTATTATCATACAATAAAGCTAGTAAGAATGAAGAAACAAGAACTTTTTAACAACGTAACAGAAGGATTCCCTTACCAACGACAGCCCCAACAGATGGGCTTGTACGATGCGGCATACGAACACGATGCCTGCGGTGTCGGTATGCTGGTTAACATTCATGGAGAAAAGTCACACGACATTGTTGAGTCGGCTTTAAAGGTATTAGAAAACATGCGCCATCGCGGTGCCGAGGGTGCGGATAACAAGACCGGTGACGGTGCAGGTATCATGCTTCAAATTCCGCATGAGTTTATTTTATTACAAGGTATTCCTGTCCCCGAAAAAGGACGGTACGGCACAGGATTATTGTTTTTACCGAAAAACGAAAAAGACCAGGCAGCTATTCTAAGTATTATTATTGAAGAAATTGAAAAAGAAGGACTCACATTGATGCATTTACGCAATGTGCCCACCTGCCCCGAAATCCTGGGAGAATCGGCTCTGGCAAACGAACCGGACATCAAACAAGTGTTCATCACCGGATTTACGGAAACGGAAACTGCCGACCGGAAGTTATATCTGATCCGGAAAAGAATCGAAAATAAAGTCAGATTGTCATCTATTCCGGCAAAAGACGATTTTTATGTCGTGTCACTCTCTACCAAAAGCATTATATATAAAGGTATGCTTTCATCATTACAGCTGCGCAACTATTATCCGGACCTGACAAATAGCTATTTTACCAGCGGACTGGCATTGGTACACTCTCGTTTCAGTACCAATACATTCCCTACATGGGGATTGGCACAGCCGTTCCGTCTGCTGGCACACAACGGTGAAATCAATACCATCCGTGGTAACCGAGGATGGATGGAAGCCCGTGAAAGTGTACTCTCCACTCCCACTTTAGGCGATATAAAAGAAATCCGCCCGATTATACAACCGGGCATGAGCGACAGTGCTTCTCTGGACAATGTACTGGAGTTCCTGGTGATGTCAGGATTGAGCCTGCCACATGCCATGGCTATGCTCGTGCCGGAATCTTTCAACGAGAAGAACCCGATCAGTGAGGATCTGAAATCATTCTACGAATACCACTCCATCCTGATGGAACCGTGGGACGGACCGGCCGCACTACTATTCAGCGACGGACGATTTGCCGGAGGTATGCTCGACCGCAATGGCCTGCGCCCTGCCCGTTATCTGATTACTAAAAACGATATGATGGTAGTGGCTTCGGAAGTCGGTGTTATGGATTTCGAACCGGGAGACATCAAAGAAAAGGGTCGCTTACAGCCCGGCAAAATCTTGCTGGTGGATACAGAAAAAGGCGAGATCTACTATGACGGCGAACTGAAAAAACAGTTGGCTGAAGCCAAGCCTTACCGCACCTGGCTATCTACCAACCGAATCGAACTGGATGAACTGAAAAGCGGGCGCAAAGTTCCTCATCACGTAGCAAACTACGACCGGATGCTTCGTACTTTCGGCTACTCCAAAGAGGACATCGAAAGGCTGATTATGCCGATGGCAAGCACCGGAGCAGAACCGATCAATTCAATGGGTAACGATACGCCACTCGCCGTACTTTCAGATAAACCACAGTTGCTTTACAACTATTTCCGTCAGCAATTTGCACAGGTAACCAATCCGCCCATTGATCCACTTCGTGAAGAACTGGTGATGTCATTGACAGAATACATTGGAGCAGTCGGTATGAATATTCTGACGCCCAGTGAAAGTCATTGCAAAATGGTACGCCTGAATCATCCGATTTTAAGCAATACCCAACTGGATATTCTTTGTAATATCCGGTATAAAGGCTTCAAAACAGTCAAACTACCCATGTTGTTTGAGGTTGCCAAAGGGAAAGCCGGACTGCAGGAAGCACTGACCCATCTTTGTAAAATGGCGGAAGAATCCGTGACGGAAGGTGTAAACTACATTGTCCTGACCGACCGTGAGGTGGATATTACCCATGCTGCCATTCCATCATTGCTGGCAGTAAGCGCTGTTCATCACCACCTGATTTCAGTTGGTAAACGGGTGCAAACGGCATTGATCGTAGAAAGTGGTGAAATACGTGAAGTGATGCACGCCGCGTTATTGTTGGGTTTCGGAGCAAGTGCCCTGAATCCTTACATGGCATTCGCTGTCCTCGACCGACTGGTAAAAGACAAAGATATTCAGTTGGATTATACCACTGCTGAAAAGAACTATATCAAATCCATCTGTAAAGGCTTGTTTAAAATCATGAGTAAGATGGGTATCTCTACGATCCGCTCCTATCGTGGTGCTAAGATTTTCGAAGCTGTCGGTTTGAGTGAAGAATTGAGCAAGGCTTATTTTGGAGGACTCGGTTCACCGATCGAAGGTATCCGTCTGGAAGAAATAGCCAGAGATGCCATTGCTTTCCATAAAGAAGGATTTGAAAGTATTAAAAATGAAGAGTTATTAAAAAATAACGGTTTGTATGCTTTCCGTAAAGATGGAGAAAAGCACGCATGGAATCCGGAAACAATCAGCACTCTGCAATTGGCTACACGACTGGGGAGTTATAAAAAATTTAAAGAGTACACCCATCTGGTAGACGAAAAAGAGAAGCCTATTTTCCTTCGTGACTTTCTGGGATTCCGTCGTAATCCGATTTCAATCGATCAGGTAGAACCGGTGGAAAACATTCTGCATCGTTTCGTCACGGGGGCTATGTCTTTTGGTTCTATCAGCAAAGAGGCTCATGAGGCAATGGCTATTGCCATGAATAAAATTCACGGACGCAGTAATACCGGTGAAGGTGGCGAAGACGCTGCCCGTTTCCAACCGCTGCCCGATGGCAGTTCTTTACGAAGTGCAATCAAGCAGGTAGCTTCCGGTCGTTTCGGTGTAACGGCAGAATATCTGGTTAATGCGGACGAAATTCAAATCAAGATAGCACAGGGAGCCAAACCGGGTGAAGGCGGACAACTACCGGGATTTAAAGTGAACGATGTGATTGCGAAAACACGTCATTCCATTCCGGGAATTTCGCTGATTTCTCCTCCGCCTCATCATGATATTTATTCGATTGAGGATTTGGCACAATTAATCTTCGATTTGAAAAATGTAAATCCACAGGCCAAAATCAGTGTGAAACTGGTAGCAGAAAGCGGCGTCGGTACGATTGCTGCGGGTGTGGCAAAAGCAAAGGCGGACCTAATTGTCATCTCTGGTGCTGAAGGGGGAACAGGTGCTTCTCCGGCTTCTTCTATCCGCTATGCGGGTATCTCACCGGAATTGGGATTGAGCGAGACACAGCAAACATTGGTTTTGAACGGACTTCGTGGTCAAATAGTCCTGCAAGCCGACGGACAACTGAAAACCGGACGTGATGTCATTTTAATGGCCTTAATGGGTGCCGAAGAATATGGTTTCGCCACCTCGGCATTGATTGTATTAGGGTGTGTAATGATGCGCAAATGCCATCAGAATACTTGTCCGGTGGGAGTTGCCACACAGAATGAAGAGTTACGTAAACGCTTTCATGGACGCAGTGAATATTTAGTAAACTTTTTCACATTCCTGGCACAGGAAGTCCGCGAGCATTTGGCTGAAATGGGATTCACCCGGATGGATGACATCATCGGGCGTACAGACTTAATCGAGCGCAAGTCCGATGCCAATGACCCAAATCCGAAACATGCTTTAATCGACTTCACCAAATTGCTGGCACGTGTTGACAACAGTGCGGCTATCCGTCATGTCATCGACCAAGATCATGGAATTTCTGCTGTAAAGGATGTAACCATCATCGATGCCGCACAAGAAGCTATCGAACATGAGAAAGAGATTTCTTTAGAATATACGATTGCCAATACAGACCGTGCAATAGGTGCTATGCTTTCCGGAGTAATCGCCAAGAAATATGGTGCCAAAGGATTGCCGGAACATACGCTGAATGTAAAATTCAAAGGTTCGGCAGGTCAATCTTTCGGAGCTTTTCTCGTACCGGGAGTTAACTTTAAACTGGAAGGTGAAGCGAATGATTACCTGGGTAAAGGATTGAGCGGCGGGCGTATCTCCGTATTGCCTCCTATCCGCAGCAATTTCGAAGCCGAAAAAAATACAATCGCCGGTAATACCTTGCTTTATGGCGCAACAAGCGGTGAAGTATATATCAACGGCCGTGTAGGAGAGCGTTTCGCTGTTCGTAACTCCGGCGCAGTTGCCGTCGTAGAAGGCGTGGGTGACCATTGTTGCGAATACATGACCGGAGGTCGTGTGGTAGTCCTCGGACAAACCGGACGTAACTTTGCAGCCGGTATGAGTGGCGGTGTAGCTTATGTATGGAACAAAGACGGCAACTTCGATTATTTCTGTAACATGGAAATGGTGGAACTGTCACTCATCGAAGAAGCCAGCTACCGGAAAGAGTTGCACGAACTAATCCGCCAGCATTACCTCTACACAGGCTCGAAACTGGCACGCATCCTGCTCGACAACTGGAATCATTACGTAGATCAATTCATCCAAGTAGTGCCCATCGAATACAAAAAAGTACTGCAGGAAGAACAAATGAGAAAGTTACAACAAAAAATTGCAGATATGCAAAGAGACTATTAGATTTACAATTTGACTATTTACAATTTACTATTTGAATGTATAGTATAGTCTGTAAATAGTCAAATAGCAAATGATAAGATAGTCTAGAAATAGTAAATAGTAAATCGTCAAATAGTAAATAACAAGATGG
>UMID01049642.1_pt1 | contig 19031 bp, 19 predicted proteins | sample 1965691 | NCBI WGS metagenome assembly UMID01 (sample SAMEA4836115, study PRJEB28245) | human gut metagenome | biome: gut microbiome; material: fecal sample | place: Denmark | collected 2008 | reverse complement strand
CCAAAGCGTTGATAGTGGGGCATCATGACCTGAATCCCGTGAAACCGTGTCCTTGTTTTGATGCTGTAAAGGAATACCGCTTTTAAAGGTGCTTTTCTCCAAAGATAACGTCCCTTTCCTCCGCTTTGATTTCCTGACCCTTATTCAACTAATCTTTTCATTTAACAATAATAAAAATGAACTATCTGATAAACCAACTCATGACCGTGGACAAAGCCTTCTACCGTCATTATCTGGAAATGCTGCTCACCCTGAACCGCATCCATGCCCTCACCCCCTGGCAGATGTCCATGCTGCTGTGGAGAGCCAAGATTTTCCATATACAGGTGCTCTATCCCGAACTGCTGCGCATCAGCCTGTGCACGGAGCAGGAGAAAGACGAAATACGTTTTATGAAAGGATGGAAACTGAAAGAGCTGGAGAAAATAATGCCCGCATGGCAGCGACGGCAGTGCGAGGAGATAAAACGGGAACGGTGGAGAGGATTTTAATGGCTAGTGATTAATGAGGAATGATCAGTGATCACTGAGGAATGGTCAGTAATCAGTAAAACCTGCCGGCAACATGATCTACTTGTAAGCAACTTTTAAAAGGGATATGTCAAAATAAAATAACTACTCCAAAAAGTTACAGACTGTAACTACAAGACCTAAAAGGCGAGTGTCAAAACTCAGTTTTTGAAAACATGAACTTATAATCTGAAATTTGAGCATCCTAAAAGACTAAAGAAAGGGTCGTATCATTACTCCATACAGAGCTTGATACGCCCCTTTTACGTGTTATAATTACTATCTGTAACTTTTCGGGGCTGTCCTTTTTGTTTTGACATATCTCCCTTCTCCTATCCCTGAGTTATTCAGGAACAGCAACATTCAACTTCTTCATTCCCCCTCATTAAACCCCAGGCCCTGCTGTTCGGGCTTCAGCTTCTCTGTCAGGAAATTAGTATGCTCCCACTTCGGTTCGGGTGGATTATGATCCAAGGTCCTCTCCTCGGTAGGAGTGTAGCGTCCGTTGTAAGTGCTGAAGGCGAAAAAAGCATCTCCCGGTCCGCCCAGATGGTCGAAACGTACCTTGGCCACACGCACCAGCACCTGCCCCAGCTCATCGTTACGGTCTATCACCATTCCATAATCCGTCTTGTTGAAAAAAGCCGCCGAGCCGTTGATATCATACAGCGTGGGCACAGGCCAGCGTTTGCTTCCCGGTTCGCGGCGCAACTTGGTGGGATGCGCCACCAGGATGAGCAACACCTTGTGCTTCACGGCAAAATTGGAGAACTCGTCGAAGATGCGGCTGATGTACTGCGTTTCCGTTTCCCAGTCGGGAATCTGATGCTCGAAGCGGTTGAAGGGGTCCACTACCAGCACCTTCACTCCTTTCCGGCTCACCAATTGGGCGGCAATGCGGAGCACGCTCTCTACCGAGAAGTCCTCTTTCGGCATAATGGAGAAGACACTCTGTGCCAAGTAACGGATGGCCTGTCCGGCTTCCGGCAACGGCATCCCTTTGTGTTCGAAACGCTTGCCCACCACGCGGCGTATCAGCTTGCGGTAGTGATAAGCCAGCGGGGTATTCTCCGGGCTGAAATAGCCCACCTTCCAATCGTGGCGCAGGAGCAGGCGCATGGCAATTTCGTCCACAAACTCGCTTTTTCCGCTACCGGGAACGCCTGTGACCGTGAGCACAAAACCACGCTCGAACTTGATCAGACGGTCCAGATTCTCCAGTCCCGTATCGGCTCCTTCCGGCATTCCGTTGTAATAAATATCCATCAGCGTATCCCATTCGTCCATGGGGCAGAAGACTCCTTCCAACGGGATTTCCGCCGCCTGCTCCACCTGTTGGCGAAGCCTCGGAAGATCGTACTTCAACAGATACTCGTTGGCGTCTTTGCAGCCTTCTCCCCAGGCCACCACCTTGCAGCGGTCCATGCCCAGGCGGCGCACCAGTTCGTCGCGCAACTCCACTCCGCGCTTGTCGGTATCCATGGCCAGGATGATTTCCGTCTTGTCATCGAAGTGCGACTCCACGAAGCGGTCCAGCCACTGAAGGTTCGCGCCTCCGGCTCCGTTGGGTACGGACACCACTTCTTCCAGTCCTGCGGCTATCAGGCTGAGGGCATCTATCTCGCCTTCGGTGATGTAGCACTTTTCCTTTCCTTTTATGGCGTCTATGTTCCAAGGAATCAGCTCGGCTCCTTTCACCATCTTGAAATGCTTTGCGGCATCCCGGAATTTCATGTTTTTCATTACTCCGTCCTCCAGGTAAGGGAAGCAGATGCAGGCTTCTTCCTTGCCGGTCTGCGGCAGGAATTCCAAGCGTTCCTCTATCTTCATCCTTGTCAGGACGTCCATCGGAATACCTCGTCTGCCGACCATGTATTCCATCATTTCTCCATTCATAATTTGTTTGTTTTTATTGATTACTGGGCATACGTAATGTACAGGCGGTTGCAGGGGGATGTGCGGTTTGCGTTGCGCCGTGTTACATTGCTGCGATGCTGTATCGTGGTGCTGCGACGTGTTATGGTGCTGCGATGCTGCATCGTGGTGCTGCGACGTGTTGCGTTGCTGCGATGCTGTATCGTGGTGCTGCGACGTGTTACGTTGCTGCGATGCTGCATCGTGGTGCTGCGACGTGTTATGGTGCTGCGATGCATCCTTCTGCTGTTTCTGCCGTTCCCGGTCTTGTTGTTTCTGTTCTCTTTTCCACATCTCGTCCTCGTTCCACGCTATGGCAAAATCACAATGAAAACATTTCGCCCATCCCCCTTCACGGGTGATATGCACACTGAACGAAGGATCTTTGGGATTGCTTCGCGTTGCGGAACATTCGGGACAAGGCATACGGAAATGGTCCTTTCTGCGCGGCAGGCTTTTCAGCCACCGCACATAGTCTGCATGTTCTTCGCGCGTCATATCCAGCTCTGTTTCAGGTTATCCCAGGTGGCACGTCCGTTGGGGCGCGGTGGTGCACCGGCAGGAAGAGGCACTCCGCAGTATGAACGTTCGCCGGTCAGCGGATTGTACGTTTCGTAGGGTGAAAGTGATATCGATTCATTTTGCATCCTGCTCCTTTCTTTCAGCTTTTCTTCCAGAAAAAGACGGGTGGGCCTTTCTCGGCGGATGTAGTTGGCGAAATAAGCTTCGGCTTCGGACACGGAAGTGATTCCTCCTGTGTTTCCTTGTGCCACGACATGTTTCTTGAACAGATCACGAATAAAAGAAAGATTGTTTAAAAAGAGTTCCTTCAAACCTGACATCATCCCCACAGCCTCCAGCCAACTCTGGGTAATGAAAGCTTCATTGATGCATTGTTCCCATCGGGGTATCGTTTCGGACAATTCGGAAAATCGGGGAAGTTTATCAACAGCAGCAACAGCAATTATTTCTTTTTCTTTGTTATTGTTGTTTTTCTTCTCTTCTCTATTCTTTTCTTCTCTTATAAAGCTTTGCTTAAAGCTTGCTTGCAAGTTCTTTCCACACCGCTCATTATCAACACTTTGAATCACATTTTTGACTGGATTTCCATTTATATTTTTTGCAGTCGTATTTTTCATACTTTCCGCACTACTTTTCACGTTGCTCTCCGTGCTGTTTTCCTTGTAGATTTCCTTATTATAATCCGAATGGATTGGCTTGCTGTTCTCCATGCAGACAGTCTTGTTACTATCTACATTGCTGCTTTCCATATAAACTCTCTCCTTGCTATCCATACTGGGTGCACCACTGCTTTTCGTATAGACTTCCTCATTATTATCCATGCAGGACGCATCATCGCTTTCCATGTAGATTTCCTCGTTATTATCCATGCAAGGTGCACCACCATTTTTCATGTAGATTTCCTCGTTGCGATCCATGCAGGACGCATCACCGCTTTTCATGTAGATTTCCTCGTTGCAATCCATGCAAGGTGCACCACCACTTTTCAGGTAGGCTTTCCCGTTATTATCCATGCAGGACGTATCACCGTTTTTCATGTAGACTTCCTCGTTACGATCCACGCAAGGTGTATCACCACTTTCCATGTAGATTTCCTTGTTATTATTCACGCAGGGTGCACCACTGCTTTTCGTATAGATTTCCTTGTTATTATCCATGCAAGGTGTATCATCGCTTTTCATGTAGACTTCCCCGTTATTATCCACGCAGGACGCATCACCGTTTTTCCCCTCGTTGATTCTGCCCCTCCCTATTGCAGACGCTGTAGACGCAGTTGCTTTTGCAGATGCTTTCACCGTACTTTTCTTACTGCTTCTCCCTCCCTTACTACCGGCAGCAGCACGTTGCTCGGAAAGTTTGCTCTGATATCCCATCACCTCGTCCAGATACAGACATCGGAAATACCCGTCCTCTGTAATGAGAAACAAATCGAAGTCCTTAATAAGATGTTGCAGATTTTCCACGGTAGCTCCCCACTGATCGGCCAGCAAATCTAGTTCGTTAAAATCATGTTTGTATTCCTGCTGTTTGCGCAGAAACAATATCGTTTCAAGATACAACCCCAGCCCCATGCATTTCATGTCGGCATTCAGCTTCATCATTTTGTAATCCGACATCAAACTGCAATTCAGCCGGATAAACTGCTCTGTATAATCCATTTCTTTTGTGTGTTAGTATAAATATAACGCAAAGGAACGCAAAATATAAATAGGGCGTTGCTCACAAAAACAAGCAATTGTTAATAAACATTTCCTATCTTTGCCGAGACATTTTGTAAGTAGCTATGTTTATGCTGTTTACAAATCATTATTTAATAATTTAATTTTTAGTAACATGAAAAAAATTTGAGATCATCAGCACCTGCATCGGTAATGCCGTGCGAAGAAACGATTTAAACCCCAACAACTTGGGCGACAAAGGTGCGATAGGCCGGTCCACCGCCACCAAAATTCGGGACGGCAAGATTGTGACTCCAAATTCTTACTTCAAACTGATGAAATGGCTGGAAAAGGAGAAACCGGAAGTTTACAAAGAAGCCATGGAGCACATCCTGAAAGAACTGGGCAAGCTCAAGATGGAAGAGTAACCTCCCGGCTTCCCGGAAACGGGAATTTTCCCCGGTAAACGTGGAGAAACGAGAAACCGCCATAGAGCGCCTCTGCATGGAGACTGCCTCTATGGCGGTTTTTTGCACCCGGAATAGCTGTTTTATTATCTTTGCAACAGTTGGATATAAGAAAGGTAAACCCTCAAATTAGGGCTTACGTAAATCATCTGCATATTCCTCAGCCGACATATTTCCGCCCCAATCGCCTTCGTAACAAGCAAAAGGATCTTCTGTTTCAATATTCTGTTCCTTTGTATACGTATTTCTGATGGAATTTGTCAGTTTTGCAATCAAATCCGGTTTTTCATCTACACTCAGTGAAGACAATACACTCATATACACATCTGTTATACTTATATTTCCAACCATAAATCCTCCTTTTTTATAAAGGAACAGAATCTATTCCGGAGATCCTAATCGGATAATCTTTTTTATCATTTCAGATGGATTTTAAAGTAAATGCCACCGGAGAAATATTTCCCGTTGTTCAATTCGGCAATCAGATTGATGTGATCTTTCCAAAGCTGGTAGTGTGCCCCGATATTCACTGTGCGGGCATCGTATTCGGCCATCAGATCCAGCCCGTTCAAAGCTTTCACCGCCAGGTTGTCTTCCGGCAATAGGTTGAATTTGAAATTCACCCCCGCGGCAGGCCTTCTGTAATGAGGGAACCAGCAGGCACGGTAATCCACGTATGCGGCGTGAACACCCAGCGTCCCTACCCCGGTGAAACTGAAATGTTTGGTTGCCGCCAGATAATATCGTGTAAAATGATTGTTCTGCATACCGTCCTCATCGAACTTAATGGCCCCACCACCGTATGCTTCATGCGAGGTGGGATCGTCCAAACCAAGGACTATCTGCGGAGTCCAGAGCTTCCACCAGCCTTCTTTCCACAACCGCAGGCGAGCATTGAAGGCACGGTCCTGATTGGTGTACTTTCCCCAAGACTGTTCCGGAAAATAAGTGGAGCCATGATTTGCATAATTGATGGTGCAGGTGTATCCCACTTCGAGCCAGGGAAAGATGGTTATGTTCAGATAATAATTGAATGTGTATTTTATCTCATTACTACTGATATATTGCAATGGAACAAGATGCAACACATTCCCACCCGCCATAAATGTCTTGTCTTTTTGCATCTCGGCAGTGGGGGCATGAAGAAGGCCCGTTGTACCATATAGCGCCTGTGCCTGACTCTGTAACGAGCTAATCGCAATAAGGCATATTAAAATTAATCGTATTTTTCTACCCATTATTATGAGAATTCAATCTATCTTTGCTTCCATGAAACGTTTGCAAGCAATAGTGTTATTAGTATTGAATGGGATGGTTTGGCTGGTGTCTTTCATTCTGCTCCTACCCATTGTTTCCTTATATAGTTTATGGAAACTATGCAAAAGGATCTTTATAAAGCCCCAATAATTGTTTTGCAAAATAATAAAAGAATTGAATATCATCTATAAAATAGCGTCTGAACAGTCGCTTGGGTTCTTTCAGGAAGCGATAGAACCATTCCATTGCCAAGATTTGGACTAGTTTGGGAGCACGCTTTATATTACCGGCTTCAAAGTCGATGGTAGCGCCAAGGGCCATAAATAATTTTACACCAGACATCCGACTACGGTATTTTGCTATCCACTTTTCTTGCTTGGGTGCACCAGCTCCAACCAACAACACAGTAGCGCCACTTTCATTGACAATTCGTATCAGTTCTTCACACTCCTGTTCGTTCTTCTCGAAACCGTAAGAGGGTGAATGAGCGCCGACCACTATTTGCCTCCCTACTCTCCTGTTTATATTCTCCATCGCCTTTTTAGCAACTCCTTCGGCTGCTCCTAACAGAAAAATTTTACAATTGGGATTATTGGCATGATAATTATAGAATGCCGTAAAGAAACTGCTTCCCGGAATAGCCATCGGTAAGGATCGCTTTAGTAGCTTTGATGCAAGATAAAGAATCTGGCTATCGCATACTATCCATTCCGCTTGCTGGTAGATGTCGTAAAATTCTCTGTCACGCTGGAGTTTTATTAGGTGGTCGAGGTTGGGGGTGTAGAGTACACCTTCGGCCATTTGCTCTAATAGCTCTTTTTGGGTGAGAGAGAGGATATCAAGATTTAGGAAACGAACTGAGTTTTTCATTAGAAGTTAACCTTTACAATTTAGCAAATAATTTATTCCATGAATCTACAATTGATTCCACCGAATATCTTTTACTGGTTATTATGGCTGCTTGTGCCAAATTATTACGTTTATCAGCATCCAACATTAATTCTTTCATTTTTTCTGTTGCAAATTCCGTATCATACCCTTTTTTATTATAAGGTAAAATCACACCATCTACTCCATCTGAAATGATATCATAAACAGCAGAATAGCTTCCATATACTACAGGAATCACTCCAAAACTCATTGCTTCAACAACAACAAGACCAAATCCCTCATATTCTGATGTCAACATTAATATAGAAGCACGCTTATAATACAAAGAAGGATTTTGAAACCCTTCAAAAACAACATTATTAAGCTTTAACTGAATTACTTTTTCTACCAAATTTCTCTTTTCTACTCCATCTCCAACAATTATTAGCTTCCAATCAGGAAAACTTGCCTCCAATAAAGCCCAAGTATCAATTATTCTATGAATCCTTTTCTGATTTTCATCAATACGTCCAACGTATAATACTTCTTTTCTCTTCTGTAAAAAATCGAATACAAAATCAGAAGAAGGTATCGTTATTGGATTAGGAAGGATCTGTACTTTATCATTTTTTGTCAAATAGGCAAATCTCTTAAATGAAGAAACAAAAGACTGAGACAAAAGCATATATCTATCACTATAGTTATAAACATAATGCATAGATACTCCTGTCGCAATCCTAAATATATGCCATTTAATTTTTAAGATTATTTTGCACCACTTTCCTGCCACTTGTTTTATTTGCTCTTCTACAATTTTAAGACGTGCATTTGTCCCAGGGTCATTGTGATAAACAGACACTATTTTTATATTTTGTTTACCACAGGCTTTACGTAAAACCAATATAGGAAGATAAGGTAATCCCCACTGATTAATAACAACTTTTATTCGATGCTTTTCTAATATATTCCGTATCATTTTTATATTTTTTCTAGAATAATGAAAACCATCAAGAACGTAAAATGGTATATCTTCAGGTAATCGTTCCTTCATCAAGCGAGCTGGAGGATTAAATGAAACAATGACAATGTTATGTCCTTGTTTAGTAAAGCTTTCAGCTAAAACAGAAGTTACAACTTCCTGCCCACCCACCTCAAAATATTTCATTAAAAAGAGAAGATTCATAGTATTATTCTGATGTCAGACCAATCCAGTTAATAGGAAAAATATTAGGATAATAATCTGCATTTATCCATTTCTTTGGATAAATTACAATGGGGTTATTCCTATTAAGATATGCTCCCCAATAACTAAAAGTACTATTTGCTATTATATTTGCTTTCGCAAATGTCATCAGATACATATCAATATAACTATCCTTACCTATATTCCAATCTATATAAGTCACTTGCGATAATTGCATATTCTCTTTACACCATGCAATATCATCTGAAAAAACAAAGAAAAAAGTATTAATCAACTTTGACTGAACAAATTCTATAGCCCTTTCGTAATATTTAACAGTTGCAATATTTGCTAAAATGTTCATATATTCAATTGACAAAAAATCACCTCTTCTAATATGCAAACAAACAGAATTAGTACTTTGCATCCGATTAATTATTTCCAAATTTTTATTGCTCAGTTTTATAGGCTTAAATTCCAACCAATTAATTCTATTTTCATAAAAAGAGATATCTGATTTAAATGCATTAAATATTATAGCATCCCAATTCACGATAGTATTATGTAAACTACATAGATTAGTTTTAGGATGAATCTTTTTCCACAAATAAATAAGCCCTGTCAGCAATTTTGCCTTCAATGATGTAGGCGGAAGTTTTACATTAAAAACGTTCTCTAATTCAAGCCCTCCCTCATGCTCCTTAAATTTGGAATTCAAATAGATTCCCCTTATATCTTCTTCAGGAAAATGTTCTCTAATTGCTAAATAAAAAGTATACTCAAAGATTTGATTTCCCAATCCCCCACCAAAATATAGAATTCTCATTTTAAATGCGTTTTATTATTTTTGCAGGATTACCACATGCTATACAATCAGCAGGAATTGATCGTGTCACGACAGCCCCTGCACCAATAACAGAACGTGCACCGATAACTACTCCTTTTAATATAATACAACGTGCACCTATCATCACATCATCTTCTATCGTAATTTGTTTACTTTTTGTATTCAACATATCACTAACTGCCCCCCGTCTATGCACATAATTTAAAGAGTGACAATCAGAATCAATCACAATACAGTCACCTCCTATCCTAACATTATTACCTATTACTATTTTCTGATGAGCCCATAAACAAGCACTACTAATCGCAACATTATTTCCTATTATTATTGCCGCACCAGGCTCTATTCTAATACTCCCTCTTATATTTCGACAAATAGGATTCAATCTTCTAGCATTAGAAAAGTAAAAATCATCACCAATACTCAATATAGATTTATCTGCAATAGAAACATTTACGTATCCATGAATACAAAAATTATTCCCTATTGTTATTCTTTTATAGAGAGATAAAATTCTAAAATACAAATAATTGTTTACCTTAAATAAGAAGTTAACCGTCCGATTTATCATTTTCAACGCCTTTCATTTAATATACTCTCATACAAGGAAATATGTTTTTCTACTATTATTTCATCCAAATAATTATTCTTTAAATAATTAAAAGCATTTTCTACCAACAAATTTCGATAGACCTCATCATTCATTATCATACATATAGAATTATAAATCTCAACTTCCTTTTTCACATCACACAAGCATCCATATTTGCCTTGTTTCAATATAAATGGAACAGCTCCAGCATTCATGCCTGCTATGATAGGAACTTTTCGCGCCATTCCCTCCAATAAAATATTCCCAAAAGTTTCTTCTAATGATGGATGAATTAATATTGATGTACTATCAATCAAGTTAATAAGTTTTTCATGTGGTACTAGCCCTTCTAACTTTACATTTACCAACAAATCATCAATCTTACATTGTTTTATAAAATCAGAATCCTGTTTATATTGACCAACTAACAACAATTTACTTTCTGGTACTTCCGCATTGTATTTTTTAAATGCTTTTAAAAGCGTCAACATATTTTTTCTAGGATCATCTAAAAATGTTGATATCGCAATGAAAACAGGAGTTTTTGGGTATTCCTTATTTTCTCCTTTTAAAAACTCCTCACGTATAGAATTGTAAATAATTGGAATTTTTTTACCTGAAACAAACTGTAAAAAGCAATTATATGTATATTCTGAGTTCGCAATAAAATTAATATTTTGATTGTATACAACAGTTCTAAAAACCCAATAACTAACTCGCCAATATATTTTTTCTCCTATAGTTTTATTATAAACCTTAAGCAAATAAGGACACCAATCCCTTATTGTACAAAATACAGGTAATAATTTAGAATATTCGGCACAAGCTAAAGCATAATCATAAGTCCAATGTGCATGAAGAACATCTAAAGAGTGTATATTCGCTTTAATTATCTTTTTTAATCTACTAACCATATAAAAGCGATCTATCACTCCTATTTTTTTACAAATAATTTTTCTTGTTAAAACAAAAACTTTTATATGTTCTCCTTCATAAACTAAATTATGATTAATATCTATTGATGAAGTAAAGACAACCACATTATGCCCACACTTTAGTAGTCCTCTTATTATCGAATGAATAGAAGAAGCTGTAAGATTAAAACTAGGGACATCATCCCGAGAATAATAATAATCAATAAATTCAGAAGGATTGCAAGGGGCAGCAATACCAATATTCATAACTAAATTATATTTTTAAGTATTTTTCTTTACATTCTCCTTTTCTATTGATATTATTTTCGCTAAAACATATCAAACCAGAAGATAAACCCAACATGATAAATGAATAAGGTCTAATACCTGTCATTATTATAGACAAAATAAATATAGAATATAAAACAGTTATATATTCTCTTGTTGTCCTTTTTCTCATAAAAAGTTTCCACAAGGAGAATATTAAAATAAAATATGAGAAAAGTCCTAGAATACCTTGTTCAACAGGCTTTAGAAGGAAGACGCTTTCAAAGCCCAAAAGCTTACCATCAATCTTTGTAGATCTGGCCGCAAAGACTTCCCTAAAACCGCGTCCATAGCCAACAAAAATATTAGTTTGAGAAATAATATCAACCATTGCATCTAATTGATTTATACGCATACTAACCGAAGAACCCTCTATTTTTTGTTTCTTTTGTAAACTTTCATCCCAAAAAAATACAGATGCTTTAATACTTTGTACTACATCTTTATATTCTCTATCCTCCGTCTGAATACTATTTAATAAAAACATACTACATATTACAATACAAAAAAACGGGAACACATACTTCCTTTTTTTTCTTAAGTAAGAAATAAAGAAATATAAAAACATCAATACCAAAGGAAATAGAGCACTTCTTGATCCTGTAAGAAAAATAGATATAGTGATTGTAATTACAATAGCTATATAACTTAGTTTACTAAAATATCTCTTATTCCAAAGGATTGCAGGGAGTAATAAAAGATAACATTGAGCCAATGTTAAAGGATGTTCAAATAGCGACTGTAATCTAAATGACAAAAATCCCCTACTTTGATTAATCATATCAACAGCATTATCAATATCAACACCTAAAAGAATATTAAGAGGAGTCGCAAATATATTAACACCCACAATTACTGAATAAAAGCCATAAAAAGCATTCAACAAAAGGCATACAACTAGAACTTTCAACAAACTCAATACAGTATCCCTATCACTACGCAAACAATACCAAGTTACAATTAACAACAAAAATTCAAAAAATTCATTCTTATAATATCTTATTTGCATAATGCAAGGAACAGCTGTTGAAAATAATAGTAATAAAACACATGTACACAAATAAAAAAAAAGCGAATGTCTTATAGGAAAAATAACTGATATAATCCCTTTTATAGATTTAGACGAAAGAAACAAGAATATTATTAAGGATTGAAATTCAATAAGAGAACATCCTGGTAAAAATCTCATTGTATAAACACGATAGGGAACAATAAATATACCAGCCCACAACAGATTTAATGCATATCTTTTATTTATAAACAAAAAAACAAGAAAAAGTAAAGCATAGACAAAGAGAAATATTTTAATATACAACATAAGTCCTACTATTATTCAAATCCAATTATACCATCCTTTATTACGCCATACAATTATTTCTTTAGTAATGCATATAAATTATACTTATCAAACACGGCCTTCAACTGAATGTCATTTCTATTTACTGTTTTATTATTATTAATATGATATAATCCAACATCCTGTACTTCCATGTTTTCTATATATTCTTTTCCCTTAGAATTTCGGGTCACAATACGTTTACTTTGAACTCCATTGTATAAACTCATAGCCTTAAACCATACATCATCAGCAAACTTACAAATATTCAAAAAAACGTTCTCGTTAAACACTTCATCATTAAAACAATGTGGTGGATATAAGACACCTCCACATCCTGTTGGAAAATTCAAAGGCGAAGCATCTAATAAGGATGTTTCCCAATCCCATGCCATGTATCCCTCTAACAAGCCATTCTTTTTTAATCTCATTTTATGCATTCGACAACAATAAATATAAGAAGGATCATCTATATACGCTCCAACCAATCTCTCAACCATATCTACATTGTATATTAAATCATCATCTACAGTAATAATAATATCATTAGGAAATTTACGCAAAGCAGGAATCAATTTCGTATAAGAATATATATCCTTGCAAAAAACTATTTCCAATCCTCTCTGTTGTTGAAAACCTAAAATTCTAGGCAAAGGTCTATTTTTTAACTCATCACCTAACCATAACACAATACGATTAGGCTTCATACTTTGTTGCATAATAGACTCAATAGCCAAATAAACATCATAAAGTCTTTTTCCATAAGTTGTCAATGATACTATTACCTCCTTTTGACAATACCGTTCTTTTGATATTCCTTTTGTAGAACTACATAAAGCCAATTCGGTTAGTCTATCTTTCCGGTTTTGATATATAATATCCTTTTGGAAATTATTCAAATATTGCCCGATATGCAATAACTTCATAAATTTATTATATAATTCCATCCTCATCTTTTTATAATAGATAACATCTTTTTACCTACAAATTTCATACTAAGATAAACACCAGCAATTATAAAATTATTAGATAATATACAATAAAAATACAATTTATTTCTCCATGTAGTAGACTCTTCTTTAATATACCATTTTTTGTATTTATCAACCTGTGGGTATAAGTACAAATAATTTAAAAAATTACGTCCCGAAAAACTTATACAGAAAACCTTTGTACGAAGTAAATAATAAGCTACATCTTGTTCATATCCTTTTATTTTATTCTCTTCTATGAAATTCGTTAAAAAAGAAGCAGCACTAAGCCAACTCAATATATCTTTTTTACCATGATTCTTTTTCGTTGTCATGGAACTATCATTGTAATGTACATAATGATAAAATGCTTTAGGTATCCCAATAATTTTACGAGCAAAAAAACAAAGGGGAATTGTGGTTTTAAAATCTTCTTTCCAATCCATTCCCTCCTGCCAAACAATATGATATTTCAAATACAAAGAGCGTTTTATAAGTTTATCCCATAGATAAGTTGACTTACCACGTATCAATTGAGAAAATATCATATTCCCATTATCATCAACTGAAGCTTTTACATATCTAGAACAATCACGATATTCATTCCAATGATCTGCTATCACTATATCCGCATCTATTTCCACTGCTTTAGAATACATTACCTCTAACATATCTGGTTCTATATAATCATCACTATCAATAAAAATCGTATATTTACCTGTTGCATAACTCATCGCCGTATTACGAGTCGCTGCCGTTCCACGATTCGTTTTATGCTCAACAATACGAATTGTCATTCCATTTTCTTTCACATGAGCACAAAGCGTTTTACGAATTATTTCCATACTGCAATCAGGAGTGCAATCATTCACGATAATCACTTCAACTCCTTCCTGCATAGTCTGATTCAAAACAGAAATCATACAACGCTCCACGTATTTTTCTACATTATAAACAGGTATTAACACGCTAATTTTAGGAACATTCGACTCCATCAACATATTATTCACGCTTTATTAATTCAAAAATCCGTTTACTAAAGACCCTAAAATCCTTGTCAAACACTTGAAAAACACATAAACTAAGCACCCCATAAAAAAGTAATACTTTTATGCTTAGAAATATCCAATCCATTATATTTTCACATAACAAATCTATATATTCAAGAAAAAAATATGAAATTCCCCAAGATATTATTACCAAGCACATTATCTTACCAATCAAAAACAAATAACTCCATATAGATATTTTAAAACCACAAGTATATAAAAAATAAGGTTTCCAACAACAAATAACCAACAACAAGCTTATTAATACTCCTGTTATAATACCAGGTAATCCATAATAATATCCCAACAATACAGACAATCCCAAATTTAATATTGCTTCAATAGCAGGTGCATAAATATCTTGAAATAACCCATAAGCAGCAATAAAAGCATCATTTGTACGTGTCATTGTAATAAAAGCATAAACAATCAACAAGGTAAAAGAAGTAGAATCCAGCAAATATTCCTTTCCTATCCAAATAGACATAAAAGAATGAGATAAATAGAACAAACAAAAACAAATTATAGAAGCAATCCAATAACGACTTACTGTATACTCCCTATAAAAAGATAATATTTTCTCCTTATTTCCCTCTGCCACTAAATTTCCTATTCCAGCATTCATCCCATTGACCATAGAAGTAACTATCATAGATGTACTTACAACCAATAGCATATAATTCCCATAAATAGCAACAACTGTCAACGATAGAAAAGCATAAATAATTAATGGACTAGTTTGCCCCAGCACATAAGTCGCAAATTTATGAAAGAACAGTTGTTTGGTTTTTTTTATTATCACAGAGTGTTTTCGAGATAACATTTTTCCTTTTGATAAGTCTGGATGAAGCCAAGGAAAACTCCGATGTATCGTTTTCTTTAAAGACAGGCAAGTAACAACAGACATCAACAATTCAATTACTAACCAATAAATATAGCCTTGATGAAAATAACCAATACCAACAATCTGCATCAATAGTTTTAATGCTCGAAAGCCTTGTACATTATAATTTATCTTATATTCCTGTTGGTCAGCACTTAGCACGATCTGCTGATAATTAATAATATAACCCAACATGGCAGCCAACAACAGAACACCAAATGAACCGTATGCATACCATAACGGCAATTCCATCTTAGCAAATATCCATGGAAAGAAGCACATTAAAACAGCACCACCTGCTAATACTATATAAGCAATACGCCTATAAAGCCAACCTTGGACAGCAACTATCTCGTTTATAGTTTCATAATCCTTTTGAAATAGAGGAGTATATAATGTGTATGAAATAGCAGCACTTATACCCAGTTCTGCCAAATTAAGAAATCCAAGTAAATTCGTTGCTGTTGTATTCAATCCTAAGACTTCCGCACCTAAACAATCAATGAGAATCTTACGCGAAAAAAATCCAAGAACTAAGACGAGAACACTAAAAAATAAAGAAACACGAGCATTTTTAATGCTCTGTACTGTGCGATTCATTTCTGCCATTGGTCTAAAACTTATACTTATGCTGAGAACAGTGATTTTCCGGCATGACAATCTTACCATTAAAAGACTTCAAGTATTTGATTGTCAAATATGATTATTCAAATATCAGAACAAAAAAAGACCAACTATATTTGTAATATAAAATAAAGGCTATAACAATAATCAGACAATTAGTATCCAGTACTATATTAATCATTATAAGGTGTTCTCAAATGTTCTTTTAATATAGCCTCATTCTTATCCTGATCTCACAGACCTTCATCCCACAACTTATCCATATCCCTCTCTACTCTTTGAGCAAAGTAGGCTGTCAAAGATTTACGTATTTCTTCCAAGGCACGCTCGTCTTTAGCATAAGAAAACATCTTCAACAAATATAATTGAACTGAGTTTAAAGGTTCTGACTTCATATTCTTTAGTTTTTGATAGACTAAGCGCACCTTGAATATCAGCGAACATAAAAATAATCAGACTTATACAATGAGAATAAGAAAACAAGAATTAATACGTTCCGAATCAAAATTTACCATACTTCAAAATAGGTAGCGTCCTGACCTGTACGTTTCTTAAAGTCCTCCTTCATCTTCTTTTCCAGCTCCTTAACATATTCACGCTTTAATCTTCTTGCTTCTTCCAGCCGACGCAAAGCATCTTCGCATGTCATTTTCTTAGCGCCTTCGTTTTCCATCTTTACTTGAATATTCATATTATCCACATACAATAATAAAACACTATGAAGCACCTATCCCTGTTTACTTTTCGGCTATTCCAAACTTCTGCCGGAACAGAAATACACAGACACAAGCATCAAGAAGATTTTGTTTCATAATTCGATCTCCTTATTTGAAGTTCTCGCACCACGTATGTCCTCAACAACCTCATCTGTCGTACGATCATCATCCCATCGTCCGGCAAATTCTGAAGTCCAATTGGAAGCATCTAGCGTATCATCCTCGGCTAGTAAAGAAACATAGAACTGTTTCATTGGTCCTAACTCAATATCAGAATCTAAGTTTTTCAACATACCCATTGAACAGTTTTTTTCATATTAAAAGACTTGTAATATCCAGCCATCATTACATCCCATCATTATCAGAAGAATATTCAACCATTTCCTCATTTACCACCAAATCATCTGACGAGCTAGTATTGTACAATTTACGCCCTTCTAACAAATCTGAAAAAGCAGCCAGGTCAATCACTGAAAGTTTAGGAAAAGAAATTGTACTCAACACCTTAAAATGCGCATCATTAGAAACCAAATAATCAGCTCCGGCAGCAATAGCACAATCTACAAACTTATTGTCGTCTTTGTCTGCATATATTAAATGAAAATGATAATGAGGGTCAATCAATGACACATAAGGAGAATTTAGCCAATGCCTGTATTACATTGGATGCTATCAAAGCATTTGTCTTCATACTCATTATTTCTTCATACTCCTCCAATATTTCGTTAGAAACATAAAGAATATATTTACCGGAGTGCAAGCCTCTCCACACATTAAAGTAATTCCCTCTTTTTGAAATAGATGAAATCAGGCAATTAGTATCCAGTACTATATTAATCATTATAAGGCACTCTCAAATGTTCTTTTAATATAGCCTCATTCTTATCCTGATCCCACAAACCTTCATCCCACAACTTATCCATATCCTCCTCTACTCTTTGAGCAAAGTAGGCTGTCAAAGATTTACGTATTTCTTCCAAGGCGCGCTCGTCTTTAGCATAAGAAAACATCTTTAACAAGTGTAGCTGGACTGGGTTAAAAGGTTCTGATTTCATATTCTTTAGCTTTTATATTCCACAAAAGAACAAATTATATTTCACTTATCCTAGCGATTCAACTTGTTTTTAATAATACTGCTCTTACTTCCCCCTCATATCATCTACAAAGCCATTTCAATGCCTCAACCACCGGTCATAATCAGCCAACCGGCTGATCAACTGCTGCTTACTCTTTTTCGGCTTTTCCTCTTTCTTCCACGGATCAATCGCCTCATGCGCCAAATGATAATAAATACTGCTATCCGTACAACCATAAAGTGTAACCACAGCAAGTGCACGCGACTGCTCCGCCTTGACGAGAGGAAGCATCGTCTGCATAACGCCAACCAACTTTGCCGCCTCTTCTTCCATACCCAATATAGTATAAGCCGGCAGCAAAATGGCATAAAGCTTGCAACGCATCACATCCGTATCCATCTGGAGATTGCCATATTCTTTCAACGCCCTGGCAGCCAGGGAACGATCTTCCTCACTCACCCCCTCCGCACTGTGATAACGCTGAAGAGCATTGTGCAAACCATTCAACATACAGTCATTGTCCAGACGGGTATATACATGCTTGTCCTCATCATTCAGGGCAATTACCTCATACTCACCCGGCATCACACGCAGCAGCGGAACCCACATCCAGTTCTCCACACATACCATCACATCCTTTCGCCCGGCTCCCGGCTGAATGACAACAGTCGCCTCCACCCCCTTAAACCGTCCCTCGGTAATGCGTATCCGGTCGCCCTTGCGCAAACCATCCGGCTGGGGTACATAAACAGGAAGTGTATTGGAATAAGAACGGGCCACCCACTGCAAATTCTCCATTGCCGCATCGGAAAGGTAGGGGAAATACTCCCGCTTCCGCTCCCTCACCCGAGGCAGGAAACTGAGCACAGGAAAACGTTGCATCAGTTGGAAAACATCACGCTCGGAGGCACGGACAAATACATAGTTGAAGAGTAAGGGACGCTGGGTATTGACGAATTTGCCGTCTATACGCCTCACTTCCTGATAGGAAGGAGCAAAAAAGCCGAATGAGGGCTCGCCTGCCTGTATGCGGCGGTCCTGTTCCCGTTGCAAACCGCGCACTCCTCCCCTATGACAGTCGGGAAGCGACAACACATACCAACGCACGGCATTGTTATTCCGCAAAGCTTCCAACGCTTCGGGAGATGCCACAGAACGCTTCGGTTTATCAAACTGATGGGATAGCTTTTTCATGAGATTTATCGTCAGAAATCCACGCTGACCGATACTGGAAGACCATATCAGCACAGTGTTTATAACTGGCTGATAAATAGCTGTAAACTTCCAATTTTAGGGTATCCCCTTTTAGACGGGCG